>CXWL01005302.1_pt1 | contig 15571 bp, 18 predicted proteins | sample 590931 | NCBI WGS metagenome assembly CXWL01 (sample SAMEA3498368, study PRJEB10139) | groundwater metagenome | biome: water well; material: biofilm material | place: Germany | collected 2015-04-27 | reverse complement strand
TTCGGACTTCAGCCTTGATGTCACGCCAGTCACAGTTTTCACGCCCATCTCGCTTGAATACATTGACAGCCCACTGACGCTATGTTATCCCCCACTAGCCCGAATTGCTCATGACGGTTCGCCGCGAAATCGCGCTCCTCGTGAAGCACATGTCGTGTTTCCAGGGAATGTTCAATGCGCAATTCTCGATGTTCAATTGAACATTCAACATTGAGCATTACGGTGCTTAGGAGATTTATGACGATTTGCCAATCCTCGATCACGCCCTGCTCAGAGTTATTCGGATCGTGGAGTGGTCGAATTGCCTCGGTACTGCTCTGCGCCCTACTGTTGCTTTGGTCCCCACTTGCCGCCTCCGCCAAATCGAAGCCCAACCGAGCCCCGCGCCCCGAACCGGAACTCAAGATTCTCAATCTGAACGTCTCCCCCAACCCCTATATAATCTCGTCCGGCCCACTGCAGTTTTCCGCCTTGGTCCAGTTGCCTAAGGAACTGAATGGGGCAACGTTGCTGGAGGTNNCGCAAACCTCTGGAACCGCACACCGCCCCAACAGGTGGCGCTACCCCTCCACATGTCTCTGTACTCCTAACATGGGACGGGTTGGACCAAAAGAAAATTCAGCCGGGAGCTGGGCTCTATCAATTCGAAGTGCGGGCTAAGTTGCTGGCGAACGGCGAGAAGGGCCCAAGAACGCAGATGGTGGCCTGGCCGAAACGGGGAACAATCGAAGTCAAGTGAGCCGTCATGTCTGAACGTCATCAAGTCAGGGATCGAGACCTTATGACTTAACGACGTGATGACTTTTGACCTCCCCTAACATGTTAATCCGATGCGCAAGGCAGCCGGCCCCGAACCCGTTGTCGATGTTCATCACCCCAACCCCCGCCGCGCAGGAATTCAGCATCGTCAACAACGCCGCGAGCCCGCCGAAACTCGCGCCATAGCCCCGGCTTGTCGGCACGGCGACGACTGGACAGGGAGCCAATCCACCGACCACGCTCGGCAAGGCACCATCCATCCCTGCGACCACCACCACCACACGGGCATGCATCAGCCGGCTTTGACGCTCCAGCAACCGATGAATGCCGGCTACGCCCACGTCATAGAGCGTCTCAACCCGACTCCCCATCACCTCCGCCGTCACTCTCGCTTCTTCCGCGACAGGAATATCCGAGGTGCCGGCTGTGATCACCAAGACATGCCCCTGCAGCCGCTGCTTGGGGTTACGGATCGCGACAATGCGCGCCTCGTCATGATAGACCGCTCGACGATCGAGTCGTTTAATGGACATCGCGACCTGGCGAGTCGCGCGCGTTGCGAGCAACGGACGATGATGTTTCAACAGAGCCTTCGCTATGGCACGAATCTGGGCCAACGTCTTCCCCTCGCAGAATATGACCTCGGGAAACCCCTGCCGTAATGACCGGTGATGATCCACTGAAGCAAATCCAATATCTTCATAGGGTAGTGTCCGGAGCTGCCCGATTGCGGCCTCCACAGGCAGGGTACCCGCTCGCACATCAGTCAAGAGTCGTTTCAGTGCTTCAGGATTCACGGCTGTCCTTTCTCCTGTTTGGCATCACGTTCCATCAGGTCCGTCACCGCCTTCCGGCAAGACTTCCCCTCAAATAATACCGCGTTGACCTCTTGCACGATCGGCATGTCGACATGATGACGTCTCGCGAGCCCAAACGCCGCCTTCGCAGTCCGCACCCCTTCGGCCACGGCCTGCATATTTCCGAGGATCGTCTCCAGCCTCTCGCCCTTGCCCAGCTTCACGCCGACCGTGTGATTCCGGCTCAAGGCTCCGGTGCAGGTTAACACCAAGTCACCGACGCCGGACAGTCCGTAGAACGTCCGTTGGTCAGCGCCCATCGCGACACCCAACCGCACCATCTCAGCCAATCCTCGTGTAATCAACGCCGCCCGCACATTATGGCCGAGATCCAATCCATCCACCACGCCGGCTGCGAGGGCCATCACATTCTTGAGCGCGCCGCCGAGTTGGACGCCCAGCATATCGTTGTCGGCGTATACTCGAAAAGCCGGTGTCATCAACGCAGTCTGGAATACTTTGACTAGTTCTTCGTTGCTCCCGGCCAAACAGAGCACCGTCGGATTTCCAGCGCTGACTTCTGTCGCGAAGCTCGGACCGGACAACACCATGATGTCCCTGTGCATGGCGGGAGGAAGGACGTCGGTCATCACCTGAGTCATCAAATTCAATGTATCTTCTTCAACCCCTTTCGTCGCGCTGATAAACGGGATCGGGGCGGACAGGGAGCGGACTAACTCACGCAGTACGGGACGCGCAACGTGGGATGGGACTGCGAAAATCAGGCCCTCGCACCGCTCGGTGAGATCCGACAACGATCCTGTGGCAAGGAGCGATGGGGGAAGCACGACGCCGGGCAGAAAGACCGGATTCTCGTGTTTGCCCTTGATCGCATCCACGACCTCTCGCTCATAGGCCCATAGTCGAGTTTCGACACCTTTCTCCGCCAGATGCTTCGCCAATGCCGTGCCCCAGGCGCCGGCCCCTATGACTCCTATTCGGCTGATCGTTTGCATGAGTGGATCCTTACAGGATGCTAAAACTGGCTCATCTGGTTGGTCTGGTTTGTTTTGTTTATCTGGTTGATTTGGTTCATCTAAATAGTGTCGTTCAACCAAACAAACTAGACAAACCAAATAACGGTCTTCTTAAGCTGGAGGAGAATTTCACCATCCTGCCAAGGGCAAACGGATTATAGGAACCGGTTCTTTCACCTGTCAATGAATGAAGACGGTCTTTGAAACTCATCACACCGTGACGGGTAGCAAACGCCGGCGGTTCCGTGTAGCCTACGGGGGAACCCCTATGAGACTTTGCCCTTCCTGCCGACATGAAGTCCCGGAAATTAGCCGATACTGCTCGCAGTGTGGCCAACGGCTGCATGCAGACCATGTTGACGTTTCCCCGCCGCCACGGCCATCAGCATCTCCAATCCCGTCATCTGGACCGGGACAACTCAATGTTAAATTTCTCTATGGCATGGTGGCGCTGCTGTCCCTCGCGCTCCTCTTCCCACCATGGGAAACCCCGCCGTCACAAGCACCCGAATTCCTCGGCCTGCATTTCATCTTAAACCCACCGACACCCGATGCCATCGTGAGCCGACTGTTGCTGACGGTCGAACTCGTCACCATCGCCATTGCCGGGCTGTACGGATCGTTCCTTTTCCGGCAAAAACCCTGAGCAGGATGCTGAAAAAACCCGCCAGCATCGTTCTCAGTCGCTCGTCTCCCTGCAACGTACCGCAAGGGTACGCTTCGGTCGCCGAACTCCCTGCGGCCTTGCTGGACGGCCTTTTTGAGCATCCTGTACAGATTGTTCCGACACCTGCTAGCGAGTCAATAGTCATCAGTCATTGGTAGGTGAAAAGAGGGCGGGACTGATGACCGATGCCACTCTCAGTCAAGCGCTAGAGTGAGACACTTCGCCGAGCCGCCCGACTTCATAAATTCATCGAGCGCGACCGGATGGGGGAGATAGCCGCGCGAGGTCAAGAGGGATTCTGTTTCTGGACAACCGGCGGGTAGCACGACGTGCTTCCCGACACAGACGGCATTGCAGGCAAATCTGAGAGCTTCAGCTTCCGGCACCACGAGACGGCTGGAAAGAGCGAACCGTTGCGCAATAACCTCTTGCCCGTAATGATCGAACGCAGAAGGAAAATAGAGGAGTTCTCCGCCGCTCAAGGGACACAAGCAGGTGTCGAGGTGATAGAACCGGTTGTCGACCAGTTCGAGCGGGATGATCTCTCGATGAAACCACTGGCTGATCGTGGGGAACACACGGATATCCGATCGCTGCCGATAGCCGCCGAACCAGGTGTCGGGAAATCCCAAAAGGTCCCCTGCCCCCTCGAAGAAACGGCCCGTCTCCAGCGTGACGACTTTGTAACCCTGCCCACGAAACCAATCCTCAAAGTACGCCTCTTCCTTCTGCCGTTCAGGATAGCGGAAATGGCTCGGCACGGCTGTGCCGCCAACCACAACACCGGCGTTCGCTGTAAACACCAGGTCGGGCAGTCCAGGCACCGGCTTCATCCGTTCGAGGACCGCGCCGACATCCTGCTCAAGTACCTGCATGAGTTGGTGCCATTGGCGGATGGCCTGGTCTGAATCGACCGCGTTTGAACGGCGCATCCAGGGATTAATCTCATATTCGATACCGAAATAGTCCGGCGGGCAGACCAGTAGGCGGCTCATAGTTTTAACCTCAACAACATACAGATTGGTTACTCTGGTTTATTTGGTTTGTCTCGTTCATTTGGTTGAACAAAACGAACCAGAGAAACCAGATGAACCAAACAAACCACACTCACAGACGAGCCCCTAACTCGCGCGCCAGGTCTCGTAAAAACGACGCGGCGTCCATGACCAACCCGACAGCCTGAAAACTTCCTCGATCCGCGAGCTTCGTCGGGACGGCTGGATTGACATCGACACAGACGGATGGAATCGTGGCAGGCAACAAATTACCTGTCGCGACTGCATGCAGCGTCGAGGCAACGAGCAAAGCCAGTCCGATACCGGGAATGGCCATGCGCATGGCAACCTGAGCCTCCAGCGAATCCGTGATCACACCAGGCAAGGGGCCGTCATCGCGGATCGTGCCGGCCATCACAACCTGGACACCCCGTCTGACGCACGCTGCCATAATTCCGGTCTTGATGACTCCCGATCTGACCGCTGTCTCGATGCTGCCGATGGCCCTGATCCGATTGATGGTTCGCAGATGGTGTTCATGCCCGTGCGGCACAACGCGACCTGCCACATGCCCATAGCCGAGGGACGTACCGTAGAGATCGACCTCCATATCGTGAGCGGGCAAAGCGTTCCCGCAAAACAAGACATGGATGAATCCTTCGTCGACGAGCCAGGTCAGCGCGTCGCGCCCTCCGGCGTGAACGATCGCCGGGCCTCCTGCCAGGAGCACCTTGCTGCCCGCTTTTCCCTCCCGGAACCCTGTTCGCAACTGTGCGAGGCGCTTCGCAATGTCACCGATGACGCGCCCATGGGGACGCTCAGACGAAACCTGGGACTCCATGAAGCTGAATACATCGCGATCACGTGGCCGTTGAAGCGGGGTGACCCTCACGCCCTCACGGCCGGTCACAATCTGATCTCCCTGCTTCACCTCTCCCATGGGAACAGTCCTCGCAGTCAGACGAACCGGATCCACGAGAATTCCCAGATCCATCTCGATCCCCTCCACCTCCACCCACTGATCGCTCACGCGCACCTGAGTGGGTAAATGGGTTGTTGCGTAAAACTCTTTCGGTAAGATGCCGTCTGCCGGCGCCGCCGCCAGGCGGCAATCCCGTTCACTCTCGACCGATGCCCCGTGGGGCTGAATGGCATGGAGAATCTCGCTGAGCAGTTTCGCAGACGAAGCCTGCACGACGATTCTGGCGCGCGAAGGCTCCTCACGGGTCTTGCCGATCTGCACATCCTGAAGGTCGAATGTTCCACCCATCATCTGAATCGTGTCCAGAACCTTCGCCAGGATCAACGAATCGATGATGTGCCCTTGAAGCAGGACGGTTTCTTGGTCATGGGGCATAGGCAGCCTCCCCCTCTTATCCCGATGAGCCCAGCACAGATTCTACCACCCACTTCCTGCAGCGTAGATCAGTTTCTGACTTTTCCCCGAAGGCTCGCAGATCACTGAATCATGTCCGCAAGGTGTAGCCCTCCCTGAGGGCTGCTCAAAATGCTCCGTAGCAAGGCCACAGTCGAGCAAATACCGGAGGCGTAACATTCTTACCCGCTCAACCCCGAGCTGTCGGAATAACTCTTTTCCCGGGTAGGCTACGTTGAGGGTTTGTTCGAGGCGAGAACCACACTATGCAGGCTGCTCAAAATGCTCCGCTAGCGAGGCCGCAGGCGAGCAAACACCGGAGCCGTAACATACTCACCCGCCCAACCCCGAGCTGTCGGAACAGCTCTTTTCCCGGGTGGGCTACGTTGAGGATTTCTTCGAGCCGAGAACGACGCTATGCAGGCTGCTCAAAATGCTCCGCTAGCGAGGCCGCAGGCGAGCAAACACCGGAGGCGTACTCTCTGCGGTACGTTGAGGATGTTTGCGACCCGAGAACGAAGCTAGCGGGGATTTTCAGCCGCCTGCGAGTCGGTCTTCATGAGTTCGCGCAGCACGCTCGTCGCATAGGCGCCTGGTGGGAGTGAAAAGGAGAGGGTGAGTACCGTGCCTTCCAGAACCCATTCTAATTCGGCAAGAGGGATTCGGAGGGAGCGCCGTTCACCGCGAAACCCGCATGACTTTGCCGCTTCGGTAAGACTGTCCGGTGTGGCCCCACTCTCGGCTACCACGGTCCGTTCGATCTCACCCGGTTCTCCGCCGGCCCATGAGGCGCGCGAGCCGAACAGGATACCGGTGGGGCTGATCTCGAACCGGTCGGCTCGTGGCTGTTCCTTCACGGCATCCTCGACCAGGAAGCAGGCGCCGTTCTCCATTTTCATGGCCCAGTCTCCAACCAGGATACGATCGAGTCGATCCACCCGTCTGGCCAAGATGCCGTTAAAGAGATGCGATTGATAGGCGTTGATGTACCACATGCGTTTGGATCGGCTCAGTCTGTTTCGGCGAGCAGGGTCCACCAGTAGTTCGGCTCCGGTCTGGTAATTCTGTCCGCTCCGCCCTTGCCGTTGCGGGCCGAAATAGTTCGGCACACCCCGTCGCACCAGCATGTCCGTAACCAGGGGCACCGTCTCGTGAGCGTGTGTGGCAACATCCCTGATTACCAACCTGAAGCGATTGCCTGCATGATGACCAGGACGCAAGCGATTGCGATGCAGGCCAAGTATCTCCACAGACAAGAGCTGCTCGTCCAATTTCAGTCGATCCAACCGTTCGGGCGCGACCCCGAGGAGCGAGATCATCTGCGTCGTCACAGCCCTGGCGTCTTTGAGACCCGCCACTCCGATCGCTTGGGCCTTCACACCCAAGACCGAAGACAATCGCAGAACAAGATCCGGTGTCGAAAGCAGACGTTTCTTGATTTTGATGTAGAGATGCTCACCTTCTCCACAGGGAAGATAGAGCGGGCGTTCCTCGACCTGAAAGTCTTCCGGAATCGCCCGCATGTGCCCCCCAATGCCAGGGAATGAGGCAGTTAAATAAGGTATGGTCATGGTGCAGGCCCCTTCTCATTCGCACATAAATCCCCCTCTCTCTACTCACCAGATCTCGACGGGAGTCAGACGACTCACATGGTATACTTTTGCCATGTCTTGTCGCCCAACGATAGTCAGACGGATTGAAGCCTCCCTACCCGCGACAGGGATACTCCTCACCCTGCTGATGTGTAGTCTGTTCCCAGGGGACTTATTGGGTGGAGACAATGCAATCTTTCAACAGTTTACCCAACACATCGGTCGGCAGATCCACAAAGACAAACAGGCCTTTGCCCGTGCGAACAGTTGTGTCGTGTGGTTTTATAAGCTAAAACAAACACCTCCCCCAACTGCGCAGGGCATCGTCTGGACCCCCACGCCTTCATCCCAGGTCGAAATGGATTGTCTCCGCAGCTATCCGAGGGGTATGGACGATGCGCGAGCCGATCTTGCCAAAACACAAACGATACTATCCGTGAGTCTCACCTTCTACCAGTTCGCCTTGGTCGCCGACCGGAATGACGATGCGATCTACAGCCCCGCAGAGCTTCAAGACTTGTTCCGCTCCCTCTCTCTCCCGTACTATGACGAAGATCCGACCCCGAAGCAGGTCACGGCACTCACGGATCGGTTTGACAGTTTGTACCATAAACGCAACATGGATGCTTTGATGGAAGGCATGAGCGACCTCCATGAACGAGGCTATCGCGTGACCCCCTCCGATCGTGTCGAGTTAGACCGGGTGATGGGATGACACGACACACAAAATCCTGGCCCGATCGAGCCCGCTCCTTCATTGGATATTGCCTGAGCGAACCCCTCTATCGGATCTTTAGCCTTGTTCCCGATTGGGAAATCGGACTCGCCACTCACGAGATTTCACAACTCAGCTACGCGCACAGCCCCTTGGCCGGCCGACGAGCGGTACACATGAGCGACCTCCATCTCGACCGATATCTGCCACGGCACGATCGTATCGTCGCCACCGTCGGAGAACTCCGCCCCGACTGGATCTTTATTACCGGAGACCTGCTCAACGTGCCGGAGGGGCTGCCCCATGTGTTTCGATTTCTCGCCGGCTTGCGCAAGTTTGCGCCGGTCTTCGTCACGTTGGGCAACCATGACCACTACAGCGGCATCCCCATCGATCGATATTGCGAGCTCGCCGATCGCCATAAGATCACCCTCTTGATCAATCAGACCACCTTCATTTCCACGGACGCCGGCGAGATCGCCATTGTCGGCGTCGACGACCCCTCGCTGCATCGAGCCGACTTGAGCTGTCTCCCTCCGCGCGCAACGGACAGATACACCCTCTTGCTAGCCCATGCGCCGAACATCCTCGATCAATTGCAAGAACACCATGCCGTCGATCTGATTCTCTGCGGGCATAGCCACGGAGGCCAGTGGCGCATCCCTGGCATCCCGACGTTCTGGCTCCCACCTGGCTGCAATGGGCGGATCGGCGGGCATCACGGGGAACCCGGCCGCAGGCTCTATGTCAATCGCGGGCTCGGATGGTCGTTTCTTCCCCTGCGATGGAATTGCACGCCGGAAATTGCCTGCATTGAATGGGTCAACGAACAGGCTGAATCGGAAGGCTGAAGGTCTGAATTCGAAGTTCCAGGCCATTCAACCCTCCTCACACGTCGCGCTTTTCTCGCAAGTCTCGCGCCTTCACGCGATTTACTTGATCCGCTCCAGCGCTTCCTTCGATCGGCTCCTGACGGTTTGGTCCCAATCTTCCGTCATGACAGTCATCAGTTTCTCCTTTGCCTCACCAGCGCGCAACCGGCCCAATCCCAACGCCGCACTGGACCTGACATAGGCATGGTCATCTTCCAGCGCCTTCAGCAGAAGAGGGATCACAGTCCTATCGTTTAAAACGCCAAGGTAGCTGGCCGCCATCCCTCGAATCCGGTGCTGCTTATCGCCCAGTGCTGACTGCAACGTCGTCGCAAAGAGGTCTCGTAACGAGGGGGTCACAGCTTCCAGTCCATCTGCCCGGTACCCATTCAAATCCATCAGGGTAAAGGCAATCTCCAGTTTCTTCTCTTGTACCGTGGCCCGTTCGAACGCAGCCAATAACTTCGCACGTTCACGTTTTTTCGCCCGACGACGGCTTGCCGACCGGACCAACAGAAACAGCCCAGCCGCGATCGCCAGCCCTGCAAACGCCACGGGAATAGCTTGATCGATCACATAGTCCTGGGTTTCGAACGACAGGCGCTTCCACACCCAGACGCCGGTAATGACGACGCCGACAAGGACTCCAATGGCAATCAGATTGGTCTGGCCGGATTCAGAACGAGTGCTCATGAGGAAAGCATCATATCAGGATGGGGGAAAAGCCCGCCAGCGGGGGGGGCGGGAGAAGAGGCTTGTCTCTCTGGTCTATTCGGTCTGTCTGGTTTGTATGGTTGAACGAGACTAGAACCTATCTCAAAATTGAAAAGCCCCACTCGATCGGACATCGGCTACGCGAGACCCAGAGTCGTGACCGCGATATTTCCAAGGATTCTGCTGTTTGTTCATGGCTGTTCCCCATAAATCAAAGCCTCCCTGTCCTCACAAATCGATTTTGAGATATGTTCTAACCAGATGAACAAGACAGACCAGACCAACCAGATAGACCAGTCACGCGTCTCGCGCTTCACACGTCCATGGCCGACCAAACACGAAACGCAGAATGTCCCGGTTTTCTCTTATTGCCGGGCAGGTCCTCCTGCGCCTATTTCATCTTGGAGGGCAACGTGATCGTTTTGCCGGCCACCATGAAGGTGCCTTTCCCGCAATGGTGCATCGTCCGAGGGTGTTTCTTTGAGGGGTCGATCCAGGCCTTGAGCACCTCGAGGATAAATATGTTGTATGTGGTTGCCATCCGCATATCGACGACCTTGCATTCGAGATTGGCATAGCACTCGTGGATGAGCGGCGCCTTGACGCGGGAGCCGGCCACCGGTGTCAGGCGGAACTTCTTGAACTTGTCGGTCCCGCGCCCCGAAGTGTTTCCGCAGCCCACCACCTGTGCCGCCAGCTCCACTGTCGGGATGTTGATCACGCATTCCTTGCTCGCCTTCACAATGTTGAACGTGTGGTTCCGGTTGCTGATCACGCAACCCACGAGCGGCGGCTCGAATTCGATCATCATGTGCCACGACAGGGTCATGATGTTGGCCTTCTCCTTGCTGGCGGTTGTGACCAACACGACCGGCCCCGGCTCGAGCAGGCGGTAGACCTGAGACAAGGGAAGGGACTTTTTCACCGGGCAATCCTTGTTGTCACGTTTTAATGGGTACAAGCAAACGAGGTGGATCGTCAAAAGACATGCGGTGTTATGGTTTCAAGAAGGGGTAGTCTGTATACCCCTTTTCACCGCCGCCATAGAATGTGCTTCTATCGTAGCGATTTAACGACGCCCCCGTTTCAAATCGTTTGGGCAAATCGGGATTGGCGAGAAACAAACGCCCAAAAGCAATCCCATCCGCAAGCCCAGCGGTGACGGCTTCCTCAGCAGTCTCTCGTTGAAAGCCACCAGCCATGATGACTTTCCCTTTGCACGCCTTTCGAAAGAGTTGTGCCGTGCTCGGTGCGCCTTCATTCACACTGTCACTCCCTCCGGCATTCGTCGCTCTCGGTTCAATCAGATGAAGATAGGCCAGCGTTAACGGGTTCAGTCGTTCAATCACATAGGTGAACAAGCCGAGGGGATCGGTATCAGACATATCGTTAAACGTGCCATAGGGCGACAGCCGAATCCCCACGCGCTCACTGCCCCACACCGCAATGACGGCTTTCAAAACTTCGAGGACAATGCGGGTACGATTGGCCACAGTCCCACCATAGGTGTCGGTCCTGTGATTGCTGCCATCTTGGAGAAACTGATCCAGCAGATACCCGTTGGCGGCATGGATTTCTACACCATCAAAGCCGGCAGCCTTGGCCTGGGCAGCGGCGTGGCGGTATGAGGCAATGAGGTCGGTAATCTCGTTGACGGAAAGTGGGCGAGGCGTTTCATGGTCCACTAATTGCCAAGATGCGGTATAGACTTGGCCTGTCGGCGCAATGGCTGAAGGCGCGACTGGTACGCCTTCGCTGGGATGGTGTGAGGAATGAGAGATTCTACCGACATGCCAGAGCTGCGATACAATCTTGCCACCCTTGGCGTGTACAGCGGACGTGACCGTGCGCCATCCCGCCACTTGCTCATCGCTATAGATGCCCGGTGTTCCCGGGTACCCTTTGCCCAAGGGGCAAATTTGTGTGGCTTCCGTGATGATGAATCCCGCGCTCGCTCGTTGTGAATAGTATTCCGCGGCTAACGGGTTGGGAACATCACCCGCTCCAGCCCGCATCCGGGTAAGCGGCGCCATGATCACGCGATTCGATGCGGCAATGGCTCCAAAGGTTTCTGGCGTCAACAATTTCATCGTGGCCGTGCCCTTTCCGCTGAACGGTTGTGGGTCATGAGCAAGTGGTTGATAGCTTACTGGAAAGAGCTTGTCGAGGAAGCCCAGCCGGTCTCCAACAGCCCTGTGATTTTTCCCTTCAGGGAAGGAGCTCGCCCGACAAGAGCTGTTGCGCCTGGATGATCGCCTCCAACAATGCGCTCCGTTCCTCTTGCAGCTTCTTCGATGGCGGCACGATCGCCACAAATCGTTCCGCCGCTGTCGTCAAGGCCTGCAGCGTCTCGGCCATGTCCCCCTGCCTTGAGGCAGGCGACAATGAGGCTTCACGTAACAGCGCGCGCCTCCTCCTGGGCCCGACATACATCTGCGGGGCGATCGGGTTATCTTTTTCCAACTCGGGTCGTCGAAATACCGCCATGGCTCCTCCAAAGTATCAGACAACGAGAATAATCCGCACACTGTACTCGATTCGCATCGGCAATTGCATCGGGGTTTGAGCACAGGGGAAAGGGTGCGGAGCGGTGCGGCAGCATGTCGGATGCGGGCGATGCGTGAGACAGCGCGACTGGCGGGAAGGCTTCCGATTAAGTAACCTGTCCCCTTTTCTCCCTCGCAGCATGTCTCGCACGTCTCGCACTCCAATTTGCCGACGATTCATATTTAATGAGTATGCGAAATGCCACACGGGATCAACCAGTCTCGGAAAGATGATCAACTGGAAGGAATTCTCACGAGGCGGAAGCACCACGCAATCCTGCACGCAGATAATGGTTTCAATTTCCCGATTGAGCGTCGCACACGAACAGATATACCTCTGCTGGTGAATGAATCTTGAACGAAGAGCGCAGACAAGTTAGTATCAGCCGCTCCTTTTCCCCAAACCTCACCAGTTAGTTCGAGGCCCTAGTGGCAGACAACCAGATAAGCCCATCAACCGCAACGCAAGGCATTCAGCTCCAACTGATCGCACCTCTCCGCCGCCGCCCTCTTCCTGTTGCAGTAGTTGAGCCAAAAGGCGTCGTATACACAAAACGTTGGGTCGTTGAACTACTCCTCGATCTGAGCGGCTACTGCTCGGATACAAACCTGGTGGATGCTCTGGCAGTCGAACCAGCAGCCGGTGATGGCGCATTTCTCGGTCCAATGATCGAGCGCCTGGTGGAGTCGTGTCGGAATTTTGGTCGATCATTGTCAGAATGCCAACATTCATTAATCGCATACGAGCTGGATGAGGCGAGTGCTGCTCGTGCGCGCGCTGTTGCCGAAAACATCCTGATGAATCGTGGGGTCAAGCGCCCGCTAGCCAAACGACTGGCCGACGCGTGGGTGTTAAACCGGGATTACCTTTTCGATGCAGACAGCAGACAGGCTGACTTCATTATCGGAAACCCTCCATACGTACGGCTTGAGGACATTCCGGAAGAAACGGCCTCGGTCTACCGCAATGCATATCCGACGATGCGTGGTCGAGCTGACCTTTATGTGGCCTTTTTTGAAGCCGCACTTCGGCAGCTGAAGACCGGCGGTGTATGCGCATTTATCTGCGCTGATCGATGGATGCGTAACCAATATGGGGCAGAACTTCGACAGCTTATTACCTCAGCATACAGTGTTGACGTACTCCTGAGCATGCACCACGCCAACGCCTTTGATGATGAAGTGGACGCCTATCCTGCGATCACGGTGATTCGACACACAAAACAGCGGTCGACCGTTGTGGCAAGTGCCGATCAGGACGCTAAGAACATTCAGCCAAGGCTATTGGCGACGACGCTCCAGACAAACGGCCGCGACATTCTGCCCCAAGGTATCCATCGGGCCGTGGTGAAAACGTGGTTCAAAGGAGCAGACCCCTGGCCCTGCCATTCCCCCGAACAGTTGGCACTCCTCCGACGACTCGAAGATCGGTTTCCTCCTCTCGAGATGAATGCCAAGGTAGGAATTGGCGTCGCCACTGGCAACGATAGCGTCTACATCACGACAGACGCGGACCTTGTGGAGTCTTCCCGCCTCCTAAAGCTCGCACTGGCGAAAGATTTGTCGAGCGGAACGGTGCGATGGTCCGGGCACTATCTGGTGAATCCATGGAATCACGACGGACTGGTCAATCTGAAGACCTATCCAAAGTTACGAACCTACTACGAGCAACATGCGGCCGCTCTAAAGAAGCGCCATACAGCTGAAAAGAGTGCAGGCAAGTGGTACAAGACAATCGACCGCGTCAACCATGCCCTCACCGATACGCACAAGCTCTACATCCCGGATATTAAGAACATTCTCGAGCCGGTCTTGGACCGGGGGGAAACCTACCCACACCACAATCTGTATTTCATTCAATCGGACGAGTGGGACCTGGAAGTACTCGGAGGCCTGCTGCTGTCGAAGGTCGGACAGTTTTTCGTCGAATCGTATGGAGTTCGCATGCGGGGAGGCTATTTGCGCTTCCAAGCACAGTACCTGCGCCGGATTCGAGTCCCTGCCCCTACGACCTTGTCCAAGCTGCAGTCCCATGAACTGAAAGACGCCTTCCGACATCGTGACAGGCCCCGCGCAACCCAAGTGGCTTTGGAGCTGTATGGGATTAGCGCTCGCATGATGGAGGCGGCGCTTGAACATTGACAAGAGGCTGCAAGCCGCCGTCCAAAGCTACTGGGACGCCCGAAGGCAAAATAAAGAAAAGCAGGTCAAGTCGGGGAAAATCGATGCCGGAACGCGAGGTGAGGTAACAGGAGGGACCCAGATGGGCGCCCTGGAGGTCTTAGTTTCAGACATCCTGTGCGAAGCCGGATTGAAGAAAGTCGATGTCCGCACAAGGACCGCGCTTGAGCTACCGGGTTATTTCAGAGCCACAAAAAAATGGGATCTCATTGTCGTCTCCAACGGTGCGTTGGTCTTGGCGATGGAGTTTAAGTCCCAAGCCGGCAAGTCGATCGGCAACAATGTGAACAACCGTTCGGAAGAAGCGGTGGGCAGCGCCAAGGATATTTGGACAGCCTTCCGAGAAGGCCGCTTTGGTCAGGCTCCTCCCCCCTTTCTTGGCTACTTGTTCTTGCTGGAAGATCGCGACAACGTCAAAACCCCTGTCGTTAACAAGGAACCGTACTTCCAGGTAGACCCTGAGTTTCGCGGAGAAACTCATCTCAAAGATACAACAGCCCTCCGACGGTATAGAGGAGTATCCTATAGCAAGCGCTACGAGCTGCTCTGTCGCCGTTTGGTGCTGGAGCGGCTCTATACCTCCGCCTGCTTCATGATGGCCACGAACTTACGAAAAACAAAAATCACGCAGCCGGCTGACGACCTAAATTTTCAGCGCTTCGTGGCCGCCCTACGAGGTCACGTCGTCACGTTCTTGGGCAGCCGTAGTAAGTAGCTAGACTGCACGAGCGAGCGATAGCCCGGACACAGCTTTCCACACGCACGGACGAGTTGATCAGAGGCTTCGTCATTTATTACCTGAGGCTGGGAAAGACGATTCGAGAAAATGAGACCAAGTCTGGTCCACTCCCTCCCTCACATCCTGAACTCTGCCAAGCAGCCAGACGATCTCTTCCGCCTTGCGAGCAAACTCGGTGGCATCATGGGCAGCCATGCCCCTTGGTGTCTCATGAGCAACTTTGTTGCGCCTGCTTCGCAGGCGACTAATCTCAGATAAGATCTCTTCCCCGACCAGTGGGTCATTTCTAAGAGCTTCCACATACTTTCTCCAAGGCCCCTCAGACACACCGACAACTCTTGCAAAGTTTTTCACAGCAAGTTCGAGTCGCCGGCCCCACTCCAAGACAAGAGCGCACGTAGACTCTGCTGCCAAAACCTTGATGTGTTCTTTAAAGGTCGTGGAAGGCTGATGCATGAGGGTTATCTTCTAGTCTAAGCGAAGCAAACGCCGCGCGCGGACGAGGCGTGCCCGTTTTATCCTTTGAGACTCTTCAACAAAACTTGTGTTTGGTTCCTCAGGGTGGGCAAAAATGTTTGATCC
>CXWL01004770.1_pt1 | contig 15573 bp, 19 predicted proteins | sample 590931 | NCBI WGS metagenome assembly CXWL01 (sample SAMEA3498368, study PRJEB10139) | groundwater metagenome | biome: water well; material: biofilm material | place: Germany | collected 2015-04-27 | reverse complement strand
GGACATGTATCTGGGAGATTTCTCAGTTTTTCATTCAATTATCGACCACTGGGCCATCGGACAAATTTTCCCGGTGATGCCCCTGCATCGATTGCAGGAAAAACCTGTACGGCGCGGTCAGCTGGTGGATCTGACTTGTGATTCGGATGGTAAGGTGAGTCAGTATGTGTCGTCGTCCGGCATCAGTGACTGCCTGCCCCTGCATGATTTTCATCAGGATGAATCCTATTATCTGGGTATTTTTCTCGTCGGAGCTTATCAGGAGATACTGGGGGACGCGCACAATCTATTCGGACGCGTGGATGAGGTGCACGTCTATGCGAAAGCAGAAGAAACGAACGGTTTCTGGATAGAAGAATTGCTGAAGGGAATTAGTGTCAAGGAAATGCTGAGCCAAGTGCAATATTTTCCCAATGACCTGGGTCGGCGCATGTCGGAATTTATTCGCCAGCAGATAAACGCGGGGCGTATCAAACCTGCAGAAGGAACACGAATTCTTAATAATTATACCCAGCGTCTGGGAGATACTACATATTGTGATGTCGGCTCCAGTGAACCATCATAGCAAGATGGAAAAATGCAACAGCATTTTTAATTGCAAACTAGAGCCAACCCTGCGCTCGGTACCAGGCTACGGCATCTCGCGCGGCTTCACGTATCGGACGGGGATGCAATCCAAGTTCCTTCGAGCTAGCTGAGGAATCAAAAAACATATTACGACGGGTTAGACGTACCCCGGTTACCGTAGCGATCGGAATTTTTCCACTCACATGGTCTGCCCACAGTTCACTGAACCAAGCCACAAGCAAAGCAAGTGAATAAGGAACTTTCCAACGCGGTAAGGGCTGTTTCGTTTCCTCACTCAGAATATTCAACCAATCCGAAAGACGAAGATTCTCTCCTCCCAGTAGATAACGAATTCCTGTTCTTCCCTTCTTCATCGCCAGAATCATGCCCGTCGCCACATCTCTCGCATCAATGAGATTGAAATTACATTCCAAATACCCAGGAAGCTCACCTCTACAAAAAGCTAACGACAAGCGAGTAGGCGGTGTCTGTAATCGGTCCCCGGGACCTATGGGCAAGGTAGGACTAACTACAATAATGGGCGCACCTTCTTCCTTAACCATACGAAAAACTTCTTTCTCCGCAAGAAATTTGCTCAGACAGTATGGTCCCACCATATCACTTGCTTTGAGACGAAGTTTCTCAACGAAACGTTCTTCCGGATTATGAGATGACAGGATGCTCTCAGTACTTGTGTACAATATCCGCTTAGCGCCACTGTCAAGGGCAGCACGCATGACATGGACGGTGCCGAGATGGTTAATCTTATCGAATTCCCGGCGGTCACGGCACCAAAGGTTAGGATCGGCAGCAAGGTGATAGACATACTCACAATCTTGTGTGGCTTTCTGGACGGATGGTTCATCCCGAATGTCAGCACTCACCAGCTCAATTCGATCCAGTGGCAGATGGTTGACGGCGGCTCCTGGCCGTTCCAGCACACGAACGGACTCGTTCATATCCAGTAACTGCGTCACCAGGTGCGAACCAAGGAAACCGGCACCGCCAGTGACCAGAATCAAGATAAAACACCTTCTGGCAAATTGTCTGCCAAATCCTGCAAATGTTGATATTGGGGTTTCAGACCATCAGAAGTTATTTTTTCAATGAGCGCAAACGTGGCGCGATTCAAAGGACAGGAAAACTTCCCAGCAAGTCGAATAAGATGACCGGTATAGGCATCGATTTCTGTGCGAGCCTGTTCGGCGTGAATATCAGGAGCCATTGAGCAATAGGTCCCGCGTAACGATGGACGGAAAAACATAGCCATCAGTTCCGGTAGCCAAGGTGTGCGTAGGATTAGGGATACTGTATCGGGATGAAACGGCCCGATACGCGCAAGCGGAATTTTCGCATGCTGGAGAATCGCATAATTTTCAAGAAGCAAAGCAAAAAAGAGCTTCTTTGCCAGTTGGCCGGTCAATAATTCCCCATTATCCACGCCTGCCATCGCCGCCAGTGGTGAGATGGCCGCATTGTACATCAGCTTGGTTGCTTTATAAGGCCGGATATCCGGGACCAGTTCGACAGGAAACAACTGGGCTTTTCCCAATGCAATAGCCAGCGCCATTATTTCAGCCTGTTCATCGGCAGTGATCGATCGACGCGCGCCGATATGCAGGCTACCCGGTCGCGTGATTCGTGTTACGGGAGAATCGCGTTGGCATTCCGATACAAAAGAAGCAATACCCTCGCACGCATGATCGCGTTGCTCCAGTTCCGGATCAAAACCATTCTGAATCGGTACTAAGAATGCATCGTCCGGCAAACGGGAAAGTACTGCTGGATTATCATAAGTTTTGGTGCAAAGCAGAATAAAACCTTCATCCGGCGGAACCCAATCATCAAAAGCCACGATGGGTATATATTGCGTTTCCAATCCAACCACCGTGATGCCGTTTTTTCTACCTTGTACGATTTTTCCGGGATGACTGTCAACCAGGACCACGGAATAACCGCCTTGGGCCAAAGCCCATCCAAGCGCTGCGCCAATACCGCCTACACCCAAAATATGAACCGGTCTGTTGAGTAATTGGGGCATCTATCTATAAATCTGGGAAATTGATCGAGTTAAACAGCAATGCGGATTCCATAGAATTAGCCGCGACCCAAATATAGTCATAGGCATATTCGATAAACACCTCACTGAGTTATTTATCGGTAGATTTCGCCATGTCTGACAGCGTAGTCACTATCCGCTGCCGCAGACTCGGACTAGCGCCAAGCACTATTCCAGTGATCAATGCCGTCAGCACAAAGTCGCTGCTTTTAACATTGGACTTAGCAACAATATCGCCGATTACGGCTCCCAACTGAGCGGAGGGATCATCAACAGCTTGCTCAGGGGGATTACTGCTTTTAATCGGCACTGCCCGGCTTTGTTGTGCGATAACCATTAGTAAGATTGCCGCAAAGAACACCACGACACCCCCCACAATCACACCGGCTTGCCAAGGTGGAAATGTTTCCGCTAACGATAAGTACAAGCCATAAAGCATAAAAACCATGCCAACTACCACGGCCATCACAGCCAATCCCAACAGCGACATCATGATGGCTAATTTGACCGAACTCCGCCATAGTTTGGCATGTTCCGCAGCGACGATCTCTGCAAGCAATTTGGGCAACACTTATGTCAGCCGTTTAACGTTTATTACTCAGTAGCATACCGATCACGAAACCGCTGCCGAAAGCGACAAGTGCGCTGGTAAGCGGGCGTTCTTCGATATATTTCTCCACACTTTCTCCGGCCGCTTTAGTCTGGTCGCGTACCTGCTTTTCCGTATCCTGAGCCAGATCGACAACTTTATCACCGTGCTTACCTGCCATATCCTTCACTGAAGTCATCAACGATCCAATATCTGTCCGAAGACTGGTCAAATCCTTTTTTAACTGTTCCATCTCTTTACTAAATTCATCTGTTGTTGCCATGGTTGTTCTCCGTTTAAACAAATTGATTCGATAATTTTTTAACTAAATAACAAGAAATCGATCGAATAGTTTTTTTGCCAATTCTGCTCAAATGTTGCACTCTCAACAGAATACCTTCAAGCAATATGACGTGCTAAATTTCCAACACTGTCATCGATTCAATCGATACGTTCAGCGTTGCTCTTAGTTGTTAAGCAGATAAATGATGACCAATACGATTGCCGGTACCCCGAGCAGCCACCCTAGAAAATATTTACCCATTTGAATCTCCTTTGCAGAATTAGGACTACTGATTTGTTAACCCAATACGTCGCCGATCGAGTAATTGTGCAGCAATGCGTAAGATTTTCACAAACGTACCGCGGATATGAATCAGAGGGGGAATCTAAAGCCCGGCCCGATCATGTTATGCGAACCACACTGCTACACATACTGCACATTACAGTACGAATCGTACTGTCGTATGTACGGTGCCGCACAAAAGATGCAGATCGAGCGGATAATTTGCTCTCAATTGCGTACCTCGGGGGGATTTTCTATCCCCGTCGCGGGATGTGCCGTCCATAGTTGAGTCAGCATAACGCCCACCGCCAGGATCGGGGGACCGATGAAAATACCGATAAAACCATAGGCGATGATACCGCCAGTCACACCCAGAAAAGTCAGCAGAAAGGACAAACTACTGCCGCGGCTAATGAGATAGGGCCTGACAACGTTGTCGATGCTGCTGATCACCAATACGCCCCACAACACCATGAAAATTGCCCAGCCGTAGGATTCCTGATAGAGAAACCAAACGCTGGCACCGCCCCATATCAAGGTTGGCCCCATTGGAATCATGGCTAGAAAGAAAGTGGCGGCGCCGAGCAGAAAAGCGCCCGGCACTCCGGCAATGAAAAAACCGATGGTGGCGGCAATGGCCTGCGCTAATGCCGCGCCGAAAATGCCATGCACAACTCCGGTCACGGTCTGATGGATCATTGTCAGAGGCTCTGCACCGAGACTACCGGCAAGCAGCTTCGCCATCCCATTTCGCAGCGCCTGTATCAGGGCTTCGCCATCGCGGTAGAAAAAGAAACCAATGAATGCGGCGAACACCATCTGCAGCAGGCTTTGACCAATTACATTGCCCAAGTTAAGAAGAAAATTTCTGACCGGCTCGAGCAGTTCTTGGAATAGCATCACCGCTTCCTTCCCGCCGGAAGCAAGGCCTTGCCAATAACTATTGAGTCGCTCACCGAACAGGGGTATCTCTTTAAGCCATACAGGCGGCTCAATCGGACCGTGTTCCAGAAATACTTTAACTGTGTCGAAAGTGGCGGTCACATTGTCAGCCAAACTGACTGCAAGCAGCGCAGATGGGATAATTACCAACATAATCAGCAGCATTACCATTAGTAATGACGCCAACGCAGGTTTTCCCCATAACGCCTTGCGCAAGCACAGATAAAGCGGCCAAGTCGAAATGCACACCACCATTGCGAACAATATCGCAGGAATGAACGGATGGATAACCAGGTAACAGCTAATGAAAACGAGAGCGATTACGGTAAGCTGGATAAATTGCAGAATACGTTCTTCCATGCTCATCTTTGCTTCTCCTTGATTAACGCTTATGTTAGCCCTCGAATTTGTATCGGCTGGCCCATAGTAGAATGCTGATATGCTAATGTCGCGTTCACGTTGAATTGCTATCAGTCACTACGTATAGGCTTATCTACTTTGAACAATATGCCTTTATCTACAACTCGCATTATTTTCAGCCATAAACCTTAGTCAGCTTATAAAGTCAAACCTGATAACGGACTGAAATGAATTTCCCTGCGGGAAGCCTAAGATCGAACTTTTGTTGTGATGCAGCTAAGGGCTAAATTCAACAGGGAAGCTACATCAATACACCATCTTGGGGTTCTAGCGGTGCGGGAATCATCGATTCCTCAAGTTGCTGCCGTAAATCAATTTCGATATTTCGGCAAATGGAAGACATGGGTACATCTTCCAGTTTTCTTTCGAAGGGTTCTTCCGTTCTTTTCCCAATACGTTCGGTGATCGTAAAAATGGAGGCTAAGAGAATATAAATTGGAAGAGTTATCCAACCAAGATGCTGAACAAGCCCAAAAGGAAGTAACAATACAAAGATCCACACGAAGGATTTGGTAAAAAAAGCATATTGGCGAGGTAAAGGTGTTGTTTTAATCCGCTCACAGCGTCCCTGCCCGATAAAAAAATCCTTAATGGATTCCATCAATCCGAAAATATAAGCCTGTTGCTTGATCCAGCCAGATCTATACAGCTCTCGCAACCGCAAAGATTGCTGATGATTCAGCTGTGTCGCTTTATTAACTGCTTGATTCAATCTCTGAAACTCGGATTCTGATAAAAGTGGCCTCAATTCTTCCCAAGTATTTTCTTGACGTAATTGCATGCGAAGCGCATTGAGAAAAGCCAGATGCCGATAAATAAGCTCACAATGGATACGATGAGCTTCCTGTGATACATCTCCCTGATTCTCTGGGGATTCAATATAACCAATTACTTGAGAGGCAAAATTTCTGGAAGCATTTGTTAAATCGCCCCAGGCAGTCCGAGCTTCCCAGAATCGATTGTATGCCTCGTTGTTTCGGAAACCCAACATAATAGCCACAGCAATTCCAAAAACGCTAATTTCAGTATCGGGGAAAGTTAAATGCTCAAAGAAATGCAAATTTAGAACATACACAAAATATCCATACATCAGAAAAAAAAGGATATTCCATCCTTCAAATTTGAGTATCCATTTAAGATGTACAGTCTGGACAATCATAGGCTAATCTTGCTTTTCCTGATGAGTTGTAAACCTTGGGTGAAAAGAGCACAGCCTTTCTATCTTTGTAAAATCCACGCTAATCAGTGCATGCATCAGCGTGAAACGGTTTAACAAGAGATGCATTTTAATCTTTAAACTGCGCTTTCAATTTGGCGGCCGTATCTTTAACAGCACTGCTGAGTGTATCCCAAGTACTCTCCACATTGTCCTTAAGATGTTCCCAAGCATCATCGCTAGCTTCGCTCAGCTCTTCCAGCCTGTCTTTCGTATCATCAATCTTCTGTTCAAGCTCTTTAATCTGATTGTCATATTTAATACGAACATCGGCTGCAGAACTTTTCGCTTCGGCTCGTAACTCAGCCAATTTGGCCTGTGCCAACTCCACCTCAGCCTCTATCTTTTGTTGGTATGCTTTTTTCGTGCTCATAATATTATCTCCTTGGTTAATCAATTTAAAACCGGCTTTCAAGCTTCATGATACGTATGCATACTACTTACCAGCATCTTTAGCGCTTTCTTTAACTGCTTTGGCGACATCATCCAGTTCATGACCCACATCTTCGGCTGCATCACGAACTTTTTCACCAGGACGACGATCCAGTGCGTCATCAACTTTATTCATCACCTTTTCGCCGCCTGTTTGCTTGTTATCACAGGCAGGTAACGTAAGAAGCGTTGCACCGATTATCAGTATAAAAAGGTAATAAGGTTTCATTTTATTTCTCCATTGTTGGTTTGGGCTATATCCGCTAGGCTACTGCCGCTAAATATATATATCTAACCGCTAACCAAATTCTATTACTCGCATCAAGAATCGTCTGTGCGGTATCGTACAGACTGGTTTAGGTTGTTAGGAGGTTTCTCGAGAATAGATCGCTCTATTTTCGGGCAACTTCCTAGCTCCTTCTTCCGGCAACTAAAAGAATTTCGCCAGCCAGAATGGCACCAACACCTGCCCAGACAGGGATATTGACATATTGTTTTTCATCGACCGACAAATGGAGCGCCCCGATATTGGCTTGGTGAGTCTCCTCGGCATAGCTAAAACCGCCATAAGCAAGACCCAAGGCACCTGCAATGATCAATAGGTGGCTAACATTCTGAGTGAATCCATTTTGTTTTCTCCAAGAAATACTGTCGAAATTGTTTTTGAAAACGAGCCGGGAGGAATCGGGCCGGAAGATTACCCTCGCCCTTGAATGACCCGGAGCAATATCACAATGAGCGCTATGACCAGGAGCAAGTGAATGAATCCGCCCATCGTGGTCGACGAAACAAGCCCAAGTATCCACAGAATGATTAACACTAACGCAATGGTTTCTAACATAATTGTCTCCAGTGATTATTTGATAGAGAGCTTGTGAAAACGAAGCTTTGCTAATGAATCCGTACTGTATGCCTAAATTGCTATGCTTTTGGATCACTCGTCACAATGTATTTGCAAACCTTCGCTCTCACAAACTCGAGAATTTACTTATAACGAGATTAAATACATTAAACCGGGAAGAGTCTGTGCGATAACGAACAAAGAAAACTGATTTGAGTTACTCTATCAGCACTTCCTCAGAATAGAGGCTACTATGCCCACGACACCTACCCCACCCGCCCCACAACAAAATCATCTTTTGGCTGCCTTGCCAGCTGAAGTTCAGAGCCGTTTGTTTCCGGATCTTGAGCTGGTGTCGCTGCCGCTTGGCAAGGTTTTGTATGAATCCGGAGATACTTTATGCTATGTCTATTTTCCGACCGACTCTATCGTATCGCTGCTCTACGTGATGGAAAGCGGCGCATCAGCGGAAATTTCTGTGGTAGGTAACGATGGCCTTATCGGCATTGCTTTATTCATGGGAGGTGAAAGCACACCGAGCCGGGGAGTCGTACAAAGCGCCGGCCATGCCTACCGGCTGCTGGGATCGCGGCTCAAAGAAGAATTCAATCGCCACACTGGTTTTTTACTCCTGATGCTACGCTACACACAGGCCTTGATTACACAAATGGCCCAGACAGCGGTGTGCAATCGTCACCATTCGATAGAACAGCAACTGTGCCGCTGGTTGCTGCTTTCGCTGGATCGTTTGCCGGACAACCAATTGACGATGACCCAGGAACTGATCGCCAACATGCTGGGCGTGCGCCGCGAGGGCGTCACCGATGCGGCCGGTAAGTTGCAAAAACTCGGTGTTATTGAGTACAACCGCGGGCATATCACGGTATTGGATCGGCCCAAACTGGAGCAGCTGAGTTGCGAATGTTACGCCGTAGTCAAACGAGAAACTGATCGCTTGTTGCCAGACGTTTCTCTGCGCTAGATTCAATAACTTGCGGAAAAATCACCATAATTACGAAACACATTGTGCTTATCAGAAAAATACAAGTATTTCTGTACATTTTTGTGTGTCATAGCGCACAGAAAATTGTGTGACTATCGTTTAAGTTACATCCTTTGGATGGTTTTGTACCTTTCTCGTACTACTCTGCTGGTTTTTCGTGGTAAAGGATAATTAAAAATGTCAGTTGTAATACCAGTACAAGTGACCAATCACCTGATTAGATGTTCGTCACGTGAGGAACGAAACCGGTTTCTGCAGCATTGCGAGTCGGTAGAGCTGGTTTTTGGCGATATTTTGTGTGAACCGGATCAGCCCATCCAGCATGTATATTTTCCTCTTGATGGCTTCATCTCGCTGGTGATCGCAATGGAAGGTCATCAACCGCTGGAAGTAGGACTGATCGGCAATGAAGGCATGCTCGGCGCAACACTCGCGCTGGGAGTCACTGATGCGCCACTGAAGGCAGTGGTGCAAGGTTCCGGTAGTGCGCTACGGATGACAGCCGCACAATTTCAGCACGAGTTGCGCAACAGTCCCAGCATGCTATCCGCACTCAACCGTTATCTGTATGTATTGGTGATGCAATTGTCGCAAACCGCTGCCTGTACCCATTTTCATGAGATTGAACCGCGACTGGCACGTTGGTTGCTGATGACGCACGACCGCGCACATGCTGATCATTTCCATCTCACGCAAGAATACCTCGCCGACATGCTCGGGGTACGCAGAAGTAGCATCACCATCGCTGCGGGCAAGCTGCAACAGCAAAAACTCATCAGTTATATCCGTGGTGACATCAATATCCTTGATCGAAAGGAGCTCGAGGCGGCGTCTTGTGAGTGTTACAGCTTACTGAACGATCACTACGCCAGATTGTTTCCTTAATTCTATTTTCCTCTCAGCCTCCAATTTTGCATCTTCTTTGTTTGACCTCTGGAATAATCTAACTAGGAAATAAGGGCTATGTACGATAACGCACAGAATTGCTCACTGAGTCTGATGATAATGATCACAAGGTTGAACGCTACGCCGAAAATTCCATTTAGGAGAATCAAACATGACTCATAGACTTACAATAATGAAAGTAATGGGCGCGCACAGATCACCGTTGCAGCTTATAACCGCCGTTGCGATTCTGTTCTCGCTCGTTGCTTGTGCGACAGTTCCGCAGCCCCCAAACCAAGAACTAGCAGCTGCAGAAATGGCCATTAACAGTGCCGATCAAGCGCGCGCCGTGGACTATGCATCCGCTGAACTGCATGAAGCGCGGACAAAACTTGCTGGGGCTCGCGCTGCCGTTCAGCAGGAGAAAATGATATTGGCCCAGCAACTCGCCGAACAGTCCCGGGTTGATGCCGAATTAGCTTTAGCCAAGGCTGAAGCAACCAAGGCCAAGGCAATTAACGATGAAATGCTGAAAAGTACCGACGTCATGAAGCAGGAAATGCAACGCAATACGGGAGATAAACAATGAACACAAAAATCTATCGATTTAAAAAACTGCTCGCCATCACGCTCACTCCCGTTATTTTTGCCGCATGCTCGACGCCCATAAAACCGGAAGGTGCCGACATGGCTCGGAGCAAGCTGATACAACTACAATCTGATCCGCAACTGGCCAGCCGCGCACCGGTTGCGATTCAGGAAGCTGAACTTGCCGTGCGTGCTGCAGAAGTACCGCAAGAAGATGTAGGACTCGGCAAGCATCTGGTGTTTATGGCTGATCGCAAGATTGATATTGCCACGTACCAGGCACAAAGCCGTTTGTCTGAAGATCAACGTAAAATGTTGAGCGAACAACGCGATAACGCGCGCCTTGATTCGCGCACACGCGAAGCCGACAGAGCGCACAGCGATGCAACTGCTGCGCGAAGAGAAGCGAATTTAGCCAACATGGATACTGAGATAGCGCTGCAACAGGCTGCAGATCTGCAAAGACAGATTGCAGAGTTAAATGCCAAAGCAACAGACCGTGGCCTGGTCGTAACGCTCGGCGATCTGCTGTTTGATACCGGCAAAGCGACTCTCAAGGGTGGCGCAGCCGGTCATCTTGGCAAACTCGCGGCGTTTCTGAACCAATATCCGGATCGCACGGTGATGATAGAAGGTCATACTGATAATGTTGGCAGCGAAGACTATAATTTAGGCTTGTCGCAACGGCGCGCCAATTCGGTAATGACCTATCTGGTCAGCCAGGGTGTTGCTTCTAACCGGCTTGCGGCATACGGGAAAGGTGAAAACTTTGCCATTAGCGACAATGAATCCGCTTCCGGGCGTCAGCAAAACCGTCGCGTTGAAATCATCATCGCAAACACAACCGCTAGATAATAGGCATAATAGCGTCATAGCATAGGTATGTGTTAAAAAGCCTGCTCAGTTGTACTGAGCAGGCTTTTTTTGCTACAAGATAATCTCCTGCTACAACAAAGAATCCAAGTAACTCTCCCATCCAGAACTCTGGTCGCTCCTTCATCAGGGAATAAAACATTGGCTTGGAAAGCGAAGCGTATTTGATTCCCCTACTCACTTACCCGATTTTTTCTGCAAACTTTTGTTCAACTGCCGCAAGTTATTGATCATTACCTTTTTCATTTGCTCACGACCTATTGCATGTTTCAAACTGCTGCCAATGCCGTCAACCTGGTCGGTAGAGCTACGGGTGGAATAAAACATCAGCGTGCCGTCTTTATAGGGTATGCCGCCTGCCACAACATGACTGGAGTTATAGGAATGACCTACGTAAAACTGTCTGTGCAGAATGATGCCGCCTTCAGCGTCCGCGGCGATGACCCGATGACTTAAGATCGCAGTGGGCCGGTCCTCGACGATGCGGTTCATCCAAAAAAACTGCTCGGTTGCAGATTTGGGCAAACCCACAGGGTAATTCAGCCAGCCCTTTTGCAGTTGCGGAAAATAATGTGCCCAGGTTTTGCTATTAACCGCGTCTGTGCGCAACTCCTTAGCCGGGTCGGCATTGCTGCCGTCGCGACTATAGGCAGAGATCCCTGCCAAGCCGCTTTTGCGATAGTCTTTCCAGCGCTGCAACAGGATCTCCCGATACTTTTGCGAAGCGGTTTTAAGCAGTATTTTCTTATCGATATCATCCGGTTTGGGCAGTAACGCCTGCAACGCTTCGATTTCCTGTTTCGACAAGTTAAATTTATTGCCGGTTTTTGCTTTCAAAAAGGCTGTGGCTTCATCAAACTGTTTTTCGCCAAAGGAAAATTTCCTGAAAGTGTTGATATCAGCATTGTCCGGAATCAACCCTGAAGCAGTGAGGTTGCTGTCCTGTTCTATCAGGTTTCCGCGTTTCAGATACTCGAGAACTTGCGCTAACTGCACCGGCATATACATGGCGACACCAATCGCCAGCTCTTTCTGGCTGGTTTCACTGACTTCGTAGGTGACAATTTCACCGCGATCAAGTTGGCTGATCTGTTCGCTGCTGATGCCGAAGTTTTCCAGGAACTGTTGCGAGTTGGGCACGTTTTGTGCCAATAACAGTTGACTGAATAGTACGCACAAGAAAAATGTAGCTTGCAGCGAGCGTTTGCAGAAAAACATATTGACTCCTTGCCGATGAATTGATTCTAGAAAGTAATAGAAGTGCGATTCAATAATTACGCGATCGAAAGCGGCTCTAACTATTTGACTGACAAAAGGCAGTTAAATCGTTCCTTTTTCATAGTCACATTTAACACCCAGCAGCACGCCGCGTGCGCGCAGGTCATGCAGGATAGCTAATCCGCTCTGCATCACGACTTCTGGTGCGGGATGGCAACTTTCTTGAATGATCGTTTCGAGTGCAGCTTGACCCGTATAATTCGTGGTTTTCAGCAGACTCAGCAAGCGTGAAGTAAAGGCATTGATTTCAGCAAATTGAATCTGGTCATTACTCTCTCGAAATACCAATAAAAAGGTTTCTTTGGGTGCTACCCGAATACGCGGGCCGATCCGGTGCACCGGCCAGCTATAGTGCAGACTCTCGAGTACTGGATTCAGAATCGGGTGTTTCTGGAATAAATCACCGGCACGATCAATCCTATCCCAATCAGGCGCACCCGTTGAAATGGATAGCGCCAGCTCTGTCCATTCATAGTGTGAAAGTTCCAGTATGAATTTGGGGTAATCTGAGGTTGATGACCATTCTGTCTGCAGGAATTGAATGAATTCGTCGGGTATCTGGCGAAAAAATGGTGCATAACAGCGATGTTTAGCAATAAAGGCGCGTAACAACCGTGCCCAGAGCCGTCTCCCTAATACTTTTTTCAATACTGGAAAACAGATTAGGAGCGCGCTTTCGATATTGTTGTAAACAAGTTCGTTGTAGATCCTCATCCGCCGCGCTTCAATGCCATTCGGTCGAGCGTCTACCTTTGGATTGCGAATATGCGCAGTAAAAACGTGTTGAAAGCGTTGAAATTCAGGAATTGTAATGAGCATGGGAATAACCTGTATAAATAGACTGAGTTTGTATCTGTGCAATGCGTTCGACTTCTTGCATCAGTTTACTCAGCGATGGAATATTAAAATCGCGCTCCAATAATGTGGGTGTTACACCATGAATATGATAAGTTTCATCCAGTAGTGACCACACCGGATCAATGACATCCGCACCATGAGAGTCGATAATCAGATCTTCCGCTGCGTGATAGTGTCCGGCCATGTGCATATAGATAATACGTTCGGTCGGCATGGCGCGAATAAAATCGACGGGATCATAAGCGTGGTTAACGCTATTCACGTACACATTATTGACATCGAGATGTAGGTCACAATCAGCTTCCGTTAACACAGCGCGGACAAAATCGATCTCATTCATTTCATTGATTGGCGCGCACAAATAAAATGAGGCATTTTCTATGGCGATACGGCGCTCCAGGATATCTTGTACACGCCGGATCCGTGCAGCGACATATTTCACGGCATCGCCGGTAAAAGGTATCGGAAGCAGATCATATAGGTGCCCCCCATCGGAACAGTATGAAAGATGCTCGGTATAAAGCACCGCTTGATGCTGATCCAGGAATTGACGAATTTTGTGTAATAGCACTTCATCAAGTGGTAATGGACTACCTATGGAAAGAGACAAGCCGTGGCATACAAAAGGATAGCGTTCGGTAAAACTGCGCAATTCGCGCCCCGGAAGTCCGCCAATGTCGATCCAGTTCTCTGGGGCAATTTCAAAGAACGAAATAGCTGCCGGAACAGCGTTCTTGAGCTCAGGAATCAATTCTCGCCTGAAGCCTAATCCCGCACCGGTAAGATGTTTAGCGTTCATGAAAAATACACAATTATTTCTTGATCAAAATTAAAAAATAAGCTCTTGGCATGAAAGTTAATTCATGCCAAGAGCTTAGCTGCACTTGCGGGATACATGATGATTTAATTTAGCCGATACCGAATAGCCTAATAGCCTTTTTTGTCACCATGCGATGTATCGCCACCGCTCTTACCACCTTTCATTTTACTTTTTCCTACCTCATCTTTGTCGATAGCGCCATCTTTGTTGCTATCCATTTGCTCAAACATGAGATCGTGGTGCTTAGTCCATTCTTCCTTGGTGATCTTGCCGTCCTTATTGACGTCCGCCATGGCAGCACCACATTTACCCTCACCGCACTTACCTTCACCACATTTGCCTTCACCTGCTTTGCCTTCACCCGCTTTCTTATCTTCATCATAGGTATGGGCCTGAGCTACCATATAGCCTTTTTCTAAAGTTTGTATCGAAAATGGATTTTCAGCAGATGAAACAGTTGATGCAAAACCAAGCGTTGCAGCAAAAGCAGAACCGACTGCGGCAGAAATAATTGATTTACTTTTAGACATGATATTTTTCCTCACTAATTGAATGAATAGGTTGTTACTGCGCACCAGAGAATTCGGTGTTTAATTGACTGAAAAGCAGAGCCGATTGCTATCACGACGATACCTAATTGATTCATGATTTCTTTGCATTCGCTTTGATTAGCAATCAATTATCTATTGCACAGCATGTTGCCTTGCTAGAGTAGGAATGACTTAGCTTTTTTGGTTCTTTTCCCATTCGGAAATTTGCTTCTCTGCCTCTTCTTTGCTAATTCCATATGATTCCTGGATCTTGCCAGCCAACTGATCACGTTTCCCGGCAATCGTATCGATATGATCGTCGGTGAGTTTTCCCCACTGTTCCTTGACGTTACCTTTGAGTTGCTTCCAGTTACCTTCTATTTGATCCCAATTCATTTTGTATCTCCTTTTATAATTTAATATTGCACTGTTACTTCTTGATGCTCATTTTATTCAGAACACCCTTTACTCCATCAACACTCTTAGTAATTTCGATAGCACGGTCAAGTTGCGTTTGGCTATCGACAAAACCACTGAGCTGAACTTCGCCTTTGCGTGTTTCAACTTTGATATCCAAACTGTTGAGACCGGTATCTTTAAGGAGTGCGGACTTTACTGCTGTGGTTGCGACACTATCATCTATTTCTATTCCTACCGTCGTTTTGGTATTAGGTTGGGATGCTTTGTCTTCGATCATATCGCAACCCGTGATTGACAAAATACCGATCAGTGCCAGCGCTTTTAACTTATTATTAACATTCATATTGCTCTCCGGATTTGGAATAAATGAAAACTACTAATGGTGTAGCGCTGAAACCACGCTGTTCCATACCAGTCTCCACAGTTGCAATCATCCCGGTTTAATCGTGTCTACTCTGTACGCTGACGCACATTGATAACAAAAATAACCAATCGCTTCTGCTGAAATTTTTCTGAACTTATGTAGTAACCGATCGGTCAATCAGTCTGACAAAACAGCAACTCGATGCGTTTTGTGACCAGCAGAATGCGAGAAGGGTAATGCGGTGTATGATGATCCGGGCGACTAAACTACTATTGAGCATCCAGAAAGAATAGCTACGATGGCAGAACCATTCCTCATCCGCG
>CXWL01107753.1_pt1 | contig 15577 bp, 17 predicted proteins | sample 590931 | NCBI WGS metagenome assembly CXWL01 (sample SAMEA3498368, study PRJEB10139) | groundwater metagenome | biome: water well; material: biofilm material | place: Germany | collected 2015-04-27 | reverse complement strand
AGGGCACTTCTATAAATTCCGTTTTTTTAGAATCACCGATGATTGGGTGATTCAATTTCAATCAGACCTCCACCTGAAGCCACTTTGGACGCTCAACTCAGGAGAATTTCCCCCTGTTTTCAGGCCATTTTCAGCATTGTGGACGCACCCACCCTGCCAAAGGCAAACACCTTCTTTCGAATCAGCACCTCAACACGCTTGAGGTTGTAGGCAAGATTCATTAAACCCACCCCCACCTTCGCACGTGCCATGCCGATGCTGCACAGGAAGATCCCCCCCATGTCATTCTCCATCGTGCCAAATGCATGCTCGACCCGCACTCTGACGCGAGACTTCTCCTTGTTTGCGGCTTTCTGCGCTTCGCTCAAAGGTTTGTCTCGGTAAGCCCGTTCGTGTATCAGGCTCTGATACTCGGCTTCTTTGAGCGTTTGCTCCCGCTCTTCAGAACGGTAAGCACTGTCTGCCCAGACGTTCGCGCCCCCGGTCTTTGCATCACGCAGAATCGATCCCATAGCTTGGCTGTCATGCACACTGGCATCGGTACATGTATGTGCAGTGATCAGCTTGGTGTCCCGGTCGATGTTGATGTGGTTCTTGTAGCCATAATGGTTCTGTCCACCTTTCTTCGTCCAGCGGGCATCCGTGTCCTTGTGCGCCAGTTTGGCCGGGTTTTTTTGCCATGCTTCTGGAATCTCGCCTTGCTTGATGAGCGCGTTGTCTTCCCGATCATTACGCTGGAGGGGGACGGGAACAAAGGTGGCATCAATGATCTGTCCGCTCTTCATCTCAACCCCAAGATCAGCCAAAGCTTCGTTGAGGCGATTAAACAAAGGCTCAACCAGTTGATGCGCCCCAGTGCTTCCCGAAAAGCCCAGACCGTGCGCGCATCGGGTACGTCAGCAGCCAGGTCAAGACCCAGAAAGCGCATGAAGGAGAGCCGATCTGTCACCTGATATTGCAATCGTTCATCCGATAGGTTGTGTAGTCGTTGCAGGATCAACATCTTGAACATGAGGATGCGGCAGGTGGGTTTGCGTCCGGCCGCACTCTTGCGTTCCTTGTCGTCTATGCGCTCAAGAATGCTGCGGAATATCTCCCAGTCTATGACGGCATCAAGCCGTTCCAGTGGGTCTCCCGCTTCGCTTAAGCTGGCGTAGCGGTTCTCAAGGTCAAATAGGCTTGTTTGCATGGTGTGTGCATTATCGGGGGAGCAGGGAATTTATAGAAGTGCCCGTTATATGACCGTAGCGGCATATTACCCTAGCAGCCTTCAAGGTAAGTTCTAACGCAAATCAATTCATTTACAGATCCAGCAATACGCGTCCGGGAAACTCCAACGCTTCTTTGATCGTTGACAAAAACTGCACCGCCTCCCGACCGTCGATGATGCGGTGATCGTAAGAAAGCGCAAGATAGTTGATCGGTCTGATGACGATCTGACCGTTCTCCACCACGGCCCGATCCTTGGTTGCATGGATGCCCAGAATGGCACTCTGCGGCGGATTGATGATGGGGGTCGAGAGCATGGAACCGAACACACCGCCGTTGGAGATGGAGAAAGTGCCGCCGCTTAATTCTTCCATGCTGAGTTTGCCGACTTTCGCACGCGCGCCAAAATCCGCAATTTTCTTTTCGATGTCTGCCAGTGAAAGTTGATCGACATCGCGCAAAATTGGCACCACCAAACCCCGTTCGCTGCCGATGGCCATACCGATATCAAAGAAGCCGTGGTAGAGAATGTCGGTGCCGTCTACCGAAGCGTTGACGATGGGAAATTTTTGCAATGCCAGCACCGCCGCCTTGACGAAGAAAGAGGAGAAGCCCAACTTCACGCCGTGTTTCTTTTCGAACGCATCTTTGTAACGGTTACGCAACTCGATGACCGGTTGCATGTTCACTTCATTGAACGTGGTGAGAATCGCGGAGTTCTGTTGCGATTGCAGCAAGCGTTCCGCGATGCGTTGGCGGATGCGCGTCATCGGCACGCGTTGTTCTGGCCTGTCCCCCGCAGGCACTGCTACCGCAGGTATTGCCGCACTTGCAGATGGGCCACCACTCGCTGCGGCGGAGACTTGCTGCACCGCACCCAGTACATCCTCTTTGGTCACCAGGCCATGTCTTCCGCTACCCTGCAAACTGGACGCATCGACATCATGAACATGCGCCAGTTTGCGTGCCGAAGGTGATACCGCCGGAAACGGTTCTGCCGCAGCTTTCGACAGGACAGTGGAAGATGTAACGGCCTGTGCCACACCTTCGGTATCAATGTGGGCGATAACTTCACTGCTGGTCACTTGCGCGCCATCTGTCTTGATGATCCCGGACAACACGCCACTTTTAATCGCCGGCAATTCCAGCACCACCTTGTCGGTTTCGATGTCTATCAGACTCTCGCCTTCTTTCACGGCCTCGCCAACTTTTTTATGCCAGGTCAGTAAAGTGGCTTCGGAAACCGATTCGGAAAGTTGCGGAACTTTGACTTCAATGATGCTCATGATGGTGCGCTCCTGGTTTGTTCTTCACATCAAGATCGGGACGGAAAGCTGCCTCGATCACGGCTTTTTGCTGTTCGTTATGGGTGGCCAAATACCCTGCGGCGGGAGATGCCGAGGATGGACGCAAGGCGTATTCCAAACGCATACCTTTGCGCATGTGACGCAATAAATAATGCTGGATGCGATGCCACGCGCCCTGGTTGCCCGGCTCTTCCTGGCACCACACGATCTCAGTGGCATTTGGGTAAACATTGATTTGCGCGGCGAACTCATCGTGCGGGAAAGGATAGAGTTGTTCCAGGCGGATGATGGCCATGTGCTCCGGGCCGTGTTCCCGCCGATGTTTGAGCAGATCGAAATACACTTTACCGCTGCACACAATGATGCGATTCACCTTTCCCGCGTCGATCTTGTCTGTTTCCGGAATGACATTCTGGAAGCCCCCCCCGGTGAACAGGTGCATCGGCGAAGCCGCATCCTTGCTGCGCAACAAACTCTTCGGCGTAAATACGATTAAGGGTTTGCAATAGGGACGCAACATCTGGCGACGCAACAAGTGAAATATCTGCGCGGAAGTGGACGGCACACACACTTGAATGTTGTAGTCGGCGCAGAGTTGCAAATAACGTTCGATACGACCCGAAGAGTGCTCCGGCCCCTGCCCCTCGTAGCCGTGCGGCAACAACATAGTCAGTCCGCTCAGCCGTCCCCACTTGGCCTCGCCGGACGAAATGAACTGGTCGATGACTACTTGGGCGCCATTGGCAAAATCACCAAATTGCCCTTCCCACAATGTCAACGTATTCGGCTCGGCTGTGGCGTATCCGTATTCGAATCCCAGCACGGCCTCTTCCGAAAGGATGGAATCGATCACGATAAAATCCGCCTGGTCGGGGGAAATGTTTTGCAGCGGGATATAAATGTCTTTGTCCCAATGCTCGCGGTTCTGGTCGTGCAACACCGCATGCCGGTGAAAGAACGTGCCGCGTCCGCAGTCTTCGCCGGACAAACGCACCGGATAACCATCCGCCACCAGACTGGCATAAGCCAAATTCTCCGCCATGCCCCAGTCCAGAGACAACTCTCCTTTGCTCATCGCGGTGCGGTCGGCGATGATCTTTTCCACACGCGAATGCAATTTAAAATTTTCCGGAATCGCGACCAATCGCTCTGCCAATTGGCGGAAGCGATCTTCCGAAAGGCTGGTCACTGCCGGTGATAGCCAAGTTGAATCGCCTTTATATTTTGCCCAGCTCACCGCATATTCCAACTTGAAACCGGTCAGCACTGGCTGGATCGGGTTACGTCCTTCGTCCATGGCAATACGGTACGCCGCAACCATTTTCTCGGGTGTTTCGGCAGCTAACACACCCAACTCCACCAAGCGGTTCGCATACAGGGTTCGGGTGCCGGGATGTTGATTCACTTTGCGGTACATCAGTGGCTGCGTGACCAGCGGTTCATCCTGTTCGTTGTGGCCCAGCTTGCGGAAACACACCATGTCGATCACCACGTCTTTGCCGAACTGCATGCGGTAATCGAGTGCAATCTCGGTGACCAACAACACGGCTTCCGGATCGTCGGCATTCACATGGAAGATGGGCGCCTCGACCATCTTCGCCACATCGGTGCAATGCAGCGACGAGCGTGCATCGCGCAAATCGGACGTGGTGAATCCGATCTGATTGTTGATCACGATATGCACGGTGCCGCCCGTACCGTAACCGCGTGTCTGGGAAAGATTGAAGGTTTCCTGGTTCACGCCTTGCCCGGCAAACGCGGCATCACCGTGCAGCAGGATGGGCAGCACCTGCTTGCCCTTCAGGTCTCGGCGACGATGCTGGCGCGCGCGCACCGAACCTTCCACCACCGGATTGACGATCTCCAGATGCGAAGGGTTGAAGGCCAGCGTCAGGTGCATGGCGCCTCCCGGCGTGGCGATGTCGGATGAAAACCCCTGGTGATATTTCACGTCACCCGAGGATAGATGCTCGCTGTGAATCCCCTCGAATTCGGCAAACAGATCTTTGGGGAGTTTGCCCAGCGTGTTGATCAACACGTTCAAGCGCCCCCGGTGTGCCATACCAATCACCGACTCCTTGACGCCTTGTTCACCCGCGCGTTGCAGCAAATGATCCAACAATGGAATAAGTGTGTCGCCCCCTTCCAGCGAGAAACGTTTCTGACCGACGTATTTCGTGTGCAGATAACGTTCCAGACCTTCAGCCGCAGTCAGCCGCTCCAGCACACGCTTTTTGACGTCGGTTGAATAGTGCGGCACCCCGGCATCCCCTTCCAGTCGCGCTTGGATCCAGCGTTTCTGGGCAACACTGCTGATGTACATGTATTCGGCACCCACACTGTGGCAGTAGATGCGGCGCAAGCGTTGCAAAATCTCGCGCAACGTCAAACGCGCACCGCCCACCAGTGAACCGGTAAAAAAAGTGGCGTCCATGTCCGCGTCACTCAGGCCGTAATACGACGGTGTCAGCTCAGCCACTTCCGGCTTTGCTTGGCGCTGCAAGGGGTCGAGGTCGGCAATACGCACCCCCAGGAAGCGGTGGGCATTGATCAGTTGCAGCACTGAAGCCTGTTTGCGCGTCGCGTCGGCATGTACCGGTGTTTCAGTCTGGCGTTTTCCCAACTCCAAAAAACCGCGCAGGATCGGGCTGTGTGCCACATCCTGCCGTGCATTCACACCCTGCAGCTTGTCAAAATAACTGCGCCATTCCTGCGTCACAGAATTCACATCACGCAGATAATCCTCGTACAAGCTTTCGACAAAGGCATTGTTACCTCCGTACAACAACGAGGTTCTCTGCATGTTTTGAAGATAACTGTCAGCGGGTGCATTCATGGTCATTGCGGAAAATTCTAGCGTTTGGTTATCGGCACAAAATCACGGCGCGGCGCACCTTGGTACAACTGGCGCGGGCGGCCGATTTTGTGTTCTGAATCGGCGATCATCTCGTTCCATTGCGACACCCAACCGATGGTGCGTGCCACGGCAAAGATCACCGTGAACATGTTGATCGGAATGCCCAGCGCGCGCAGCACCGTGCCGGAATAAAAATCCACGTTCGGATAAAGTTTGCGCTCGATAAAGTAAGGATCTTTCAAAGCTGTCTTTTCAAGTTCCATCGCCAGCTTGAACAAGCGGTCGTTCTCCAATCCCAACTCTTTCAAAACTTCATAACAGGTCTCGCGCATCACGGAAGCGCGCGGATCCATGTTCTTGTAAACGCGGTGACCGAAACCCATCAGTTTGTATTTCTTGTCTTTCACGCCCTGTACATATTCCGCAACGCGCGACACATCGCCGATCTCTTCCAGCATCTTCAGCGCCGCTTCGTTCGCACCGCCGTGCGCGGGGCCCCATAACGCGGCGATACCCGAGGCGATACAGGCAAACGGATTGGCACCGCTCGAACCGGCCAAACGCACGGTCGAGGTGGAGGCGTTTTGCTCATGGTCGGCATGCAGAATCAGGATGCGTTCCAACGCGCGCACCAGCACCGGGTTGGGCACATAGTCTTCCGCCGGTGTGGCGAACATCATGTACATCAGATTCTCCACGAAACCGAATTTGTTCTTGGGATACATGAACGGTTCGCCCACACTGTATTTGTGCGTCATCGCGGCAATGGTCGGCACTTTGGCCAACAGGCGTTGCGCGGAGATCTCGCGATGTTGCGGGTTATTGATATCGAGGGAGTCGTGATAGAACGCAGACAACGCGCCCACCACTCCCACCATCACGGCCATCGGATGCGCATCGCGGCGGAAGCCGTTGAAGAAACGCGCCAACTGGTCATGCACCATGGTGTGATGCGTGATGTTGTTCACGAATGCCTTTTTCTGCTCGGCGCTGGGCAATTCACCATTCAGCAACAGGAAGCAGACTTCGAGGAAATCGGAATTCTGCGCCAGTTGTTCGATGGGATAACCGCGGTAATACAGCAGGCCCGCATCGCCGTCGATGAAGGTGATCTCGGAAGTACAACTCGCGGTGGAAAAAAATGCCGGGTCATAGGTGAACAAACCCAATTTACCCAAGGCATGGATATCGATCACGTCGGGTCCGAGCGTACCGGACAAGATTGGCAATTCGACGCTGCGACCATCATCCAAAGTCAGTGTTGCGAAACGTTTGTTTTCCATCATTCCCTCTTCTCGTTCAAACAACTTTCAGCCATTCCAACACCATGTGCTGGCGCGCACGGGTCGGCTCCAATTTACCGGTGATCAACTCCCACAGATCGTTGTCCGGCATGTCCAACAATTCGTCAAACTGGAGTCGTTGCGACTCGTCCAGATGAAGGTAACGTTGCTCGATGAAACGTCCCAGCACGATATCCAACTCAAGCAAGCCGCGCCGGCAGCGCCAACGCACCCGCTCCAAACACTTTTCCCCTCTCCCCTCGTGGAAGAGGGGTGGGGGAGAGGGGGGTATCGCTTGAAGTATTTTTTCCAACACAGATTCCGTCTCGCCTAACACTTCATTGTTCCAAAATCGCAGTATCCGAAATCCCTGCCCTTGTATCCATTCGTCCCGTCTTTTATCAGAATCACTTTCAAAATGCTGCCCACCGTCCACCTCAATCACCAATTTTTTCTCAAATGAAACGAAATCAACGACGTAATTACCCAACGGTTGCTGACGCTTGAACTTCACACCAAGCAAACGATGGGATCGCAGCTGATGCCAAAGCAACTTCTCTGCCTCTGTCATATTGCTGCGGAGCTGCTTCGCAAATTCCAGTCGAGATATATTCATCCCCTCTCCCTAACCCTCTCCCACAAGGGGCGAGGGGATGAAATCACACCATCCGCTTCACCATCAAATCTTTAATCTTGCCGATCGCCTCGGTCGGGTTCAGCTCTTTGGGGCAGACATCGGCGCAGTTCATGATGGTGTGGCAACGGAACAAACGGTAGGGATCTTCGAGGTTATCCAAACGCGCCGCTGTATCCTGGTCGCGTGTATCGCCGATAAAACGATAGGCTTGCAACAACCCCGCAGGGCCGACGAATTTGTCCGGATTCCACCAGAACGAAGGGCAGGATGTGGTGCAACATCCACACAGAATGCATTCATACAAGCCATCCAGTTCGGCACGATCCTTCGGCGATTGCAGGCGCTCCGTTTCGGGAGGCGGATCGTTATTAACAAGATAGGGTTTGATCGAATGATATTGTTTGAAGAACTGGGTCATGTCCACGATGAGATCGCGGATGACCGGCAATCCCGGCAAGGGGCGAATCTCGATCGGTTGNNCACACCCCCTCGCGGCACGACTTGCGAAAACCAATGCTGTCATCCTGCTGCCGCAGCAACATCAGCGCATCCAGCAACATCGCATCACCCGCTTCCAGGCGCAGATCGAAATCCTGCATGTAGGGTGCTTGGTCGGTATCGGGGTTATAGCGGTATAGTCGAAACTTCATTTTCTCTCTCCGTCTCACGTCAACACACAGCGGCGCAACTGTTTCTGTTCTTTGCAAAAGCAATTCGATGCGCTGTTTTTTGCTTCATACATCGCCGTATCGGCAAGCCGCAACAGGGACTCCATGTCATCGGCGTCACGCGGGTAAATCGCCACGCCGATACTGGTCGAGATCGTAACCCCGACTCCCTCACTCAGCGTGAAAGGGCGAAATATGGCGTCGTCCACTTTGGCCACGATGCCGCATACATCTTCCTTGTCCTGAATATCTTCAGCCAGCACCACAAACTCATCACCGCCGAAACGCGCCACCCGGTCACTGGCACGCATCGCAACAGACAACCGTTGCGCGACCTGCTTCAACACCTCATCCCCAGCCTTGTGTCCGTGCTGGTCATTAACCGGTTTGAAACCGTTCAGATCCAGAAACAACAACGCCATACTTTTTTGGTTGCGTTTACAACGCTGCATCGCCTGATCGATATGCTCCATCATCAGACGCCGATTCGGCAGTCCGGTCAGCGCATCATGCGACGCGATATGGTGCAGGCTCTGCTCGGATTCATGCATCAACTTCATCATGCGCATCAGACTCAGATGCAGGTAGAACAGAATAACCACAGACAACACTGCGGCGAGGGCGATGTTGTTCCTCATTTCATCAAATACGGCGATGCGTTGGTGGTGCAGCGCCAACTTGCGATCATTTTGTGCGATGGACAATTCTTCCAGAATCAACCCCAGCGCATCCATTTCTCGTTTTCCGATACCCGACAAAACGCGCGCTTGCGCGCCGCCGAAACTGTGTTTTCTCGCCAACACATTGGTCTGCGACCACGCAACCTTGGCATCCAGCCGCCGCTCCAACTCGGCCAAGCCGACTTGTTCAGACGGTTCCGCATCCAGCAATTTCACCAGTTCGGCGCGCTGCAGGGCGACCTTGCCCAAGCCATGATTGTAGTGTTCCAGGAAATTCTCACTCCCTGTGATGATGTAGCCGCGCTCTCCTGTTTCAACTTCCAGTATATGTTCCCTAAGCTGGTGGATCACATCCAGAATTTCGTTTGCACGGGCGATCTGTTCGGAGTTGCTGGTGTTTTTCAACCATGCCGCATAGTTCATCCACACGATAATCCCGACCAACGCCAGAGTCAGCACCAGACTGGCCAACGCGCTTCTTTCGATGGTCAGTTTTGGCATGGCCGCTTCCGCCTAATACACCCTCGCCTTNNTCCAATTCCAACGCTTCAACCCGGGCCGTGTTGAACACTTTGCTCTTGTCCGTGATCTCGGTATGGCGCACCCGCTGCGCAACCTCGCGAATCTTGGTTACACCTTGCGCCAGCAGATCCGGGAAACGGAACACGCCGCAATGCAACTGCATGGTCTTGCGCATCGCATCGCCCACCTCGGAAACCCGTTCGCCATTCTTCTGATTCTCCAGACGCGCCAGGCGCGCCAACGGCCTGTCTGCCGCATCGGCAGGCAGGGGTTTGGGATTGGGATTGTTCTTCAGGTCTTCGATAATCTGGCGTGCCGCCGAGCGACCGAACACGATCAGATCGAGCAATGAATTACAGCCCAGACGGTTCGCGCCATGCACCGAGACGCAGGCGCATTCACCCACCGCATAAAAGCCCTGCACCACAACGTCCGGAGCCGTGCCTTGCGGTGCAACGACTTGGCCGTGATAGTTGGTCGGGATACCACCCATCATGTAATGCGCGGTTGGCACCACGGGAATGGGCGCTTTGGACGGATCGACGTGGGCGAACTTGAGGGCGATGTCGCGTATGCCGGGCAAACGATGGCGAATGACCTCGTCACCCAGATGATCGAGCTTGAGCAACACGTGGTCGCCGTGCGGCCCGCAGCCGCGCCCTTCCTTGATCTCGGTCGCCATCGCGCGCGACACCACGTCGCGGCTGGCCAAATCTTTGGCGGTCGGCGCGTAACGCGGCATGAAACGTTCGCCATCTTTGTTCACCAGATAGCCGCCTTCGCCGCGCACACCTTCCGTGATGAGCACCCCGGCACCGTGTACGCCGGTCGGGTGGAATTGGAAAAACTCCATGTCTTCCAGAGGAATGCCGGCACGCGCCGCCATCCCCAAACCGTCGCCGGTATTGATGTAGGCATTAGTGCTGGCCGAGAAGATGCGCCCCGCTCCGCCCGTTGCAAACAAGGTGGCGCGTGCCTGCAGGATCATTACTTCCGAGGTTTCGATCTCCATCGCCACCACGCCCAACACATCACCGTCCACGTCGCGGATCAGATCGAGCGCCATCCATTCGACGAAAAAATTGGTGTTGGCTTTGACGTTCTGTTGATACAAGGTATGCAACAACGCATGGCCGGTGCGGTCGGCGGCTGCACAGGCGCGCGGAACCGGATTCTTGCCGTAATCCTGCATGTGTCCGCCGAACGGGCGCTGATAGATCTTGCCGCTGTCCAAGCGGTCGAACGGCATGCCGAAATGTTCCAATTCGTACACCACTTCCGGTGCCGCGCGGCACATGTATTCAATGGCATCCTGGTCGCCCAGATAGTCCGAACCTTTCACCGTGTCATACATATGCCAATGCCAGTTGTCCTCGTTGACGTTTCCCAAGGAAGCCGCGATGCCGCCCTGTGCCGCAACGGTATGCGAGCGTGTGGGAAATACCTTGGACAACACGGCCACTTTTAAACCCGCTTCGGAAAGTGTCAGCGCGGCACGCATGCCCGCCCCCCCCGCACCCACCACCACCACGTCAAATGTTCTTTTCGTTATTGCCATTACAGTCCCCAAAGGATTTGCACCGACCAGATCGCATACACGATCAGGGCAAGTATGACCAACACATGGATCAGCAAACGGATGCTTGCCGGCTTCACATAATCCATCACGATGTCGCGCACACCGATCCACGCGTGATAGAACAAACTCAACAGGAACAGGAGCGAAAAAGTGCGTATCAGGTTGCCGGAAAATATTTCGGACCAGGTGTCATAACCGAACGCGGGTTGCAGCAACAACAGGAATACGACCACCAGAGAAAAAACCACCATCACCACTGCGGTGACGCGTTGTACCAACCAATCACGCAGACCGTAATGTGCGCCGGTCACGATACGATTCACCATAACTTCGCTCCCAACAAAATCGTCAACGTCAGACTGATTCCCATCACCCATTTGCTGCTGGTCCGCGCTGCGGAAAGTGTGGACGCCAGATGCAAATCGATCGCCAGATAACGTAACCCGGCACAGAAATGATGCAGGAAAGCCCACAGCAATCCCAGGCAGATTAATTTGAAAATCGGATGCGAAAAATATTCCGTAAGGTTAGTGTAAGTTTCGATGGAGCGCAGGCTTTGGTCGAGCATCAAGAGCAGAAAAGGCAAAGCGAGGAAAAGCGCCAAACCGCTGATGCGGTGCAGGATAGAGACGATTCCGGGAAGAGGTAATTTGATCTTGTGCAGCGCGAGATGTTTGGGTCGGGTGCGAATCATTTTTTATTTCCGGGGGCAAAAAAACGAATGGCGCAATCCTACACCTCCGCATGGCGAGTGAAAAGCAAAAGGGCTATGATGTCGGCGAAATTCTGCAATTCAATTTCTGATCACTTTAGGAGAGAACAGTATGAAAGCACCCATCCGTGTAGCGATCACCGGCGCAGCAGGACAGATCGGTTACAACATGTTATTCCGCATCGCCAACGGTGACATGTTGGGACGTGAACAGCCGATCATTCTGCAACTGCTGGACATCCCTCCCGCGCAGCAAGTTTTGCGCGGCGTGGCGATGGAATTGGAAGACTGTGTATTCCCCATGTTGCAACAAATCATCACCACCGACGATCCGCGCGTTGCTTTCCGCGATGCCGAAGTGGTGCTCATGGTGGGTGCGCGCCCGCGTAGCAAAGGCATGGAACGCAAAGATTTGCTGGAAGCCAACGGCGCCATCTTCACCGAGCAAGGCCGCATCCTGAATGAAGTCGCCGCGCGTCATGTCAAAGTGCTGGTAGTGGGCAACCCTGCCAACACCAACGCGCTCATCACCATGCGCAATGCGCCCGACCTCGATCCGCGCAATTTCACCGCCATGATGCGCCTCGACCATAACCGCGCGATTGCGCAAGTCGCGCTGAAACTTTTCCAGCCTATCCAGGACATCAAGAAAATGGTGGTCTGGGGCAACCACTCCGGCACCCAATATCCGGATCTTTCGCACTGCGAGATTCGCGGTCGCAAAGTGTTGGAGGTGCTGCAAGACCAAGATTGGATCGAAAACACGTTCATCCCCACCGTGCAAAAACGCGGGGCGGCCGTCATTGAAGCGCGCGGTTTATCCAGTGCCGCCAGTGCGGCCAATGCCGCCATTTCGCACATGCACGACTGGCTGTTGCGTTCACACCATAACGATTGGGTCACCATGAGTGTGCCGTCCGACGGCAGCTACGGTATCCCGGAAGGAGTGATGTACGGCTTCCCGGTCACCTGCCGCAATGGGCATTACACCATCGTGCAGGGATTACCCATCACCGACCTGGGCAGCAAACACATGATGGATAGTTACCAGGAACTGTTGGGAGAAAGAGAGTTGGTGAAACATTTGCTGGGCTAGCACAGCAACAAAAGGTTGTGCCGGCTCGGTAAAACGAGTGTAGTCCAAGTCGCTTCATGGGAGCTTGTCATGAACGCCGTTCGCCCCGCTGCAGTTGCCGGAATGTTCTACCCGGCCGACCCGCGAGAGTTGGCCGGGGAAGTGCGGGGTTTCCTGGCCTTGTCACTTACCCAGTCGCAACCACCCAAAGCTCTGATCGTCCCGCACGCGGGCTACATCTATTCCGGCGCGATCGCGGCCAGCGCGTATTCGACCCTGAAGCAAATCGCGGCGCGCATCCGTCGCGTCGTCCTGCTTGGCCCCACACACCGTGTCGCGGTGAATGGTCTCGCACTTCCCGACACGTCGGTTTTTGCTACACCGCTGGGTAACGTGATGCTGGATATTCAAGGCATGCAGACCCTCTCCCATTTGCCCCAAATACGTATCAGCGGTGACGCGCACGCGCAAGAACATTCCCTCGAAGTGCAATTGCCGTTCCTGCAATCCGTGCTGGAAAATTTCACGTTATTACCGCTTGCTGTCGGTCACGCCACTGCACAAGAAGTGGCCGAAGTATTGGAAACGGTTTGGGGGGGCGACGAAACGCTGATTCTCATCAGTTCCGATCTGTCGCATTACCTGCCCTACGCTGATGCGCAACGGCTTGACGCAAAAACCGCCGCCGATATTCTGAAACTCAGCCAACCCATCACGCATGAACAAGCCTGTGGCGGCACACCCATCAGCGGATTGATCCTTGCAGCGCGCGCACATTTTCTCCGGCCGCACCTGCTCGACCTGCGCAATTCAGGCGACACGACAGGTCCGCGCGACCGGGTGGTGGGGTATGCCGCATTCGCGTTCACCGGGGAGAAAGATCATGATCGACACTGACAAGGGACAAACTTTGTTGCACTTGGCGCGTGCGGCCATCGCCAAAGAACTCGGTTTCATTTCAAATGATTTTCCGCGAACCGACTGGCTGGAACAACCCGGCGCGACTTTCGTCACACTGACTTTGCACGGACAGTTACGCGGCTGTATCGGCAGCCTTGAAGCGTACCGTCCGCTCATCGAAGACGTGCAACAAAACGCAGTGGCCTCGGCTTTTCGCGATCCGCGCTTCGAGCCGCTTAACAAGGAAGAATTCGCCGACGTTCTAGTCGAGGTATCTTTGTTGAGTCAACCCGAACCCATCCATTTCAATAGTGAACAAGAGGCACTGGCACAACTTCATCCCGGCAGGGACGGGGTGATACTGGCTTTCGGACGACAACGTGCCACCTATCTGCCGCAGGTATGGGCACAGTTGCCCGATGCGCACGATTTCATTGCACGCCTGAAAGACAAAGCCGGACTGCCGATGGATTTCTGGTCACCCGATATCCGCTTGTCGCATTACACCGTGCAGAAATGGCGCGAAGGTGAAGCTTATGGATGAACCTATCAGCCTTACCGAACGTTACCCGGCCAACTATTGGCACCGGCTCGACGACGGGCGTATCCAATGCGACCTGTGTCCGCGCGACTGCAAGTTGCACGAGGGACAACGCGGCGCGTGTTTTGTGCGTGGCCGCATCAATGATGTGATGGTGCTCACCACCTATGGCCGCAGTTCCGGTTTCTGTGTTGATCCCGTCGAGAAAAAACCGCTCAATCATTTTTATCCCGGCAGCAGCATCCTGTCGTTCGGCACGGCGGGTTGTAATCTCGCCTGCAAGTTCTGCCAGAACTGGGACATCTCCAAATCGCGCAGCTTCGACAAACTCGCCGATCAGGCCACCCCGCAAGCCATCGCGAACAGCGCCGTCGAGCTGGGTTGCAAAAGTGTGGCGTTTACTTACAACGACCCGGTGATCTTCGCCGAATACGCGATGGATGTGGCGGATGCCTGCCACGATGCCGGAGTGAAAACGGTGGCCGTGACCGCCGGTTATATACATGCCCAACCGCGCGCAGATTTCTACAGCAAAATGGATGCGGCGAACGTGGATCTGAAAGCGTTCACCGACGCGTTTTATGTCAAACAAACCGGCGCGCATTTACAACCCGTGCTGGACACGCTGAAATATCTGCGGCAGGAAACCAAAGTGTGGGTGGAGATCACGACTTTACTGATTCCCGCTTACAACGATAGCGCGCATGAAATCGGCAAAATGAGCGAGTGGCTCGCCAAAGAATTGGGCGAGGATTGTCCGCTGCATTTCAGTGCTTTCCATCCCGATTACAAGATGACTGCCATCCCCGCCACGCCCGCCGCAAAACTCACCGAAGCTCGGCAGATCGCACACTCCGCCGGGTTGCACCATGTCTATACCGGCAACGTGCACGACCTTTCCGGCGGCACGACACTCTGCGCGAACTGCCACGCGCCACTCATCGTGCGCGACTGGTATCAGATTCGCGACTATGCAGTTACTGAAAGCGGGAAATGTTTAACGTGCGGAACGCAACTGGCCGGACACTTCGAAAAATTCACGGGTCAGTTTGGCAGAAAGCGTGTTCCGATAAAAATTACAGGATATTGAAAATCTGAAACCGGTTACGCGTCATAATTTGCGAACGGATTACTTTCGCGTACCTAATCGGCGGGGATACAGCTTATTAAGACCATGTGATCGCTGTCACCCGGTGTTACAAATATCGAGTCTGAGGTCACCCCGAGGTCTCACGAAATACCGGCCAAGGCAACATCGCGTTATCTGTTGCAGAATCAAAAAATCAACCCTGTTTCAGTAGCTCCTCAAACTGCCCAACCGGTACCGGCTTGCTGAACAGATACCCCTGGAAACAGAAGCAGCCATGGCGGTGCAGCAATTCCAATTGCGCCTCGGTCTCCACCCCTTCGGCGATCACATCCACCTCGAAGTTCATGCCCAAATCGACGATCGCCATCACCATCACCTCGTCAGCCTTGTCGGTCGTCAGGTTGCGCACGAAGGACTGGTCGATCTTGACTTGATCGAGCGGCAGACGCTTCAGCCTAAATCCGGCAGTTACCCCGCCCCAATAGCAAACAACTGATCATATATTCTGGGTGGTCGC
>CXWL01100250.1_pt1 | contig 15577 bp, 13 predicted proteins | sample 590931 | NCBI WGS metagenome assembly CXWL01 (sample SAMEA3498368, study PRJEB10139) | groundwater metagenome | biome: water well; material: biofilm material | place: Germany | collected 2015-04-27 | reverse complement strand
GCAGACGTCGCACGGCACATACACGTCCGGCAGGAAGTGCATCTCGACCTTGATCACGCCATCACCCTGGCACGCTTCGCAGCGTCCGCCCTTGACGTTGAACGAGAACCGTCCGGCGCTGTAGCCGCGCTCTTTCGCCGTTGGTACCGTGGAGAACAGATCGCGGATCGGCGTGAACACGCCGGTGTACGTCGCCGGGTTGGAGCGCGGCGTGCGGCCAATCGGCGCCTGGTCGACCGAGATCACCTTGTCGAAGTGCTCAAGGCCGCTGATCGAATCGTGCGGCGCAGGCTCGGTCTGCGAGCCATACAGGTGACGCGACAGCGCCGGGTACAGCGTGTCGTTCACCAGCGTCGACTTGCCCGACCCTGACACGCCGGTCACGCAAGTCAGCAAACCGACCGGCAGATTCAGCGAGACCTTCTTCAGGTTGTTACCGGTCGCGCCGGAGATGACCAGCTGGCGGTCGGGATTCGACGCATGGCGCTTCTTCGGCACCGCGATGCCCAGGGTGCCGTTCAGGTACTTGGCGGTCAGCGAGTTCTTGTTCTTCAGGATCTCCTTGACCGTGCCTTCCGCGATCACCTGGCCGCCATGCACGCCGGCGCCCGGGCCCATGTCGACTACGTAGTCGGCGGTGCGGATTGCGTCTTCGTCGTGCTCGACCACCAGCACGCTGTTGCCGATGTCGCGCAGGTGCTTCAGCGTTTCGATCAGGCGGTCGTTGTCGCGCTGGTGCAGGCCGATCGACGGCTCATCGAGCACATACATCACGCCCGTCAGGCCGGAGCCGATTTGCGATGCGAGGCGGATGCGCTGCGCTTCGCCACCCGAGAGGGTATCGGCGCTGCGGTCGAGCGACAGGTAGTCGAGGCCGACGTTATTCAGGAACTTCAGGCGCGAGACGATTTCCTTGATCACGCGGTCGGCGATGTCCTTCTTGGCGCCCTTGAGCACCAGCTTCTCGAAGAACTCGAGGCAGTCGCGCAGCGGCTTGTTGGCCACTTCGTAGATCGCGCGCTGCTGCTTGCCGGTGCCGACCTTGACGTAGCGCGCTTCGGTGCGCAGGCGCGCCCCGTTGCATGAAGGACACTGCTTCTCGTTGATGAACTTCGCCAGCTCCTCCTTCACCGCCATCGAGTCGGTTTCGCGGTAGCGGCGCTGCAGGTTGGTGACGACGCCTTCAAACGTATGCTCGCGGATGACCGTGCGGCCTCGCTCGTTCACATAGGTGAACGGGATCGAGGTCTTGCCCGAGCCGTACAGCACCGCCTGCTGAGACGCTTCCGGCAGCTTTTCAAACGGCTCGTCGATGTCGAACTCGTAGTACGCCGCCAGGTTCGACAGCATCTGGAAGTAGAACTGGTTGCGCCGGTCCCAGCCCTTTACCGCGCCCGATGCGAGCGACAGGTTAGGGAAGGCGACGATGCGCTTGGGGTCGAAGAACTCGATGTGGCCGAGGCCATCGCATTCCGGACAGGCGCCCATCGGGTTATTAAACGAGAACAGGCGCGGCTCGAGTTCCTGCAGCGAGTAACCGCATTCGTTACAGGCGAACTTGTTCGAGTAGACGTGCTCCGCGCCGCCGCCTTCCGCGGCCCGGTCCATCTCAAGCACGACCGCGCGGCCATCGGCCAGGCGCAGCGCGGTCTCGAAGCTTTCGGCCAGGCGCTGCTTGATCTCGTCGTTGACCTTGACCCTGTCGATCACCACGTCGATGGTGTGCTTCTCGGTTTTCTTCAGTTTCGGAAGGTCGTCGATCTCGTAGATCTTGGCCGCATGGGTGCCGCTCTGGATGCGGAAGCGCACGAAGCCCTGCGCCTGCATCGATTCGAACAGGTCGGAGTGCTCACCCTTGCGGTTGGCCACCACTGGCGCCAGGATCATCAACTTGGTATCTGGCGGCATGGCCAGCACCGCATCGACCATCTGCGATACGGTTTGCGCGGCCAGCGCGTTCTCGGGGTGGTTGATGCAGTAAGGCGTGCCGACGCGCGCGTACAGCAGGCGCAGGTAGTCGTGGATTTCGGTGACGGTGCCGACCGTCGAACGCGGGTTGTGCGAGGTGGCTTTCTGTTCGATCGAGATCGCCGGCGACAGGCCTTCGATCATGTCGACGTCGGGCTTTTCCATCAGCTGCAGGAACTGGCGCGCATATGCCGACAGCGATTCCACATAGCGCCGCTGGCCTTCGGCATACAAGGTGTCGAAAGCGAGCGAGGATTTGCCCGAACCGGACAGGCCGGTGATGACGATTAGCTTGTTGCGGGGAAGGTCAAGATTGATGTTCTTGAGGTTGTGCGTACGAGCGCCGCGAATGCGGATTTGTTCCATGTATTTTTGCCTTTGATGGTCAGCCACATACTATAGCCGCGATTCGCTTCTGACGTTCCGGGCTACCCTGGTTGGCTGAGTCCGTAAGCGGGGGAGAGAGCGTATTGAGAACGCTCAGGAATCTGTGGCGCGATACTGTATATAATACCAGTATTCATGCCTACTGCAAACGCATGTTGAGTGCACAATATGAGTGCTTTTCACTGGGTGGCTGACATATAATCCCCGTTTAGGGATAAATCATCGCGTCGCGCGCCGCCGCGTACATTAGGAGTAATAAATGGCATCAGTGAATAAAGTCATCATCGTCGGCAACCTGGGGCGCGATCCGGAGATCCGCTACATGCCGAGCGGTGACGCCATCGCCAACATCGCCGTCGCGACCTCGTACAAGTCGAAGGACCGCAACACCGGCGAGCAGAAAGAGCTGACCGAGTGGCACCGTATTTCGTTCTTCGGCCGCCTGGCTGAAATCGTCGGCCAGTACCTGAAAAAGGGTTCGTCGGTTTATGTCGAAGGCCGCCTGCAGACCCGCAAGTACACCGACAAGGACGGCGTCGAGAAGTACGCAACCGACATCATCGCTGAAAACATGCAGATGCTTGGCGGACGCCAGGGCATGGGCGGCGACGCCGGCGGCATGGATGACGGTGGCGGCTACGAGGCGCCACAGCAGAGCCGTCCGGCGCCACAGCCACAGCGCCAGGCGCCTGCAGCACCGGCAGCGCGGCCAGCACCACGTCCGGCGCCGAACTTCTCGGACATGGATGACGACATCCCGTTCTGACTTACACCTGAGGACAGGTTGTAAAAGATGTGCCTGGGATCCCCGTCTTTCGGGGATTTCTGCTTTTTGAGTAGTGTAAAAAATTACTGAGCTGCATTTCTCTTACAGCGTAAATGCGTAAAGATAGGTCGAGCGTCAAATCTACCATCGTCATTGCCGCGTAGGCCTCGGCGGCCCCGCGGAATCCATACCAGCTCGGCTCTAAGGGGGAATGGATTCTCGCCTACGCGAGAATGACGGCTCTTCAGTTATTGATGGCCATGATTTTTGCGGTTTGCGACAGCCTGATTCGCGGGAATGACGGCTTAACTGAACGGCATTTTGTCGCTGCGCGACAAGTAGCGTAAAAAAAGCCCGCTCGGGAATCCGGCGGGCCGTTGCCTTGCGCAGAGCGGTGCAGTCTAGGCGACGCTGCGGACCGCGAGTCGGCGGCGCGATGCTGCCAGGCCGAGCGCGCCGAGGCCGAATAGCATCAGCGATGCAGGCTCAGGCACGTCGTTGGCGGTCAGGTCGGCGTTCAGCGAATTCAGCACGAACAGCCAGTTGGAGTTGCCGCCGGTATTGTTGTTGAACTGGAGGTCAGCGATGCCGGCCGAGGACAGGCTGAAAAATCCGCCTCCACCCACCAGGCCGGTTTCGAGCAGCGTCCCTGCGGTGTTAAATGCGGAATAGAACGTGGCGCCGGCGCCGGAGAAGCTCCAGCCGTAATTGTTGAACGTAAAGGAAACGTTGCTCGCTAAACCATCGAAACGCACATTCAGGATTTCTGCGGTCGGGTAGTCCGTCGTGGTGCTGTTGCCCAGGCCAGGTCCTTCGAAGCCGCCGGTGACGGGCGCACCAGCTGACTCCGGTCCGCCCATCAGCGAGAACGTCACACCAGCGATCTGGTCGGTAATCTGGGTGCCGGACGCGTAATTGTCGAAGTTGATCGAGATAGGCCCGGCAATTGCGGTCGATGCAACAAGCATCGCTGCCAAAAACACGCCGATAGATTTCTTAAACATAATATTTCCCATTGTAATTTCTTGATTATTGGAACTAAGCAATTCCCATGCCATATTTTTAATTCCTAATGGAATCATTGACTTGCAATTCTGGTCGCCGGACGTTCCGGCTCATCTGTAAGAAATTTCGACACGCCCTGCACGGCCCGCTGCGCGCGGCGTTATCATTGGCAGCATGTCTATATGGAAAGCGTCTGCGACATGCTAAAAAGCCCCCTTACGTTCAGCCCCTTGATGGATCCGCGGTCCAGCGAGGATTCGCTCNNGCTCGACGAAGACCTGCTTGCCGTGGCCGGCAGGGCATCGCAAATTGCGGAGTGGGCGCGCACGCACCGGTTCTGCGGCGCCTGCGCGTCACCGATGGCGCGCGTAAGCGGCGAGCGCTGCTTCAAGTGTGCAAACTGCGGCATGGTCGCGTATCCACGCATTTCGCCGGCGATGATGGTGTTGATCCGCAAGGGCGATTCCTACCTGATGGCCATGCACACCGCCTCGCCCAGCAAGCGCTTCACGCCGCTGGCCGGTTTCCTTGAAGCGGGGGAGTCGATCGAGGAGGCGGTACACCGCGAGGTGTACGAGGAGGTCGGCCTGCGCGTGCACAACCTGAAGTATTTTTCGAGCCAGTCATGGCCATTTCCGCATTCGCTGATGATCGCTTTCACCGCCGATTACCTGGACGGGGAAATCCGCATCGATGCCAACGAGCTGTCCGAAGCACGCTGGTTCGGGCCGAACGACGAATGGCCCGAACGGGTCCCGCACATCTCGGTTTCAAGCGTTCTGGTCGACGCCCACCGGCCGCGCGGCTGANNGCGCCCTTGTCGACTGCCTCTGCCGACAGTTGCGCCGCCAGTGCCGGTTGCTGCCACAGGGTACGGAACAGGTGGATGCTGTCGATGTTGAACAGGATCGCCAGCAGTAGCGACAGCGCCAGGCTGACCATCAGCGACCTGCGTTTGTAGCCGCCCGACACACGCTCCATCGCGCTGTCGAACCAGCCCGCGATACCGGCCTGCAGCCTAGCCGGGTCGCCGCCGGCTTGCTGGTAGATGCTCTGGAGCGCGCGCCGCACCTGATCGTCGGTGACCGCGTCGATGTCGCGCCCGAGCTGGGCCCAGTTGCCTGGAATGCTCTGGATGGTGTCGAGCATGGCGATGGCGAACAGCTTCGGCTCGATATATGATGGCTTGAATTTCAGCGCCCGTTCGTCGCGCGCGGTGCCGTCGTCGTGCGGGTTGACCAGCGCATGGCTGTACAGTGCCCGCGCCAGCGCGTTGTAGTCGGGGTCGTTCAGCATGGTCTTGACGCCCTCGAGCAAGGTGCGTGCGCGCAGCCGCAACAGCGCGGCGATCATCTCCTGCAAGGTGCTGACAATCAGCGCCACCGCCGCATAGCAAAACGTGAGGCCGATGGCTACTTCCAGTACAGTGCTTCCAAACATGGCTTTCTCCCAAAGGACGGACATGCCGCTTACGCTAGCGCTTAAGCGGCCCGGCTGAGTCCGGTTGGCGCAAGAAAGGATTCATCGGCAATCCGTATTACCTGGAGGAGCCGCGGGCCGGCGGTCTGCCCGCGGGTAAGGTCCCCGCATTTTCTATATACTGTCGGCAATCGAAATATTTAGGGTTGAGAATCTATGTCCAAGGAAGCCTTCTCCGAACAAGACTGGCGCCGTCTGCTGTCCAGCTTGGGCGAAGACCCTGACCGCCCCGGCCTTGTGGAAACGCCGCACCGCGTCTCCAAGGCATGGAAGCACTGGACCTCGGGCTACGGCCAGGATCCGGTCGAGCTGCTGAAGGCATTCGAGGACGGCGCCGAGCAGTACAACGAGCTGATCGTCGTGCGCGGCATCCCGGTCTATAGCCATTGCGAGCACCACCTTGCGCCTTTCTTCGGTAAGGCAACGATCGGCTATTTGCCCAACGGCAAGATCGTCGGCCTGTCCAAGCTGACCCGGCTGGTCGATTGCTTCGCCAAGCGCCTGCAGGTGCAGGAACGCATGACGATCCAGATCGCCAACGCGTTGATGGAAGTGCTGGAACCGAAGGCAGTCGGCGTGGTCATCAAATGCCGCCACCTATGCATGGAGAGCCGTGGCATCCGCACGCCCGGCGAGGAAACCATCACCTCGGCGATGCTGGGCGAACTCCAGCCCAACCTCGCGCTGCGCACGGAATTCCTCGCGCTGGCGCGGGAATCGTAAGCCGGATGGGCGAGGTCGGCTGGTTCGAAGGCGACGCGGCGGCTGCATTTGCGCAAGCGCGCAAATCGGCTAAGCCGCTGTTCCTGTACTGGGGCGCCAGCTGGTGTCCCCCTTGCAATCGCATCAAATCGACGATCTTTGCACGCGACGATTTTGCCGAGCTCGCGAAGTCGTTCGTTGCCCTGCATATCGATGGCGACGCCACCGGCGCCCAGCAACTTGCGGCCCAGTACAAGCTGCGCAGCTACCCGACCCTGGTCGTGTTCGCCGCAGACGGCACCGAAATCACGCGTCTGCCATGCGAACTGGCCGGCGAGCGCTTTGTCGGCACGCTCGTTCTTGCGCTGCGCGCGCAGTACACGGTCGCCCAATCGCTCAGCGCGGCGCTGTCGCGCGAACGGCCATTGTCGGACGATGAGTGGCGCCTGCTCAGTTTCTACTCGTGGGACACGGACGAGCACCAGGTCCTGAAGAATCTTGATTTCGCCGCCGCGTTGGCGAGCATGACGCGCGCCTGCACCCAGCACGACGCCGCCCAGCGCCTCGAATGGCATGCGCTGCACGCGGCGGCGATGGGCGGCAAGGCAGGGATCGACCAGCGCACCGTCATCACCCGTATCAGCGCCGCGCTGGCAGATCCACCGGCCGCAAGCGCGCTGATGGACCTGGTGATTACCTACGCGGTTGACCTGGTAGGTTTCCTCACCGAGCCCGGCTCGGACGCGCGCGCCGCGTTCGCGCAGTCCTGGGCCGCTGCGCTGGAAACACTGGAATCGGATCCCACGCTCGGCCTGGCCGACCGGATGTCGGCACTGCGCGTGCGCGTGAGGCTGGCACGGCTTGGTGCGCCGCTTGAAAACATGGCCGCGCTGGTCAAGGCGCGGGTGGCGGCGGCGATTGCCGAAGGGAGCGAGCCGGCCCTGCGCCACGCCGTGCTCAACAGCGGCGCCGGAATCCTCGCCGATGCCGGCCTGCTGGATGAAGCCGAGGCGCTGCTCGTAGGCGAACTGGAGCGGTCGCACTCGCCGTTCTACTTCATGCACACGCTCGCGACAATCGCCAAGAAACGCGGCGATCCGGCCCGCGCGATCGACTGGTACGAACAGGCATGGAACCGCGCACAGGGGCCGGCAACCCGGCTCCAGTGGGGCGTCACGTATCTGCAGAGCCTGGTCGATTTCGCCCCGCATGACGTTGACCGTATTGACCAACTGTCCGGCCAGATCATCGACGAACTGTCGGGCATGTCCGGGCCGGCCAGCCAGCGCAACGGCACCCAACTGGCGCGCATCGCCGAGAAGCTTGGCGCATGGACCGGGCGCAGCGAACGTGCGGGCGCGCTGCGGCAGATGGTAGCGCGGTTGGCTGGCTGACGCCGGCCGCTCCCTTCCCACACGTTTTTTTGCGCACGACGCGTTTGCAAGGGAACCTGTTCCCTATTTGAGTCTCAAATGATCATTTGAGGCGAAAGCGATGGCCAGACCCGAATTCGCAACCGACATTTCGCGCGAAGAATTCGAAGCCGTCCGCGGCATGCTGGAAACGGCACGCCGCAAGACCAGGCCACGCAAGCATGATCTGTACGACGTCTTTAACGCGATGCTGTATTTCCTGGACACTGGCGCCGCATGGCGCAGCCTGCCCGAGGAGTTCCCTCCGTGGCGGACGGTGCACGAGTACTTCACCCAGTGGACGGTGGCGCGCGAAGGCGAGCGTTCCTTGCTTGAGCTGGCGCTGGAAAAAGCCGGCCGGACGAAGTCCGTGGCGCGGTTGAAGGAACTGATGGAGCGGCGAGCTGTGTAGGCTGCGCATGGGTCTGCGCAGGTATCGGCGCTAGCGGCAGCTGGCCTAACTCCCCGCAGCCTTCTCAAACACAAACTTATCCTCACCCATCGTGAACACCCCCACCGGTTCGCCCAGCGCCTCCGGCGCCGGCGTCGGCAGCATCGTACAGTTGCGCGTCTCAAGCTGCCACACACGGTCACCCGCGCGGAAGCTGTACACATCCTCGCCGGCCGAAAACAGCTCCACCTCCATCTGCGTCACCGGCAGGTCGCCAAAATCAAACTGGCGTTGGCAGTCAGGCCAGCGCGCCGCGACCACGGTCACGTCGACTGCATCCTTCCAAAAATAATCCTGCATCACGCGCACCGTCAGCGTGTGCTCGTTGCCGTCGACATAATGCGTTGCCGAGTCCTTGATGCAGCCCGCCAGTACCAGCGGCGCCAGTAGTACCCATGTCCTGCGCATGTGAGCTTCCCTCGAAAGTAGTCTGCGCAGTATAAGGCGGCGCTTGTGCCCGGTGCAACAACGCTCAGAACTCGGTGCCGACGGTGATGACCGCCATGCGGTGGCGCGGTATCGGAATGGACGAGCGGAACTCGCGCGAACGCCGCGTGATCTTGAACTGCACAAACCACGGTCCATGCCAGGCCGTGCGCGTGTCAGGAAAATCGAGCCGCATGCCAACCATGAGGTCGGTAACGAAATTGCGGCGCTTCACAGTGGGGTCGTCGCGGAACAGCCGCCCGTCGAGGAAGATATTGCGCGCCATAAGCCTGGCCTCGATGGCGCCAAAGGCGGTGCATTGCAGCCACTTGAGCATGCAGGTGGTCGGCCCGAAGGCGTCCTGGACCAGCTTGTTGCCTATACCCGGTGGCGGCGGGGACACCGCCGGCAGGTCCTTGCCGACCACTAGCGCCAGGCCCCCTGCCGCGTAGGTCATGGTATTGCCCGCGGCGAGCCGCCAGTAGCCGGCCGTATTCATCCGGACATCGCCGGGTAGCTCGGCCGACAAGCCGTCAAGCGCGGTACGGCGCTCGGCGCTGGCCATGACCGCGAGCGATCCGCCGATCTGGTTGTGCCAGCCTTTGGGCGCCGGGCGGTCCATGACCTTGTGGAAAAGCTTCTGCGCCTCTTCCGACAGGGACGCCGGCCCCGTCACGCCAACCTGGGCGCTGAGCGTCGTCAGCGTGCGCCGGTCCGGCGACAGCAACGCATAAGCCTGCTCGACATACAGCAGGCCCGCCCAGGGACGGTCATCCAGCTGGGGCGCCGCAACCGTGATGTCGCCGGGGGTGTACATCAGCTGGCCGTAATTGGTCTGGCTGGTCAGCAAGGTGTTGTCTTCGCAGACGAACCAGATGCAGGCCCGGTGGGTCAGCCCCCTTGCGAAATCGCCGCGCTGGTCGCGCGAGCGCTTGATCGACAGTTGCACGCCATTGGTGTAATAGCGGTCGGTATCGAAAAACGAATCGTTTTCATACGTTCCGAAATGGACTGTCTCCTGTTGCTGCCCGGGAGCCTGGGCGTGGACGGCACCGCAGGCCAGCAGCGCGGGAGCGACCAGCGCAACGCCCGCGCCAATGCGTGGATTGAAGGAAAACAGCGACATGGCCGCACCGCCTTTCCGATCGTGGCTACAGATCAGACCGATTGTAGGCGTGCAACTTGCCCCGGCTTTGCCGTGGCGCATATCCGGCTTCTAAACTTTAACGTCTCGGGACGCGCCGGCCCTTCGGCCAGAAGTACGCCAGCGCCGGTGTAACGCTGGAGCCGTGCACAATGATGGAGAGAATGATTGTAACAACCGTAAACTGGATCAGGTCGCGTGCAAGGTGATGCGGCAGGCCATGGTTGATCGCGTACATCAGGTAGTACAGCGAGCCAATGCCGCGCACGCCGAACCACCCGGTAATCGAACGCACGCGCATCGGCGCATTCGAACCGGCTAGGCCAAGCATGATGCTCAAAGGACGGGCGATCACGAACAGGAACACCGCCGTACTGACTGAGCGCCAGTTAAAGTCCGTGGTCGCAACCATGCCGCCAAGCAGCAGTACCAGGGTCAGCTCAGACAGGCGCTCGAGGTGTTCCTTGAATACCAGCGATTCCCCGCTGACTGTCAGCGGCACCTCGTGCTCTTCGCCGGTTACCTGGTCCGCAACCGCTCCTGGAACCAGTACGCCCTGCCGGTCGGTGCGGGCGCCTGACAAGACAAGCTCCGTCTGGCGCAGGGCAACCCCAGCGGCAAAGACCGCCAGGAAACCCCATGCATGCGCCATCACGGTCACCCCGTACACGACGGCGATCAAACCCAGTGCGACCAGGTCATCCAGAACCTCATGTCTCGGCTCCTTGTTGCGCAGCATCCATCCGAGCCGGCCAAGCAGTGCGCCGCCGGCGATTCCCACCGCGATTGCGAACAGCGTTGCCCAGATAACATCGATCGCGATCCAGCGCCAGCCCCACTCGCCGAGCTCGTGGGCGCCAAGCAGTCCCAGCCCGAGCATCACAAACGGGAAGGCAGAGCCATCGTTCATGCCCGCTTCGGACGTCAGGGCAAAGCGCAACTGATCGCGATCGCCCGCGTGGCGGATCTGGACGTCAGTGGCGAGTACAGGATCGGTCGGCGCAAGGATGGCGCCCAGCAAGACGCCGGCGCCCAGTGGCAGGCCGAGGACGAAATGGGTGAACGCGGCAATCAGGCCGACAGTCAGCGACATCGACACCCATGCCATCCGGATCGGCGTCGCCCAGCGCTTGCGCGTGATCGGCACCGGCATTTTCACGCCAGCGGAGAACAGCGAGATCAGCACCGCGATTTCGGTGAGCGTCTCCAGCAAATGCGATTCCTTGGTGGGATCGAAAGAAAAAACGCCAAGCACCATCGGCCCAAGGATCAGGCCGACCACCAGGTAGACAATGCTCGACGAAACCGGGAGGCGTGAAATCGAGGTCGCGGCGAGGCCGCGTGCCAGCATGAGGAAGCCGATGAGGATAAACCAGTGAATAATTGTCATGTAATGTATCGCCTAAACGCTTGCCAGTCATGCTACAGGTCACGTCCAACTCCATCCGTTCGCTTGCACACGTATCATTTTTGAAGGTGCGCCAATCATGCCGCGCATCGCGCGAGGCCGTTTTTTGCGATCATGATGGCCAGCAGCGCACGCGGAGGATGCAATGAAACATGACACCACCTACGAGGTCATCAACAACGAAGGCGGCCGTCCCATCAAGATGTGGACAGAGGGCGTGCCGGTGGAAGAGGCCGCGAAGCAACAATTGTCGAACACGGCGAAGCTGCCGTTTATCTACAAGCACATCGCGGTCATGCCCGACGTGCATCTCGGCAAGGGTTCAACCATCGGCAGTGTGATACCGACCGTTGGCGCGGTCATTCCCGCCGCGGTCGGCGTCGACATCGGCTGCGGCATGATGGCCGCGAAGACCACGCTGACGGCCAACGACCTTCCCGACAGCCTGGGCAAGCTCCGCAGCGCCATCGAACAGGCAATCCCTCACGGCATGTCGCCAAAGACGCGCAGCTTCAAGGGCCCGGACAAGGGATCATGGAACAAGGCGCCCTCGGCGGTGGATGCCGGCTGGCTCCAGCTCAAGAACGCGTTCGACGAGATCTGCCGCAAACGGCCGAACCTGAAAAACACCAACAACTACAAGCATTTGGGAACCTTGGGCAGCGGCAATCATTTTGTCGAGGTTTGCCTCGACGAACAAGGTTTCGTCTGGCTGATGCTGCATTCGGGCTCACGCGGCGTCGGCAATGCGATCGGCACCCAGTTCATCGAGCTGGCCAAGCAGGACATGCGCAAGCACCACATCAACCTGCCTGACCAGGACCTGGCATACCTGGCGGAGGGCACGCAGCATTTCGATGACTATATCGAGGCGGTCGGCTGGGCCCAGCAGTTTGCCCGCATCAATCGCGAAGTCATGATGCAGAACCTGGTTGCGGCGCTGCGCACGGTGATCACGAAGCCATTTGAAACGCACGTGGAAGCGGTCAATTGCCACCACAACTATGTGCAGAAGGAAGAACATTTCGGCAGGGATGTACTGGTGACGCGCAAAGGCGCGGTGTCGGCGCGGCCGGGCGAGCTGGGTATTATTCCCGGCTCCATGGGGGCGAAGAGCTTCATCGTGCGCGGCAAGGGCAATCCGGAGAGCTTCAACAGCTGCAGCCACGGGGCCGGCCGCATCATGAGCCGTACCGAAGCCAAGCGCCGCTTCACGGTTGCGGACCACGTCGGCGCCACCAAGGGCGTCGAATGCCGCAAGGACGCAGCCGTGATCGACGAGATTCCGATGGCCTACAAGGACATTGAGGCGGTGATGCACGCCCAGCGCGAGCTGGTCGAGGTCGTGCACACGCTGAAACAGGTGGTCTGCGTCAAGGGTTAGCGCTGGTACGCCCCGACATCGTAAGCAGCAAGCTTGCGCACCTTGCCATTGATATCGACGGTTGGCGTGAGTGACGCGATGCCCTTGCCGATGCCGGGTGAGCTCGGCAGCAAGCGCAAGTCCGGCGTGCCATCTTTGGAATAGTTGACGAACTGCGGCGCCGCACTGATCGTGCCAGTATGTTTGAGCCCGTTGCGCAAGCCCCAGTCGGCGCTTGCGTTCTGGAAGACCAGGTTGTTGCGGTAGGTATTGTGCTTGCCGGTCCAGCCGTGCTCGGTGATCCCGGTCTTGTTATCGAACACGATGTTGTTGTGGACGTTGGTGAAATCGTTAGGCCCCTTGGTGTGATAGTAGTCGCCGCCGCCAACCAGGATGCCGCTGGTCGAGCCGACGACGGTGTTGTTCGAGATGGTCGCATGGTGGGCGTCGTGCCAGAGCTGGATGCCGGCGCCGCCAATGGCATGCAGCACATTGTTCTGCACCCGGCCTGTCGTGTTCAGGTATATCCCTTTCGAAAATTTGCAGCCTGGTGTCGCGATGTGATGGACGCTGTTGCCGATGACATCAGCACGTATCCCCTTGTAATAACTGTCCATCCCAATTCCGGAACTGCCGCTTCCACCACAACCACTTTGTTCACCGATGTGCTGCACCTGGTTGTTCCGTACCGAAACGTACGAACCGCCGTTGTAGATGCCGTGCTGCCAGGCGGTTCCGATGCTGGACCCGCGTCCGTCGATGTCGAAACCGACAATGTCGACAAAGCTGCCGCGGTTGTCCCACGCTGTGTTGCTGCTCGACTTTACCGGCGGGACGATGCGCGCGCCCCACTTGACCACCGACCTGTACACGATGCGGGCGTTCGACTCGCCGCTCATGGTGGTGCGAAACCCGCCCGCGTAAGTTCCCTTCGCCACATGGATCGTCGTACCGGGTAGCGCGACGCCGGCGGCATGCTGGATGGTCTGGAAAGGGGAGGTTTCGGTGCCGGGGTTGCTGTTCGACCCGTCCGGCGAGACGTAGGAGTTGTACTTGCTTGCTGGCGCTGCCTTGCTGTCCGGCGGCGCGGCGGCGTGCGCCAGCAGGCCCACAATGCCGGCGCAGACCAGCAAGCCGCCGATACACACAGTGCTCGCAGAACGGATAAGTGAAGTCATTGACGGTTCCTCGCAGTGAAGCCGGTGACCGCAGGGCCACGGTCACGCGAACGACAAGCGGAGGCCAGGAAGGACCTCCGCTGAAAGCTGGAGGCGGGTGTTGGAATCGAACCAACTTAGCCAGCTTTGCAGGCCGGCGCATTGCCATTTTGCTACCCCGCCAATGGATTCAAGTTTCTACCAATGACCCGGATAGCAATCCACGCAGATCAAACTTTGAATTGACGAGGAACAAAGCGGCCCGCGCCAGCGGCAAAAGACACCAAGCCTGCGCCCGCTCCGACCTTGACGCATCGCAGGGGAAGGCGGACACGCTCTCGTGTCCCCTTTTATCGGGCTATCAGGTGTTTCAGATACGCGCCTTGCCCGTGGAAAATCGCGCTCTCGTCTACCAACCCTTCGCGCCTGTAAATCTCATGCACCTTTGGCAGGTTGGCAAATGAAACGCCCGGGTGCATGTGGTGATACGCATGCAGTCCGAAATTCAGGTCAGGCATCAGCACGCGCTGCCACCAGGTCAGCATGATCAGTGGCGTCGTCTCATGGATGGTGCCGTTCTCGATATTGTATTCATGCTCGCAAACGGCGATCCAGCGCACCATCAGCTGGGTCACGGTCATGGCCGGAACCACCCAGTAGATCAGGAATACGGTCCAGCCACCGATAGCGGTCAGCACGCCTGCAGCCACCGCGAAGAATGCGTAGCGTAGCCATTTCGGCGATGGATTGCGGCGTTCGAATTCGTCGGTGCGTGGCGCGGTCTTACCGCGGATCAGGCGAATCAGGTTCATCGCAGTCAGGTCTTTTACCGCGATCATTACCAGCTGGCCCAAGGACTTCGGGAAGGTCCACTCGTCACCCGACTTGCGCAAGAAGTCCGGGTCATCCTGGGTGAAGCAGTATTTGTGATGCGAGAGATGCACCTTCGCATAGTCCTCCACCGTCGTCACAAACAGCGGGTACACCGCAAACACATTAATAAACCAGTCCGCATATTTGCTGCGCATGCCCAGGCGGTGAACCTGTTCGTGCAGCAGAAGCGCGAGCGCCATTTGGCGGGTGCCGATCAGGAAGATACAAACGAGCGTCACCGCGAGATTATCGAAATAGACGCCTGCAGCGATAAACGCCGCAATGCTGGCCCACGTCAGCAACAGCTCGGCCGCGAATCGTTTTGGCCGCGCGCCCGACAGCGCCATGATTTCGCGGCGTGCGTCCGCGGACAATGCCGATGCTTCCGCCAGCACGGCAGGTCGGAGCGGATTTGCGTTAAGCGGCAGTTCGGGCGCGAAGATGGCGGTGCTTGGCGTAGGCATGATGAATTCCGGCGTCGATTTAGGTTAGGTCTACCAGCATGATGGCGCAACTGCCACCTCCCCAATCCGCCGAGAATCGCGACAAATCCGTGTTTCTAAATTAAATAGACCTTTTATTAATGGATCGACGACCTGCCAAACGTATGCATGTCGGTTGTACAAAAAATGACACAGCCTCAATCCATAGCAAGATTTGACAAACGTGGCGATAAATATAACGACAGAATGCGTTCAATACGAAGAGGAGAGACGCTCGAGCGTCCGCCGAACTCGGTACTGGAAGTTTTACGGTAATCGAACCGGTCCCCACGCCATAACCCGGCCGACTGGACCACCCATAAAGTCTTGGAGAGAACATGAACGAGTTGATGGCACGGCAAAAGCACACGAAAACCGCGATTGCGGCCGCTGTATCGGTATTGGTAATGGGCGTGTCCATGCAGGCGAACGCGCAGGTAGCACAGCAGGATGCGGCGGGCGAACCGCAGACAGTCATCGTCACCGGTGTGCGCGCGGCGCTGGAACAGTCGCTGCGCCAGAAGCGCAATGCTGATGCGGTCGTCGAGGTGGTG
>CXWL01120215.1_pt1 | contig 15579 bp, 17 predicted proteins | sample 590931 | NCBI WGS metagenome assembly CXWL01 (sample SAMEA3498368, study PRJEB10139) | groundwater metagenome | biome: water well; material: biofilm material | place: Germany | collected 2015-04-27 | reverse complement strand
GGAAATCATCTTTCAACCCTACAGGCGAATTTCATGTCTTTCAAATCCAAGCTGATCGCATCGCTCATCCTCACTGGCGCGGGCTTGTTCGCCGCTGGCGCAGCCCAGGCGGCGCCCATCTTGCAGTACGCGAGCTCGGTCATCAATTTCAGCACCCAGTACGATCCATCGAACTGGGCCGCATCACGCGCGCTGGGCGCACCGGACCGCACGAGCTACGGCGATATTGCCGGCGCATGGGCAGCGTCATCGCTCAATGGCACGCTGGAATTCATCTCGGTCGGCTACGACACGGCCGTGTACGCCAATGGCGCGACCATCCGTGAAGTCTACGGCAACGGTTTCGTCTACCAGGTCGATGTGATCGACATGCAGGGCGGCTTGCATACCGTATGGAGCGGCGTCGATACCAGCGCCCCTGGCACCCCGGTCGATTTTGCGCTGACCTGGAACACGACATCGTTCCTGGTCAAGGGTTTGAAGGTCTACACCGACACCAACCATAATCTGGGTGCCTGGGAAGAAATCGATTCGATCCAGCTCGCTGGCAACGCCACGCCGGANNCAGGGTCAGCGCGCCGCCTGACCGGCAGTTCGTATCGTCTTCAAAAACGCCAGCCTGCGAAGGCTGGCGTTTTTTTATGGCCGCCGCATTGCCGTTGCGCCGCTCAGGTGCCGGCCGAGCGCCGGTCGGCGACCAGTGAGCGGCGTTCGGCGCCGGCTTCCCGGTGCAGCAGGCTGGACTGGTTGGCGGCGTCGCTGGCGCGCCGGATATGCGGGCCTGCGGCTTGCCCCCGGTCGTACCAGCGGCGCACGATGGCCGCGGCGGTGTCGCGCGCGCCGAGTCCGAATGACAAGCCAAGCGCCAGTGCAACGGCGCCGGCAGCGGCCATCAGCAGGATATTGATGAGCGCGGTGGCGATGCCCAGTTGATTGATGGCGACAATGATGGCAAACCCCCAGACGGCGTAGCTGGCGAGCCGGGCAAGGAAGTCGGGCCGTTTCAGGCCGCCTTCAGTGGCCGTGCCGAGGACAACGGTGCGCAAGGCATTGGCTGCGATCCCGCCGATGACGAGCGCCATCAGTGCGACCACCAGGTTAGGCAGCCACAGCAAGAGCTGGTGCAGGATTTGCGACACGGCCGGCAGCCCCAGCGCATCGAAAGCGGCCACCAGCGTGATCAGGCGCACGAACCATTTGGCGACCATGCCGACGCTGCCGGCGGCGTCGTCGTTGATATGGCTTTTGCGGATAAAGCCGGTCAGGCCGGAGCGCTGGGCCAGTGCGTCAAAGTGCACTGCGCGCAGCAAGGCGGAGACAGCTTTGCCGATCAGCGACGCGAGGATCCAGCCGACGATCAGGATGATGGCGAAGCCGAGGATGCGTGGCACCGCTGCAAAGAACATTGAGCTCGCCTGTGCCAGCGACGCAATGATGGCGTCGCTCCAATTTGTTATGCGCTGCATGTTGCCCTCCCATGTTTGGATCTTGAAATGGTCGCCGACTGCAGGCGCTTGTCCAGTCAGACATCTGAAAACGCGCGGGGTTCAGGAACGCCCGGACAGAAAATTCAAGAACGCCATGCGCCGGTCCCTGCTTCGAGCGAAGCGCTGAGACAGGGGCAGTGCTGTTAAAATTTGCACTGGCACGCAGGGTGCTCATTTTTAGGAGTAAAAAAATCTTACGTTTCTTAGTCCCAGCGGCACTGCGCATGCCAAAGTTAGCGCTTGCCGTTGCATTGCTCGTGCTGGCAGCGTTGGCCAGCACGCTGACCTACACCGGCTTTCTCGTGGTCGGCGTTTTGGCTGAACAGCTTGGTACTGGCCGATTCGTGGCGGGACTGCTGCTTGGCGTTCTGTTTGCAAGATTGCCTAAGCTCAGCGAGGGGAAGTTGCGCACGGTTGGACTGTTGCCGAAAATTGCCCGCCAACCAGTCATGTTGGGCTTGCTCACCGTGTGCCTGGTGATATTCTTGTCGCGAGGCGAATACGTGCCCGCATTGTTTGCAGGACTTACTGCGGCTTTTCTTCTCGCATTCCCTTTGATCAAGCGCGCCATATTCGGTCGAGTGCTATCGTCTCTCTTTAGCTTCCCGGCTGGCCGGAACGCGTCGAAGAACGTCGATGACAATGTGATCGATGTCGAGTTCAGGGAAAAGAAAGAATGATGGTTGAGTCGCTGCGAATTGTCGAAGCGGGCGCGACCTGAATTTGCCTTGGAGCGATCGTGATTGAACCCGACGAGCAGGGCTATTACTGTCTTACGCGGGAACTGCTACCTGCAACGCTGCTTCAGCTGGCCGTACTCAGTGCCGTGGCGCCGCTCAAGCTCAAGATCACCCAGATCGCGCAATTTGGCATCGGGCACGCACGCTGCCTGGCCAGTCTGCGCATCGCGGCGTTATGGATAGGGTGTGATGTAACACGCGCCGCAATGAATCATCTCCTCCGGCTCGAAGGCTTGCGCGAGCTCGACATTCTCTGCATGACCGGGCCGGGAAAATTAAAAAATTTTCACAAGGCCGCGCAGCTCGAAGTCTTTCGCGCCAATCACTACATGACCGAGTGCGACCTTTTGCAAGTAGCGCAAGGCGCGGCTATTCGTGTGCTCGGCGCGCAAAATGCCGATCTGACGCGGTCCGCCTTCGCTGCCTTGCTATCCATGCCTGAGCTGACCGCGCTCGATCTCGAAGGCACGCGCTTTGACGACAAGATGGCAAAGAAAATCAGCCGCTCCACCACGATCGACTCGCTTGAGGTGGGCAGAACCCGGCTGACACGCGCAGGCCTGGAACACCTTGTAAGGATGACGCAGTTGCATTCCCTCGATTTGTGGGCGCTCGATTTGAACGCAGCAGACCTCACGCTGCTGCAGGCGCTCCCCGCGCTCGCCTATCTGTCGATCGGAGGGGATGACGATGTGCCGTCGCTTGACGCTCAAGCCATTACGACATTAATTTTGCAAATTCCGAGTCTGAGGCATGTTTGGCTCGATGGCGTTCGGCTTGCCTGCTCCCAGCGCGAGGCGTTGGAGGCCAAGCTCGCGTCTTTGCGCATTTCCAGTTGAGCGATGCGCAGCGGAGGCGTGTTGAAAAACTTTTTCGGTCGCCAAATTTGTGACAAAATTTGCCAACTATTTAGCTTGGCTTTTATGGGGCAGAACGTGAATTTTCCATCAGTACTTGATCCATCCATGGTTGGCGAATATCCCGCTACCGCAAAATCTGGCGGAGGCTACGTCTGGGATGCTGTTCTTGAGTACCGTGTATGGTGTCATCCAAAGCCAGGTGCGGCGGACCAAGCGGACGACTCTGATTACTACTATGCTTTTGATAACTATCATGAAGCAAAAGCGTTTTCTCTAGAAACCGAAGGGGCCAAGCAGCCCCTGGCGCTCGTGCTGCAACGCGAGTACATCAGTGTGTTCGTTTGCTAGCTGAATTGACCCTGTCAGTTTGACCCGCCCGCCATACCCTCGCGAATGCCGCGACCCGGTCGTAAGACCCTTCAAAGCCCAACTCCCTTAGGTCTTCATGAAGCTGCTTCAAGGTGCGCCGCTGCTTGCGTGATTTGGCCGCCTCGGTCTTTAGTAGTCCCGCAAGCTGGAAGGCGTACTTGTCGATTGCGCTGGGCGAGCGTCTATCCGCGTAGGACGGCTCTGTGGTTTCCGAGCGTAGATAGCGTCGGACTGTGTTTCTTGAGATGCCAAGGCGTCTGGCGATTTCTCTTAGTGGGACCTGGTCACGGATGTGCCAGCGTCGAATAATGCCTAGTAATGCCACGTCGATCACTCCAATTCCCCACTCAATGTCATGAGCAGGATTGTGAATTAAACGTGGGTCAGTTTCGTGTGCAATTTATGCGGCAAAGTGGGTCAGTTTTCGGTGCAATTCAACAGACCTGGGTTCCTCCGGGTGGCATTCTTCGATTGTAACGACCTATTCTGTGGATCCTTCGTTCTTTGATGGCTATGTGGAACGTCGGCTGCGGACTAGCGGTGTGACAAACAACATCTTGATGGCGGATGGGAGAATGCTTCAGGCCGCGCTGAACGTATTCCCCGAGGCTTTCGCGGGAGCAGGGTCGCGGTACGCAGTGTTACCAGTGCGAGTGGTAGGTGCCTTTCATCCCAAACTACACTTGCGAATTGGGGAGAAAAAGTCGAGCCTTATTGTCGGGTCTGCAAATGCTACTGCTGCGGGGTGGGGGCGCAATCAGGAAGTAGTCGCGCGTCTGGATTGGTCGTTGACGAAAATGGGCACTCGCGACAATGACGTCCAGGGACGCCTGATTGCGAAAGTCTTCGCATATGTGAAAAATTGGTTGTCCGAGCCACCTGGCGAGACCTTGCGTCACAAGCTCAAGTTGATATCGCAACAGTCCCCGTGGCTAGATGACCTTGAGCCAGCACGAGAAGCCCTGCTGCTTGAAGACGGCACAGCGGTGGATATTTTCTGCGAATCTGGGGGGGACACGCCCACAATCCTAGAAAAATTCGTAGGGCTCGTGACACAGGCGAAGGTAACCCGTTTAATTATCGTCTCGCCCTACTGGGATACTGACCTTCGTGGTTTTCGCGAATTGCGCGCCGCTTTTGGATGGCCGGAAACTTTTATAGGATTGAGTCCCCAGCACAACTCCTTTCCGGTAAGTGCGCTGCGTAAGTCAGATCACGTGCAATTTGTCCGACTACACCAGACCGGAAATGGAAAGTTCGTACACGCAAAAGTGTTCATTGCGCAGACACAGTCGGGCGATCACGTTCTATTTGGCAGCGCCAATTGTTCGGACGATGCACTAGGATACTCGGCTGGGGTTTCGCGCAACGCCGAACTATCGGTATACCGCAGGCTCGCGGCTGGATCCGCTCTTGAAATCCTCGGGATCGACTTGGCCAACGTCATATCTCTCGACGAAATAGCGCAGCCAGACCTTGTTCCATCGAATTGCGATGATGAGGATGGGCTACGCTCTGCCGGGGTGATTGAACTTCACGGGAGACGATTGGTCTGGTGGCCGCCAGCGTGCGAAATGGGCGATGGAGCGTCCGTACAAATTGCGGAAATGTCTTTCCCATTCGTTGACGGAGGCGGCGGAAAATGGCGCACGGACTATACCGGATCGCACGGCTATCCGCTAATAGCGAAAATTGTCTATGCGGACGGAGTTGAGTCCGTAGCAGTTATCGTGCACGCAGAAGGTCTCTTGCGAAAAGCAGCGCCAGGGAAAATTGACCCGAGGCTCGTCGACGCCCTAAATAACATGTACGGCGGTGATGGCGACCTGATGGAGTTAGCCGCCCAGGCGCATCTAATCTTCGAGGCGCCCCCGCACTCTAGCAGCGGTGGGTCCGAGGTCACGAAGAATGCTTCAGACTTGCCTGCCAAAGGGATCAAATACGAAACATCTGGCGCGTTTCGCGATGCGATGCTGCGCGGGACGGGAAAAACGGGTCGCACTAGCGACATCGACGCTACTTTTAGCGATCTCTTCTCCGTGATCGCAAGTGGAATCGAAGCCGGACTGCGGACGCAGTCGGAAGATGCTGATCAGGATGACGCGCTATTGGCCGGCGAATCAGATGAGGAGTTGGATGACCGATCCGACTCGGCTGAGCAAGACAGCGAAGGAATCACTCAAGCAAACCCCGACCGGAACAAGACTCCTAAACGCTCGCAGGATGTTACCCTCCTTGACACAGCATTTGCCCCGGAACAAATCGTATTGCGCCGCAAGCTTTTGGCGAAGGCGCTTGATCACTTTGAGCAAATGCTCGTGACCGCGAAAAAAGACGCGACCTTGTCGACGGCGCGACTGCCGGTTCAGACGGTCTTCATGTTCAGGCTGATGCAATATGGGGTTGGCCATCCTCATTTGTTAGAGGACGGAAGCGACGTCAGGCTTTTAGATCGAAGCAGATGTGGTCTCGGCCGAAACGGTGACGGAACGTTCTCAGTTCAGGTCGCCCGGATATTGCGATACATCTGGTCGGGCCCAGACTGCCTCGCGCTAAGGGTGCCATCACCGTCGACGGAATATGAACTTCCTGACGATATAACTGAGTTTATTGTCGCGTCACGCTGGGCATTAGGACGGGCTTACCTTGACTCGAAGCTGGCGGATCAGTCTGGCGAACACTTTAAGCAGAGCCAGCTGACCCGGTACTTCTTGAACACATCAGAAGCTATTTACGACGCTACCGTAAAGCTCGGGCCGATCGACAACATTGAAGAAAAGGAATTGATCGCGAAATACGATGCACGCCTTGGCTGTCGCGCAACAGAAACTGGAGCCCTCTTAAAATTTCTTGGCGAGTTTTCCCGAGGTTAAAGACATTTGTTCTTTGCGGGGATGCGGCGTGACAATACCGCTATGTTCGTCAGACCGAAGGGCGTAAGCTGACCGGAGAACCGGTTTCTGGAAGAAGTCGGACGATTTGGTCGCTTGTTGTTCACTCACGGATGAACCGGAAATGGACCGGACACGAGGACTGCGAATCCCAAAAACGACAACGCCAATCTCGATGGATTGGCGTTGCGTGAACGATGTTCTTGGTGGCCCGGGGCGGAATCGAACCACCGACACAAGGATTTTCAAGACTACGCTCTAACACTCGGATAGTACGCCAGTGGGCTTCACCAGGCACGGAAGCCGGCGCGAGCAGCTTTTTCACCCAGCAGCGTGGTCAAGCATCGCCGGGATCACGGCGTCAGAGCGCTCAGAATGAGTTGCGACGTTTCCGCTGGCGCGTCCCAGTGCGGAAAGTGACCGCATCGCTCGAACCAGTGCATGCGGGCATCGGGAAACAGTTCCATGGCACGCTGGGCTTCTCCTGGAAAGCACACCCGGTCCTGTCTTCCCCATCCGATCGTGAGCGGGTGCGTGATTGCGTGGCGTGGTGCGCCTTGTTGCTCTTCACCGTATGCGAGCTGGTACAACAGTTCATCAAAAGCGGGAGAGGCGACATAGCTGCACAGCTCATCGCGCGCGATGTTCGCCGGCACGTGGGTGGGCTTTGCGGAGAATTGTGCCAGCAGCAGCGCACGGCCAATCGTATTGGTGGTGATGCGCGGCAGTGCCGGGCTTAGCAGCCGCAGCAACCTGATCGACAGGTAGATGGAACTGTAAAAGGCGTGTCGTTGCCACCCTTGCCAAAACCCTCCAGGGTTCAGTGACACTACCGCGCCCACCACCCCGCCGCGCCGCGCCAGTTCAAGAACTAGCCGCGCGCCCATTGAGCTGCCAACCACGTCAACGCCGGTGAGACCATTGGCAGTGATAAACGCACTGGTTTCGTCGGCCAGCGTACGCATCGAAGTCTCTCCGGCCAGGCGCGGCGTCTGGCCGAAGCCGGGCAAGTCGACTGCGATGACTTCCCGATGTGCCGCGAGATCGTCCAGGATGGGATGCCACGACTGCCATCTCCCCCCGAGACCGTGGATTAATAACAAAGGCTTTCCTGCGCCGCGCCGTATGTGATGCATGTTTGCTTCTCCTACCTAAAATATATCGATTCGGCGATGTTGCCAGTGCCGACCTTGTGAGACCGACGCAGAGGCACTCAATGCACCAGTGTGCGGGCAGCATTACGGGGTGAGCTGCGATACCTGCTGTTCAGGCTGGAGCACCGATCTGACGGCTCGGCGTCGCTTCGGCGAACGCCGGATGGGCGTCGCAAGCGGCCATGATCCGGTCGATGGTCGGTGTATCCGGCATCGTAATCTTAAAGATCCTCACCATCTCCACAATACTGGCCAGGCAGATGTCAGCCATTGTCGGCGTGTCGCCATGACAAAATACGCCTGTCTGCGGCTCCGCGACTAGACGCTGCTCGAGGGCGGACAAGCCAGTCCCAAACCACTGGATCTGCCATGCACGCCAAGCCGTGTCGTCCATTCCAGTGGAGGCCGTCAAATATTTTTTGACGCGCCCCGTGATCAAAGGATGCGTATCAGCAGCGAGCATCGCGGCGATTGAGCGGACTCGGGCGCGCCCATGCAAATCCTGCGGCAGCAACGGCGGGGCTGGCTGAAATTCCTCCAAAAATTCCAGGATCGCCAGCGACTGCGTCAGCGGCGCATGCCCGATATCAACCAGTGCGGGGATCGCGCCGAGCGGATTGATCTTCAAAAAATCTTTGTCCCGCTGCTCCCCGGCATCGATGTTGACAATCCGTTCGTTCGCCTTCAGCCCCTTCAGATTGAGGGCGACGCGCACCCGGTAGGTGGCCGAGGTGCGCCAGTAAGCATACAGTTCGAACGACGGTTGCTTGGTCATGGATGATTTCCTTTGAGGTCAAATGTACATCTGGACTGACTGATCTATAATTATAACCATGTCCAGACTTTTACACCGTCCCGTACCCGGGCACACTCAAGCGACCTTCCCTGCCATGGGGCGGCCACGCCAATTCGTGCCGGCCGAAGCGCTTAGGGCTGCACTAGCGGTGTTCTGGGAAAAAGGGTACCAGGCAACCTCGCTCGATGACCTGACCGCTGCCATGCACTTGAGCCGTTCGAGCTTCTATGCCTGCTTCGGCTCCAAGCACGCTGTGATGATGGCGGCAGTCGAACTCTATGCCAATGAGCTATTCGCCAGGCTCGTGGCCTTGGCAGCGTCGTCGATCCCTGCCGTCGAGTCCATCCACGCCGTACTGGCGGCGATCGCAGACGTCGACGCGGGCCCCCATGGCTGTTTCTTCGTCAATAGCGTTACGGAACTTGCACCGCACGATGCGGCCCTCGCGGCCTTCAGTCAGCATCACGTGGCCCGCACCGGAGCGCTGGTCATTGGCTTGCTCGAGCGGGCTGGATTTAGCCCTGAGACGGCGCACACGCGCGCCGCTGCCTTATTGGCGCTGGTGATGGGCACGATCACGCTGCGCAAAGCCGGTCTGCCAGTAGCGGAACTCCAGGCAATACTAAGCCAGGCGCAGCTGCTGCTCGCCGACACCACTTCTGCTGCTTGAGGGTGCCCCATGTCACCACGTCTGCCCACCGTATTCGTCTCTGCCTTGCTGTGCGACGACATGCTGTACCGCGATGTCATCGCCGCGCTCGGTTACGTTGACGTCCTGTCGGCCAATGTATAGGCAGAAGCGTAAAGTGTGACCCAGCGCGGGTGAGGGGGGCTGCTTGGGTCAGCCGCGGCCGGCTTCGCCTGGACGGGTCATGTGGAACAATTGCTCGGGGCCAATGGAGAAATAGTCGGCCGGACCGCCGCCACGCAAGACGTGGCCGGCAGACGCCGTGTCGTAGATACCATCGGTCAACAGCGTGTTGGCAATATGCACGCCCACCACTTCGCCGAGGACGAGCCAGGTCGCCACTTTCTCACCGCTGGCCGCCTCCAGCTGCATGATCTGGGTGCAGCGGCATTCGAACGAGACCGGACATTCAGCCACGCGCGGCGCGGCAATGACACGCGATGCCGCCGGCGTCAGGCCCGCCAGCGCGAATTCGCTGATGTCTGGCGGCACCGGCGCACAGCTCAGGTTCATTGCCTCGGCCAGCGGCCGCGTAACCAGGTTCCATGCGAACTCGCCGGTCTTTTCGATATTGCGCAGCGTATCCTTGTAACCGATGCTGGCAAACCCAACGATCGGCGGCGTGTAGTTGAATGCATTAAAAAAACTGTAGGGGGCGAGGTTGAGCACGCCAGCTTGGCTACGCGAAGAAATCCAGCCGATGGGGCGCGGCCCGACGATGGCGTTGAACGGATCGTGAGGCAGGCCGTGGCCGTTGCGGGGTTCGTAGAAGTGCGCTGGACCGGACATTGTCAATTCGATTGTCGAGGGAGTTCTGCGATACAGCAATTTGACCATGATAGCCTCGCCGGTACAGCGAGACGGACGACGCGGCCATCGCGATCTGTTTCGAGGACCGGACATGGACCGGAGCCGAGGATTACGAAATCCACAAACGAAAACGCCAACCGGTGATGGTTGGCGTTGCGTAAACGATGTTCTTGGTGGCCCGGGGCGGAATCGAACCACCGACACAAGGATTTTCAATCCTCTGCTCTACCGACTGAGCTACCAGGCCAAGAGGCATGATTATAGACACCCGATCTGCGCTTTGCAAGGCCACTTGATGAATTTTGGCAAAAATTGATGAAATACAGTGTGAAACGCTGTTGTTTCTTGCCGCTATAATGCCCTGCATGACTAGAACAACTCCCTTGCAAAGCGCCGTTTGCATCGTCGGCAACGGCCCGATCGCCAAAACCGCCGCTTTGGGATTCGCCCAGACCGGCCACACCGTCACCTTGCTGGCGCCCTCCGGGCCTGACGCCGCTGCTGCCAGCGGCGAACAGCCGTGGGACGCCCGCGTCTACGCCTTGAACCATACCGCGCACAGCTTGCTATCCTCGCTCAAGGTGTGGGATGCGCTGGACCAGTCGCGCATCGCCCCGGTCGACTCGATGGTCGTCAACGGCGACGGCGCCCAGCCTGGCGATCTGGCCTTTGACGCCTTTGGCGCCCACGTCGGCGCGCTGGCCTGGATTGTCGAAGACCGCAATCTGAACCAGGCGCTCGACGCCGCCCTCAAGTTCGCGCCCGGCGTCACCCAGGTCAATGGCCGCGCGAGCGCGATTGCCACCACCGCCAGCGGCGCGACCGTCCAGCTCGACGGCGGCGCCAGCATCGAATGCGCGCTGCTGGTGGGCGCCGACGGTGGCCAGTCTTGGGTGCGCGGCCAGTGCGACATCGGCATCGACTACCGCTCTTATCATCAGCGCGCGATTGTCACCAATTTTTCCTGCACCAAGCCGCACCACGGCGCCGCCTTCCAGTGGTTCACGGGGCAGGAGGGCATCGTGGCGCTGCTGCCGCTGCCGGGCGAGCGGGTCTCGCTGGTGTGGTCGGCGCCCGATGCGCTGGCCGATACCATCATGAATGAAACCCTGAGCGAGCTGGCGGTGCGCTTGTCGCTGCTGTGCGAAGAGCAGCTCGGTGCGTTGCGCCCGCTGCTGCCCGAAGTGGTCAAGGATGTGCCGCTGACGCTGATCCGCCCGCACACCATCGTCGCGCCGCGCGTGGCGCTGGTTGGCGATGCCGCCCACGTGGTCCATCCGCTGGCCGGGCATGGCATGAATCTGGGCTTTGCCGACGTCGCCGCGCTGCTGGCAGCGGTCGCCGCGCGTGAAGAGCAGCGCAGCATCGGCGACGAGCGCGTGCTGGCCCGCTATGCGCGCGCGCGCAAGGAAGACATCCTGTTGATGCAGCTGGCCACTGACGGGCTGGCGCGCCTGTTTGGCACCGACCTTGAGCCAGTTCGCATTGTGCGCAATTTGGGATTAAACTTGCTGAATAAGTTGCCTATGATAAAGCGTCGTCTGATGACGCACGCGATGGGCAAGTAATCCTACGAATGTATTTACCGGAGAAGTCATGTTGAAAAGTAAATTGGTAGTCATGCTGGCGCTGGCCGGCGTGTTCGCGTCCTGCACCGCAGCCGAGCCGAGTGTCGAAGAGAACCTGAAAAAGGTGCTGGCGCCGCGCATTTCAGAAGGCGTCAAGATCGATTCCGTGACCGCCACCCCTTATTCCGGCCTGTACGAAGTGCGCGCCGGCGGCGACATCCTGTATACAGACAAGAAGGGCGAATACATCATTCTTGGCCAGATCTACAACGCCAAGACGGCGCAAAACCTGACCAAGGACCGCCTCGACGAAATCAACCGGATCAAATTCTCGGAGCTGCCTGTCCAGCACGCGCTCAAGACCGTCAAGGGCGACGGCAAGCGCGTGATCGCCATTTTCGAAGATCCGAATTGCGGCTACTGCAAGCAGTTCCGCCGCACCACGCTCAAGGACCTCGACAACGTCACCGTCTACACCTACATGCTCAACATCCTGTCCGAAGAATCGGCAGTCAAGTCGCGCAATGTCTGGTGTGCACCGGACCGCAACAAGGCCTGGGATGAATGGATGCTGAACGGGAAAGCGCCGGCCATGACCGACGCCAAGTGCGCCAACCCGAACGACGAAGTGCTGGCCCTGTCGCGCAAGATCAAGGTCAACGCCACGCCTGCCATCTTCTTTGCCGACGGCAGCCGCATTGCGGGCGCGGTCGATATCAAGGCGATGGAAGCGAAGTTCAAGACCATTAAATAATCCAGCGAAGCGGATGCGCCAGATGAAGAAACCAACGCAGAAAGCGCCGGCGATTGTCTTCGCCATCCTCCCCAAGGATCTGGCGGGCCACCTGTTCGAGGTGCGCCTGACCGTGGCCGCGCCGGCGCCCGATGGTCAGGTTTTCGCCTTGCCGGCCTGGATCCCGGGCAGCTACATGATCCGCGAATTCTCGCGCAACATCGTGCAGATCGACGCGGCGTGCAACGGCAAGCCGGTCGCGCTGGCAAAGCTCGACAAGCATTCCTGGCGCGCCGCGCCCTGCGCCGGCCCGCTCACCGTCACTTACGAGGTCTACGCCTGGGACTTGTCGGTGCGCGCCGCNNCGGTTTCTTCAACGGCACCAGCATCTGCCTGCGCGTGGTGGGGCAGGAGGAGGCGCCGCACGTAATCGACATTCAGCGCCCGCTTGACGCCGCCGCCCGGACCTGGCGCGTGGCCACAGCCATGCCGGAGCTGGGCGCCAAACGTTACGGCTTCGGCACCTACCAGGCATCGAATTACGATGAATTGATCGACCACCCGGTCGAGATGGGCGACTTTGCGCTGGCCAGCTTCAAGGCGCACGGCGTGGCGCACGATATCGTCATTTCCGGGCGCGTGCCCAACCTCGACATGGCGCGCCTGCAGGTCGACTTGAAAGCGATCTGCGAAGCCCAGATCGCTTTCTTCGAACCGCGCACCAAACGCGCGCCGATGGAGCGCTATGTATTTCTGACGCTGGCCGTCGGCGACGGCTACGGCGGCCTGGAACACCGCGCCTCGACTGCGCTCATCTGCGCGCGCGCCGACCTGCCCACCACCGCCACGGCCAAGAGCGCCGACATCAGCGAGGGTTATCTCAAGTTTCTTGGCCTGTGCAGCCACGAGTATTTCCATACCTGGAACGTGAAGCGGATCAAGCCGGCCGCGTTCGCGCCGTACGATCTGCAAAACGAAACCTACACGCCCTTGTTATGGCTGTTCGAGGGCTTTACCAGCTATTACGACGACCTGATGCTGGTGCGCAGCGGGATCATCAGCGAGGCNNAAGCAGAGCGTGGCCGATTCCAGCTTCGACGCCTGGGGAAAATACTACCGCCAGGACGAAAACGCGCCGAATGCGATCGTCAGCTATTACGGCAAGGGCTCCCTGATCGCGCTCGCCTTCGACCTGACGATCCGCGCCAAGACCGGCGGCAAGAAGTCGCTTGACGATGTCATGCGGGCGCTGTGGCAGCGCTTCGGACGCGACTTCTATCCATCCGTGGGCCGCGGCGTGACGGAAGCCGAAGTCGAAGCCTTGTTCGACGAAATCAGCGGCCTGAAACTGAAACCCATGTTCGAGCGCTATGTGCGCGGCACGGCCGACCTGCCGCTGGCCAAGCTGTACGCGCCGTTCGGGGTCAAGCTGGTCGATGAGCGGCGCAATGGCAAGCCATCCTTTGATGCGGGAATCGGACGCGATGGCCCGGACTGCAAACTGACGCAGGTGCATGAAGGCGGGGCGGCGCATCTGGCCGGCCTGTCGGCGGGCGACGTCGTGATTGCGCTGGACGGCTTGCGCGTCGGCGGCGCGCTCGACGCGATGCTGGCGCGCTACAAGGTGGGCGACACGGTGGCGGTGCACGCCTTCCGGCGCGACGAGCTGATGACCTTCCAGGTCAAGCTGCAAGGCGAGCGGGTGCCGCTGGTGTCCTTGTCGCTGACTGACGAGCGCAAGAAGTCAGGGCGCCCCAGCGCTTAACTGAACAGGCGCGCCAGTTCCACGCCCGGTTCCGGCGCGCGCATGAAGGCTTCACCGACCAGGAAGGCATGCACGTTCGCGTCGCGCATCAGCTTGACGTCGGCCGGGCCCATGATGCCGGACTCGGTAACCACCAGCTTGTCGGACGGGATGCGCGGCAGCAGGCCGATGGTGGTCTGCAGCGAAGTCTCGAAGGTGCGCAGGTTGCGGTTATTGATGCCCACCAGCGGCGTTTGCAGCTTGAGCGCGGCGGTCAGTTCGTCGCCGTCGTGCACTTCCACCAGTACCGCCAGTCCCAGCTCCAGCGCGCACGCCTCCATCTCGGCCATCAGGCCATGATCGAGCGCGGAGACGATCAGCAAGATCGCGTCGGCGCCCATCGCGCGCGCTTCATAGACCTGGTACATATCGACCAGGAAGTCCTTGCGCAGCACGGGAATGTCGCACGCCGCGCGCGCCTGCTTCAGGTAGGCCACGTCGCCCTGGAAGAACTGGGCGTCGGTCAGCACCGACAGACACGCCGCGCCGTGGCGCGCATAGCTGTCGGCAATCGCGGCCGGGTTGAAGTCGGCGCGCAGCACGCCTTTCGAGGGTGAGGCTTTTTTCACTTCGGCGATCACGCCCGCATTGCCAGCGGCGATATGCTTGCGCAGGCTCGCTTCAAAGCCGCGGATATGGCGGCGCGCTTCCGCGTCGCTTTCGACGTCGCGCCGCAGGCTGGCCAGGTCGCGCAGCTTCTTGGCCGCGGCCACTTCGTCGGCCTTGACGGCCAGGATCTTGTTAAGTATGTCGGACATGGGATGAGCTCTGAAGTACGCTGTTATTGTGCGCCGAGTTGCTGGGTGACGTCGACGAACTGCTTCATCTTCGCCACAGCGGCGCCCGATTCGATGGCTGCGCGCGCACGCACCAGGCCATCGCCAATCGAGCTCGCCACGCCAGCTGCATACAGCGCAGTGCCAGCATTGAGCGCCACGATATCGTAAGCGGCACCTGGCTCGCCATTGAGCGCTTCCATCATCTTGGCCTTGGACTCGACCGAGTCTGCCACTTTCAGGTTGCGGCTGGCGATCATCTGCAGGCCGAAATCTTCGGGGTGGATCTCGTATTCGCGGATTTCACCGTTGACCAGTTCACCGACCATGGTGCCGGCGCCGAGCGAGACTTCATCCATATTGTCGCGACCCCAGACCACGATCGCGTGTTGTGCGCCCAGGCGCTGCAGCACGCGCACCTGAATGCCGACCAGGTCGGCGTGGAACACGCCCATCAGGATGTTTGGCGCGCCGGCCGGATTGGTCAGCGGTCCCAGGATATTGAAAATTGTGCGCACACCCAGCTCGCGCCGCACCGGCGCCGCATGCTTCATCGCCGCGTGGTGGTTGGGGGCGAACATGAAGCCGATGCCGGTCTGCGCGATGGACTGGGCAATCTGTTCCGGCTTGAGGTTGATGTTGGCGCCCAGCGATTCGAGCACGTCGGCGCTGCCCGACGAGGACGACACGCTGCGTCCGCCGTGCTTGGCCACGCGCGCGCCGGCGGCGGCGGCGACGAACATCGACGCCGTTGAAATGTTGAAGGTATGCGCGCCGTCGCCGCCGGTGCCGACAATGTCGAGCAGCTTGCTGGTGTCGGCCATCGGCACCTTGGTGGAAAACTCGCGCATCACTTGCGCGGCGGCGGCGATTTCGCCGATGGTTTCTTTTTTGACGCGCAGG
>CXWL01010504.1_pt1 | contig 15581 bp, 15 predicted proteins | sample 590931 | NCBI WGS metagenome assembly CXWL01 (sample SAMEA3498368, study PRJEB10139) | groundwater metagenome | biome: water well; material: biofilm material | place: Germany | collected 2015-04-27 | reverse complement strand
AATCCCGCCACCGACGATGGCCACGCGCCCGAGCGTCTGCATGGTGGTGTGCATGAGCTTGAATGTCGGCTGATCGAACGGCTGCCCCCGTTCATCCACCCGTGGCACGGCATCGACCGTCATCGCATCCGCGACCGCGTCTTGCACCACATAGCCGATCGGCCCAAGCAACGTACTGACCACAAACCAGACTTCAGCCGGCAGGATGGCGGTCATCGCTTCCCGATTCCCGATCAATGCTGCCATGATCCCGAGGCTGGCGGCCAGCAGCCCACCTCCGATGCCCACAAGCCAACCTTTCCAGCGCCATAAAAGATCGACGAGATGTCCGATCGGCATCTTGAGTGCCCAGGGAATGCCGGCCCAAAATCCCAGTGCCGCGAGGAAGGAGGCGGAGAGGCCGAGGTAGTCTTTAACGAAGAAGGTCCCGACGATGCCGGTAAGGCCGGAGATGCCGTAGGCCATGTAGACCATGAGCGGCGGCAGATAGGAGAGCCGCATCTCACGGCCGAGGGAAAGAATGTTGCGGTCGATCCACCGGACGAAATGAGTGAACATCCCTACGCCCTGGTGCCCTTACGACGTTCGACCAGCGCCTGCAACTGTACGCGCATCTCGTCGGCCGGCAAGCGAGTCCGGTCCCCATGTCCGGCCAGCACCCATTCGAAGGGGCAGTCGAGGAGTTTCTGGATGGAATCCATCAGTACATGTTTCCTCCACACCAGCTGGCTTGGCGCACTGAGCCTCTTCTGTACTGAGTCCCACCTGAGATGATCACCCGTGAAGAGGAACCGACTCTTGTAGAGCAAGGCCATGCTGCCTGCCGTGTGGCCCGGAACAGGAATGATCCGAAACTGCGGCATAACTTGTAGACTGTCAGCCCCTTCGATGATCCATTCCGCATCCGGAGCCGCTTCGATGTCCGCCCGATGAATTATCCGTTTCGCACTGAAGTGTGCGGCATACTTCTCTGCATCGGCCACATCGTCTTTATGTGTGAGGAAAATGTAGGCGATGCCGCCCTTGTGTTCGAAGGCCTCGACGAGATGTTTGAGGTAACGCGGTGAATCGACGAGCCAGTTGCCGTCCGGATGTTCGATAAAGAAGCTATTTGCGCCGAACGACTTCTCTGAATTGAAACCGCAGTACGACACCTCGTCTTCAAGTTGGAGCGGGAAGCTCGCCATGGCTTCCTGCATCCGTAATTTATCGCTGTGCTCGGCACCGATCGAGCCGACCGGGCAGGCGAGGAGTGCTTGATAGGCACGATGAGAGTGCCCCTCATCAGTCGGCTGTCGGGTGACCGCTGAAAAATTACCGACTTCCTCGAAACTTGCTGGCGCCAACTGCCGACAGGTGTCGCAGTTGATGCAGGTCGCATCGACATAAAAATTTCCTGCGATGTTGGAGTCGAGTCGTTTTTTCTCATCGGCCATGGTTCAACCCCTATGTCGAGCCTACAGGATGCGGAATACTCTGCCCGTACAAGAAGGTTGAGGTTCAGGCTAAGGCTGAGAGAAAGAGAGTCTCGTCTTCACTCAACCTTGACCTCGACCTCAGCCTGCTAGAGCTTTCCTGATTCCTTCGCGCGATCTGCCGCCCGCCAAAGATACCAGGCCGCAGCGGTCCGATAGGGCATCCAGCGCTCCCCGTATCGTCGTACTTCGTTCGGCTTCGGCATCGAACGCTTGCCATAGGCGATGCGGAATCCGTTGCGCACGCCAAAATCATCCACCGGCAACACGTCCGGCCGTCCCAGTTGGAAAATCAGCAACATTTCGACTGTCCAACGGCCAACCCCGCGAACCGCTATGAGCCGCTTGATGATTGCCTCGTCGTCGAGCTTCCGAACGATGGCACCTGTCGGCACAGTGCCGTCAAGCGTCTTCGCAGCCAGATCGCGGAGCGCCGCAACCTTGGCTTGTGAAAAGCCTGCGCCACGGATCGCCTGCTCGTTCATTGCGAGCAGGTCGTCCGGTTGAGGAAACCGCTTTGTTGGAAACAAGGCTACGAACCGGCGCAGAATACTCTCCGCCGCTTTCTCGTGCAGTTGTTGGTAGGCAATCGCCCGTGCCAGCGATTCAAACGGCGACCGCTTCGATCGAGGAGTCAAGGTGAAGGGGCCCACTTCACGGATCAACCGACGCATGACCGGATCCGTCTTGGCGAGATGCTTAATTTCCGGCACCTGTCGACTCATCTGAAAACTCACGTACCTACCCCAACTATTGTTCCTGGCTTAAAATGGCATCGGCCTCGATCTCGACCAACATGTCAGGATCGATCAACCGTTTCACCTCCACCATCGTCGTCGCAGGCCTGATAGTCCCGAACACTTCACCATGGGCTCGGCCAACATCCTGCCATTGATCGATGTTCACCAGATACATGCGCGTTCGGACTACATCGGCGAGCGAGGCGCCGGCCTGCTGGAGCGCTGCTTCAATCGTCTTCAACGTCTGAATCGTCTGGGCATAGGGATCCCCCTTGCCGACAAGACCTGCCGCCGTCATGGCCGTCGAGCCGGAAACGGAAATCGAAGAACCGACTCGCACCGCTCGCGAGTACCCAAGCTTACCTTCCCATGGACCACCAGTAGAAATATTCTGCCGCCCCATCGCTTGCCTCCTACATCACAATGCCGCCGCCGGCATGAATATTCTGGCCCGTCAACCACCGCGCTTCCTCACTCACGACAAACGCCACCACATCGGCGATATCCTTGGGAAGACCAAGCCGCTTCAACGGCGACAGCTGGATGCCGATCTGGCGGAACTGGTCGGTCATCATGCCCGTCTCGGTAAAGCCTGGCGAGACGGTATTGACCGTAATCCCTCGCGGAGCAAGCTCCTGCGCCAGTCCTCTCGTATACTGTTCCAGTGCGCCCTTGCTGCCAAGATAAGCCGTCGCACCGGGAAAACTCAAATGGGTTCCATCGGTCGAAATGTTCACGATGCGGCCCCCCTCTTTGAGCACATTGGCTGCCTCCTGCATCGCGAAATAGGGACCCTTGGCGTTCAAAGCAATGATTTGATCGAAGTCAGCCTCGGTCGTATCGAGAAGTGCCTTGGGCATAAATCGCCCGGCATTGTTGACGAGAATATCGAGCCGACTGAATCGCTTTACCGTCTCGAATACAAGGCGGCGCGCCTCTGCGACCTGGCTCATGTCGGATTGGACGGCGACGGCCTTCCCACCCTTGGCCTGAATGCCCGTCACGACCTGCTGTGCTTTCTCGGCGCTCGTTCCATAATTCACCACCACAATCGCTCCGTCTTCAGCCAATCGCTCTGCGATTGCTCGCCCGATTCCGCTGGACGACCCTGTGACGATCGCAACTTTCCCACTGAGTGGCTTCATGATCTTTCCTTTACCTTTCGTCTGTATGACTGATATCCATCTTTCGATACATCCTTGAATCGTAATCGACTCTCCCCTTGGAGCGCGACCCAATTCATTCCTTATCGGAAAAGGGGCGACGGTTGCTGCCAAGTTGTTGCGTACACAAACTCCGTCACTGGCTTTCGGACTCTCGGTTGAACTTCCCGCGCCCGCAGGCGCTCCGATAGTATGGCAGGATCGCCTGGATACCCGACCGCCATCATGGCCACCGGCTCATAGCCCTCCGGTATCTGACAGTCCGCGCGCGCGCGATCGATGTCAAATCCGGCCATCTGATGGGCAACAAGCCCAAGTTCCGTGGCCTGCAAGGCAAGGTTTTCTACCGCCATCCCCGTGTCATGGAGCGCGTGGCGATTCGGCGAGCCATCCTCGAACTGCAATGTCGCCACAGACAGCAATAGCACCGGCGCACGATGCGCCCATTGCCGATTGCCTTCGACCAGGCAATTGAACAACCGATCGTATTCGGCCTTGTGCTCTTTTGTCGCAACCAGGAATCGCCAGGGTTGCCTGTTATTCGATGAGGGAGCCCACCGTGCTGCTTCGAAGAGGCTCCGCAATTTCTCCGGTTCGATAGGCCGATCGTCGAACGCGCGGGGGCTCCACCGCCGACGCAACAGGTCATGGATTGGGTACTGTGTGTCGGCCGGTTTTTCCATGACCTCTTCTATCCTTTGCTGTCGCCCTTGGGCCGGTCCATCTCAGGAAACCAGCCACCGCCAAGAGCCTTGTAGAGTTGCACCACCGAGACCAGATGCAGGCGGCGTGAACTGGTCATAGCCAGTTCAGCTTCGAAGAGATTACGCCGAGACACGAGCACGTCGAGATAATTGGCCAAACCGCCTTTGTAGCGGAGTTCTGCCAGCTTCAGCGCTGACTGCAACGCTGTGACCTGTTGTTGTTGCGCCTCGTTCTGCGTTCGAGCCGTACGGACGGCTACCAGAGAATCCTCGACCTCGCGGAAGGCGATGAGGACGCTCTGCTCATACTGCGCGAGCGCCTTCTTGGCTTGCGCCTCTGCCGCTTCCTGCTGAAACCCCAGCATCTGAGCGTTCAGGAGCGGACCGGTGAATCCGGCTCCTGCCACGCCATAGGATGCGGGATCGGTAAAGAAATTCGACAACTGCGGGCTGGCAGAACCGAGCAGGCCCGTGAGCGTGATCTTGGGAAACCGATCGGCCTTCGCCGCGCCGATGCGAGCCGTGGCTGCCGCGAGCTGTTGCTCGGTCACGAGAATGTCCGGCCGTCGCTGCAAGAGTTCCGAGGGCAACCCGGCTGGGACATCCGGAGGCATGACCTGTTCATACAAGGACCGGCCGCGCGTAATGGCAAAGGGCTTGCGGCCCAGCAGCACGCTCAATTGGTTCTCTGCTTGGACCATCTGCCGTTCGAGTTCTGCTGTACGGCCCGCGGCATGGGCCCTCTCCGCCTCGAACTGATCCATATCCAAACGTGAACTAAACCCCTGTTTCAGACGAGCCTGCGAAATGCGGACCGATTCCTCCCAGGATTGCACCGTCCGCTTCGCGATATCGAGCTGCGCGTCGAACTGGAGGAGATTGAAGTAGGCTTCCCCGACCGAACTCACCAATTGAATCGTCACCGCGCGACGATTTTCTTCTTTCGACAACAAATCGGCGCGCGCCGCTTCGTTCGATCGACGAATACGTCCCCAGATATCGAGCTCCCACGCCAGATTGCCTTGGAGATAATAGTTAAAGGGACTGGCAAATCCGGGAAACAGAAAAACGGCCTTGCGGCCAAATGCCGGCGCATTACCCGACGCGGTGAGGCCGGGAAAATAATCGGATCTGGCGATGAAGGCGCGGGCCTGAAACTCCTCGACCGTCGCGACCGCTTGTCGAAGATCTCTGTTCTCCGTCAATGCGATCTTGATCAAGGCCTGCAGCTGCTCGTCGCGCAGCAGATCCCACCAGGGGAGATTGGCCAGCGAAGGGATATCGGGTGACCCTTCAGCCATCCGGAACGATGTGGTTTCTTCCGTCTTAGGCCGTTGATAGTCCGGGCCCATAGAGCAGGATAGGAAGAGACAGGACAATCCGATGGCCACCACAGTACGCACGTTATGATTCTTCCTCCAACGACACATGAAGGACGGTCGGCGAGCTAGGCACCGCGACCGGCAGCGGCCTGCGATGGCTCAGCTTGCGGATGAGCACGTAGAATAGCGGCACGAAGAAGATCGCCAGGAACGTGGCCGCGAGCATCCCGCCCATGACACCGGTCCCGATCGACTGACGGCTTGCCGACCCAGCGCCCGTCGCCCAGACCAACGGGACCATACCGAAGATAAAGGCCATGGAGGTCATGATAATAGGCCGGAACCGCAGCCGAGCCGCTTCCAGCGCCGCCTCGATCAAGGGATGTCCCGCTTCATAGCGCGTGTTGGCAAACTCAACGATGAGAATCGCGTTCTTCGCGGCCAGACCGATCAAGGTGACCAGTCCGATCTGGAAGTAGATATCATTTTCAAAGCCGCGCAGCCACACGGCAGAGAGGGCGCCGAAAATTGCAAAGGGCACGGCCAGGATCACCGCGAAGGGGACGACCCAGCTCTCGAACTGCGCCGCCAGCACGAGAAACACCATCAAGAGGCCGATTCCGAACACATAGCCGGATTGACCACCGACTCGCCGCTCCTGAAACGAAATGTTGCTGTAGTCGATCGCGTAGCCTTGCGGAATAAGTACCTCTTTACCTACACGATCGAGCGCTTCGAGCGCCTGACCCGAACTGAAGCCGGGCGCGGCTGCGCCCAACACCAGTGCCGTATTGTACCCATTGAAGTGGTTCACCGGATCCGGTCCGCTCTGAAACTCCGCCGTGACCACGGTATCGACGGGAATCATATTCGTACCCTGGGTGGTCTTCGCCCGCACATAGATCCGCGACAGATCCTGCGGCGTGGCCCGGAACTCCGCGTCGGCCTCCGTCTGCACGTGATAGACACGGCCGAATTTCACAAAGTCGTTGATATAGAAATTGCCGAAGTAGGCCTGCAACGTATCGAAGATGTCTGAAATCGGAATCCCCAACGCTTTCGCCCGTTCCCGGTTCACATGGGCAAACAGCCGGGGCGAGGAGACACGGAAGTTCGTCCCGACCCGGCCGATCGCCGACTCCTTCTGCGCCCGTTCGACGAACTGCTGTGCCACCGCCGCAAACTTCTTGAAATCTCCGCCGCCGGGATCCTGCAACTGCACGGAAAAACCCCCGGCAGCGCCCACGCCCTCGATGGCCGGCGCATTGAAGGCCAACAACAGCGCTTCCGGAATCTTGGCGAACTCCCCATAGGCGGCCCCGACCATCGCCTGCGCCTGATACTGCGGTTCAGGACGCTCGTCCCAGGGAATCAAAGGCACGAACATGGTCGCGGAGTTCGGCCCTCTGGTGCCAAAGACAAAGTTTTGGCCGGTAAGGGAATCGGTTGAAAAGACTGCCGGGTTCGCCTGGAAAAACCGTTCAATCCGTTCGAGGACCGCATCGGTGCGCTGCTTCGACGCTCCGTCCGGCAACTGTGCCACCACAATGAAGTAACCTTGATCTTCTTCCGGCAAGAAACTCTTGGGGAGTTTTTGGAACAGACCCATCGACAACACGATGAGACCGCCGAAGGCCAGCATCACCAATACCGGCCTGGCCACGAGCCTCCCGACCGAGCCCGTATATCCCTTCTGTGTCCAGCCGAACGTCCGGTCGAAGATGGCCCAGAACCCACCCCGCACTCCATGCTGCGGAATCAGTACCAAAGCACAGAGCGCCGGGCTCAGCGTCAACGCAACAAACCCCGACACAATCACCGAGATGGCGATCGTCGCGGCAAACTGCTTATAGAGCGCCCCGGTGATCCCGCCGATAAAACCGACCGGAACGAAAACGGAGACCAGCACCAACACAATCGCGATAATCGGGGCTGTGACTTCGCTCATGGCCCGTTTGGCCGCGTCTTTAGCCGACAGGCGATCTTCGCGCATGTGCCGTTCGACGTTTTCCACGACCACGATGGCGTCGTCCACGACGATCCCGATGGCAAGGACCATCCCGAACAGCGTAATCGTATTGATCGAGAATCCCAATGTGTACAGCCCGGTGAAGGTGCCGATCAGCGAGACCGGCACGGCAACCAGAGGAATGATGGTGGCGCGCCAACTTTGGAGAAACAGATACACCACGAGCACAACAAGGACCATGGCCTGCGCTAAGGTCTTCACCACTTCTTGGATCGAGACTTCGATGAAGCGCGTGGTGTCGTAGGACAATTCGTAGGAGACACCGGACGGAAAGTCTTTCGCGAGCTCGTCCATCTTCATCCGCGCACGGTGGGCCATATCGAGCGCATTGGCCCCGGGGGAGAGGAAGGTCAAGATGAAGGTGGTGGGCTTGCTGTTCCAGCGCCCCTCAAGGGCATAGGACTGGGCGCCCAGTTCGATGCGCGCGACATCTTTCAGCCGGACCGTGGAACCGTCCGGCAGGGCACGAACGATCAGTTCCTCGAAGTCCTTCACATCGGTCAGCCGGCCCTTTGTGATGATCGGGATGGTCAGCTCGGTGCCCTTCGGCGCCGGCTCCCGCCCGATGGTTCCGGCAGGATAATCCCGGTTCTGTTCTCGGATGATGGCCGTGACGTCGCTCGGGATCAGTCCCAGCTTCGCCATGTGCAAGGGATTGAGAATGATCCGCATGCTGTAGTTCTGCTGGCCGAACACCACCGCATCCCCGACGCCTTTGACCCGCTTCAGCTCGTCGACCAGCCGGAGCGTCGCGTAGTTCGAGAGATAGATGGCGTCGTGTCGGGGATCGGTCGACTTCAGTACGATCACCTGGACCAGACTCGGGGATACTTTCTTCACGGACACACCCTGCCGTATCACTTCCGTCGGCAGCAGCGGCTCCGCAAGCTTTTCACGGTTCTGGGTTTGAACTTGGGCAATGTCTGGGTTGGTGCCGACTTCGAACGTCAGCTTGATGGTCACGTGCCCGTCGTTGCTGCTGGTAGACTCGAAATAGAGTAAATTATCGATCCCGGGGAGGGTCACCTCAATCGGTCTGGCCACGGCCTCAGCCGCCACTTCAGCGCTGGCGCCGGGATAATCCGCATCGATCTGTACGACCGGTGGGGTAATTTCAGGAAACTGCGCGATAGGCAGGAACTGCATGGACAGCAGACCCATTACGACGATCACGATAGACACGACCGAGGCCAGAATCGGCCGTTCGATGAAGACATGCAATGTCACAAATGATCCTTATTGGGTCGTGGGGGGAACTGCATTCGCGGTTGTCGGACCGGTTGGACTCCATGGAATAGCCTTCACCGGGGCGCCGGGGCCGACCTTCATGAGGCCGTTCACGACGACGCGATCTCCCGTTTTCAATCCTCCATCGATCAGCCACTGGTCACCCTTCCAGTCGGACGCGGTCACGTCTCGAATGTCGATCTTCTCGTCCTGGCCGACCACATAGACGAAGGAGCCCTGGGGACCTTGCATCACGGCGCGCTGAGGGATGAGGATCGCTTCCGTGTTCGAATCGCCGGTGAATCGCACCTTCACGAACTGCCCGGGCAAGAGGGTACGTTTGGGATTGGGAAACGTGATTCTGGTTTGGCGTGACCCGGTCTCCGTTCGCAAGCCAGGTTCTAGGAGGTCGAGGATGCCCTCGTCGGGATAGACCGAGTCATCCATGAGGGTGAGCCTGCCTCGTAACTGGTAGACCCCTGGGTGGGTAATTTTCTTCGACTCGATATCCCGCCGCCGTTTCAGAATGAAGGTCTCCGGCACACTCACCACGACATACATGGGGTCGACGCGATGGACGACCGTCAACAAATCCGTTTGCGCTGAAACCAAGCGCCCTTCGTAATAACGGCTCCGTTCGCTCAGGCCGTCGATGGGAGCGGTGATGAGGGTATTGTCGAGATCGAATTTTGCCTTGGTGAATTCTGCTTTGGCGCCCTGCAGCAGCGCTTTGGCGGTCAGGTCGCCGGCCACGGCATCGTCTACGTCCTTCTGGCTGACTGCTTGTTCCTCCAACAGCGGCTTCACGCGGGCGAGGTCTTGTTGCGCCTGGACGACACGCGCTTCAGCCTCCGCAATCCTGGCCTTTGCCCTTGCTACGGCAGCTTGGAAAGGAACGGGATCGATCTGATAGAGACGGTCGCCCTTCTTGACGTCACGTCCTTCCGGGTACAACACCGCCTTCAGCAAGCCGGTCACTTGCGAACGGATCTCTACCGGCCGTGAGGCCTCTGCTTGACCAATGAACTCAGGTTCATCAGGGATCGTCTGCATCGTGACGGTGATAACCTCGACCTGTGATATTTGCTGAGCCGGCGCTGAGCCGGCTTCCTGTTTACAGCCAGCCAGCCCGGCTATCGTAGCCAACACGAGCAGCGCAGCGGCATATCCGAACGGTTGAGTTCCCGAACAAACCATGTCAATCTACTCCGTAGTTCCTTGTCCTCGTCGAACCTTCTGTCGCACATCGAACTGAGCATTCTACCGGTGGGGACGAGACGGCAGCAAGCCCAGAGCCGGAAAGGTCGAGCGAAGCTTAGACTCTCTTTTTCTCAACCTTAGCCTGAACCTCAACCTTCTTCGTGCTGCACGAAGAATCGACTCGACCAGACCCCATGATCTCCTCAACGACGCACCTGGTCAAGCAACCTGCCGCAAGAAGTTCTGCGCCCTGTTGCCACAGCTTGGTCAACAGTGCCTTTCCGTCGGCATCGATGAAGGTCACGCCGGTCAAATCAACCACCGCGCCGCGCTGTTGATCCCCAGAGATCTCATGCCAATAGGAATTGAGTTCATCGACCCAAGGACCTGCAAGCCGACCTTCGAGGATGATCGACACGGAGGCCGGCACTGCATCTTTCTGTCCAGTGATCTTCAGCATATCGTGTGCGCCTTGCTCCAGACTAATGGCAAGGGCCATTCCGGCAACACCAATAATAATTCTTTTCTGACCCGTGATTCGAGAAGCCACCCACAACAATTCAGAATGTCCCCGTTTCTGTTCCTCACGAAGTGCCTGGCTTTCTAGGAACGGAGGACGGCCCACCGATTACGCAGCCACTTCGATCGTATGAGCTTGTACCCGAGCCAGGCTACGACCAGTAGGCCCAGCAGCGGGACGGCCACGGTGCGGACCAGCTTCTGATAATCAGTCATGTGGACCCGCAAGAGATACTGCGGACGCCGCATCAGATTCTGCTTCTCCGACGCAATGGTGACCGTGTACAGGCCCTCATCCAGCCTGACTTCGCCTCTCAATACTCCATCCTGGTGGGTGCTCGGCCGAATATCTGCCACAATCTGATCCTCTGCCTCGGTACTCCCGTTCCCCTTCATAACCCGCATCCCAATCGGTTCGTTGCGCAGCGCCGGGTCCACAAGATCGACGACTAGAACGGTGTCGCCTTCCTGGGGAATGTCCGTGCAGTACTGATCTTTCAATTGGTATTGCGGCTGATAGGCGTTGAAATGTACAACCCTCTCCCCGACCTGGCGCAGGCACGGGTCGTCTTCTCCGTTCACTATTCCATGTGCCGCGGCGACGCCGGGGTGGGACAGTACGGCAAGAAGCATGAGCCCCGTCGCGCCTATTCCTGTCACGTGTTTCATCATGGCCAAACCCTCCTGTGTAGAATCGAGCGACGCAGCGATACGCCCTGGGCAAAGTGCACACGTGCCTTCATCGTTTTCCTTGGCATAGCATGTAGGCCCCAGCAGAGCGACCCTATTGCCAGTACCACTAAGATCATCTGGTCCATGCTGTCCTCCTCATCACCGCTGCAATCCAATGTATTCTTGTCACCCGTCTCTGTGGCTCACCGAGCAGACAGGCCCCTCCGGGGTGTAGAGAGGGGCCTATCTACCTCAGCGGAAGGCGCCGTGCGAAGTCTCGGCACCCACCTCGACGGGGAGAAGAAACCGATCTCCGTTTTTTTGCTGTGCTCCTCGGTTGCGTAGGATAACCGGATCGATGACCTCGCCACATTGCAGGCAGCGCTGAGCGCGGTAGTCCGACAAATCCTCGCACCACTCGGCAACCATGAGTCCGCTGCATCGCGGACAACGATCCGCGCTGTGGGTTCTTGCCCAACTTCGAGCCGCAGCCTCAATCGATTGTTGCTGTGTAACCGCCAGTGCCGTACCCATCGAGTCCTCCGTCAGCGATCCACCGGTTTACCTCACGCCATTTCTAACGAGGTCTAGTGGCAACTCGCGTTCCAGCAGGCTCTCGCTCGAATTGGATCATCGATGTCATTGACATTGGAGGGGATTGAGCAGTTCTGTCCGGGAATGTCTGTCGCGAAAAAAGAGGAGTGCCGAGAATGATCTGCCGATATCCCGGCAGATGCCGAATGATCGGCGGGGTTAGCGTGGTCGTGAAATATTGAGTTTCTGCATCTTGGATTGCAGGGTCGTTCGCTTCATCCCAAGCCTGGCAGCAGCGCCTGCAGGACCACCGATGACCCATTCCGACTCGCGAAGTGCCTTGAGAATATGTTCGCGTTCGGCTTGTTCAAGCGTCGTAGCCCCGGAGTTCGTGACGTGACCCGGCGTCCGCTTTAATTCTGCGAGCGACACAAACAGATCCGGTCCTTTGGTAAGAATCACCGCTCGCTCGATGAAATTCTCCAGTTCCCGCACGTTGCCAGGCCAGGGATAGGCTTGAAGCGCTTTCATGGCCTCCGCCGGGATCGACTCGATGCGTTTCTTCATCCGTTGAGCGAATTTCTGAGCAAAATGTCGGACCAGCAAGGGAATATCTTCCGTTCGATCGCGCAGGGGAGGGACGGTAATCGGAAAGACCTTGAGCCGGTAATAGAGGTCACTGCGAAACCTTTGTTCTTCCACCATTTGGCCAAGATCGCGATTGGTTGCGGCAAGTATGCGAACATTGACGTGTATTGTCCTCGTGCTTCCCAATCGTTCAAATTCCTGTTCTTGAAGCACGCGGAGTAGCTTCACTTGAAGCTCCAGGGGAATTTCTCCTACCTCATCGAGGAACAGGGTTCCACGGTCAGCTAACTCAAACCGGCCGACCTTGGAGGCAATCGCGCCGGTGAATGCGCCTCTTTCATGTCCAAAGAGTTCGCTTTCCAACAGCCCCGTCGGAATCGCAGCGCAATTGAGCTTCACGAATGTTCGCTCTCGCCGGTTGCTGAGATTGTGGAGCGCCCGTGCCACCAGTTCCTTCCCGCTCCCTGTCTCGCCCAAGATCAGGACCGTCGAATCGGTTGCCGCCACAGTCTGGACTTCTTTGAGCACCAGCTTGAGAGCCCGGCTGTCCCCGACGATTTCCTCGAAGTTGTACGATGTCTGAATTTCCTCCTCCAGGTACAGCTTCTCCTTCGCCAGCTTGTCCTTCAGTGATGATATTTCCTGATAGGCGATGGAGTTCGCAACGGCGAGTGCAACTTGATTGCCAATCCAGCTGAACAATTTCGCATCATCGTCGGTGAACGCATCCTCCTGCATACTGACGACACTGAGCGTGCCCAGTGCTCGCCCGTGCGAGATCAGAGGCACCGCGCAGCCCGACTTCAGACCTGCGGCTGCCGCTCGTTTCATAATGTCTGCAGGGAATTCGGTGAGGCTGAGACGTCTGACATGAACCATCTTCTGAGAAGAGAAGGCTAACCCGTCCGGGGTTCCCTCCAACGGAATGGGATCACCCGCCTCGACAAAATCTTGATTGGTAGGGAAGTCCATCGCATGGGCACGCAACTGGCGTGTCGCGGGATCATAGAGACAAAACCACGCAAAATCGTGTGGGATCACACGACGAAGGCAGGCAGAGATCGCTTTCAGGAGTTCTGGTAATTCGAGGTGCGAGACGATGGCGTTATTGATTTCCAACACCAAACTGAGCCGATCTCGTTCTCGAGCCAGAGACTGCTGCGCTGCTTCCGTACTGGCGAAATTGAGCACGTTGTCCACCGCCACGGCAACCTGTTTGGCAATCTGCTGGAGAAATTCCAGGTCCGTTTCACTGTAGGCCTCTTTCCGTAAGCTCAAGAATCCTAACGCGCCCAGCCTCCGCACTGCCGTGGTCAGGGGAACGAAGCAAAATGAATTCGCTCCGTCCTCCTTCATGTGCCCGACAACCTTAGGCCAACGACGTTCTTCGGGAAGATCTGGCACGATGATGGGTTCCTGCGTCTGCCAGACCAATCCTGCAGGACTCTCTTCGAGCGGCCCCTCATGGCCGCCCACGAGATCGGCAGGCACGTTCGCCTGAATGGCGTGCAACCGCATCGTGTTTCGGACAGGATCGTGTAAAGACAGGGCGACAAAATTCACATGGACGACCCGAGGCAGGCGCTGGGCAAGATCTCGAAAGAGTTCGTCGAGGTCGCGGTGTACGGATATAGCCTCGGTAACTTCCAGCAGAGCTTGGTACCGCTCGGAAAGAGTTTCGCAGGGAGATGCGGGATGCTGATCCATAGGTGGGCAGTATGGACTAAGGGTCGGTAACGGCTCAAGAGGGGGAGGGGATGGAGACTGATGATCTTCTGTGCTCGCTCGATGCGCGCAATAGAGGGCAGCCTTGGCCACTCCTTTTAAAGGTGCATAGAGAATTGGAAGGCCCTCGCCCGGGCTAATGGCACGTCTCGGCGTGCCAGTGGGTGGGCGGGTGAGAAAGTGCGCGCAGTGGAAGATCAATCAGCCCCCATCCCTGAAGAGAGAACAAGCGGTCTCGGATAGATGGGAAGGGCGCCCATGTTGGTCCAGTGCTCCCGGAACGCGCGCCCTCAGAATGGCCTCGTTCGACGGCCGCACATAGACCAACATGGGTACCCTTCCCAGGGAGAAAAAGTTAGCAAGCTTGGAAGAATTGATCTGATGGATCGACGCTGGAGTGATCGTCTATTCATTTCTTCAATCGCTGACTGGCAGACATTCGTAGTCAGGTAGATGGGCTTGACCCCATTCACTGAGGTGGTGTTATGCTGATCCGCATAAGATGCCGTGATAAACCACAGGACAGGCAGTAACCAATTGGGAGTAAAGGGGTTAACAGGCCTTCGGCAAGGCATCCCAAGGTGTGTTATGCGGACAGAAAACAAGAGATCCGCATCTTATGCAGATCAGTCTAATCATAGTTAGCCAGCTTTCCTAGCGTCTTATGATGATGGATAAACGACCGATTGCGTCGTGGATGGTGCCTTTGGTTGGTCATCGGTTCGACCTCGAGGATCTGCCACTTTGGTTCGCGGGACTGGATGTGCACGTGGAGCCACATGACAATGGTTTTGCTTTAGTGATCCCCGTGCAAATTGTTGGCCACAGTTATGAGCCGGTCCGCGCTTTTGCCGAAGAGCAACTGGCGCTACTCAACGGCATTGGTCGCCTTCTGAGTTCGAGCTATCGCTCGATTTCCCTCACCGACAATCTCTTCGGAGTGGACTCTGCTGGTATAGTTCGCAACACCGTGGTGGTTGTCGGTTCGGCAGAAATGCGAGTCAAGGGAGGTTCAGTCCGAGTAGTGATCGGAGGCAAGGCTCAACCCGACCCTGCGGAGGGTGCCGCATCATCACTCATGCGCGCCGCGTCACGCTCTCTTCGAGCACACGATGCTCTCGTTATCATCGGCAGACTGAACTTGACTTGGTCTGAGCTCTATCTCCTCTTTGAATTGGTCGAGGCTGAAGTGGGCGGTCAGATGTTCGAGCTTGCTTGGATCTCTCATACTGATGCCGACCTGTTCACGCGCACTGCCAACAGCTACAGCATACTCCGCAGTGGCGGTCGTCATGGCAAGGACCGAGGCGACCCTCCGGCCCAACCAATGCAGCACGGCATTGCGGTAACTCTAATACGCACGCTCGTCTTGGCCTGGCTTAGTCATGTCGGAGCAGCCGATGAGTAGCACGAGGCTGGCTAACCCGCGGTTGGACCCGACCCGCTTCGGTGTGCGTCGCCCGCCTGCGCTGGCGGGTCAACCGCAACGTTAGTTTTCTTCACCAGGGAAAAACAAAGAACAAAGGGGTCGGGAATCTTTGTTTGTACCGCGCGCGCAGAAAATTTAAACGGACCTTCCGGTTTTCTTGACGCGTGACTTGAGCCGCTGCCTCAACCATTTAAAGGATATCCTCCATGACCAAAACCATTCTGATCACCGGCGCGACCGGCAATATTTCATCT
>CXWL01000998.1_pt1 | contig 15581 bp, 15 predicted proteins | sample 590931 | NCBI WGS metagenome assembly CXWL01 (sample SAMEA3498368, study PRJEB10139) | groundwater metagenome | biome: water well; material: biofilm material | place: Germany | collected 2015-04-27 | reverse complement strand
ACCGCCGATCACGACGGTCGCGAGCGGCCGCTGTACTTCGGCCCCGATCCCCTGCGCGAGCGCCAACGGCAGCAGACCCAATAACGTCGTCATCATCGTCATGACGACCGGGCGAAGACGGAGGACACAACCCTTGACGATCGCCTGGTCCATTTGCAGGCCTTCGTTTCGCAACTGATTGATATAGGAGACGAGCACGATCCCGTTCCCGACCGCCAAACCGAACAGTTCGATAAAACCAATCGAGGCCGGCACGCTCAGGTATTGCCCGCTCAACCAGAGAGACACGAAGCCCCCGATCAAGGCAAAGGGGAGATTCATAATGATCAACGTCGCGTAGCGGAGCGAGTGAAAGGCCCAGAAGAGCAGAAAGAAGACGAGCCCCAGCGTGACCGGCACCACGAGTAAGAGCCGCGCGTTCGCCCGCTCCATGTTCTCGAAGACCCCGCCCCACGTGACGTGGTACCCCTCAGGAAGGCGCACCTGGGCCGCGAGTCTTTTGCGCCCCTCATCCACGACGCCGCCGATGTCGCGGCCCACGACGTTAAAGCCGATGTAAATGCGACGATGAACCTGCTCACGACTGATGCGGGCCGGGCCTTCACGCATTTCGATCGTGGCGAGTTCGCTCATCGGGATCAGTGCACCGGCGGCCGACTTCACCCGAATCTCTCCGATAGTGCCGATGCTGTTGCGCTTCGGTTCCGGGAATCGAAGCGTCAATTGAAACCGCCGTTCGCCTTCGTAGACATAGGTCGCTGCCTTGCCGCCNNCGTTCTTGAATCGGCTGGCTCATGAGGACCGAAATGCCGGGGATCTCCGCCAACTTTTTCCGGATGGCATCGGTTAATTGCGACTGCGTGGATGCCGTCTTCCATGTGCTCCGATCGCTGAGGGTCACGATCGGGTCGCTCTCGTTCGGTTCTTCCGGCCCAAAGGCGATGTCCGGCCGCCCGATCCTGCTCACAGCCATCCGCACTTCGGGAAACTCCAGCATCGCCTTATGGGTGCGCTTCTCCATCTCGATGGACTCCGGCAGCGAGACGCTCGGCAGCCGCACAATCTGGGGCGTCAGGGCTCCTTCCTCCAGTAGAGGGATGAACTCCCTCCCGACGAGCGGAACCAGCGCGAGGCTGCAGAGCACGATCGCCGTCGAGCCGGTCAGGACGCGGCTGCGATGCCGGAGCGTCCATTGCAACACCGGCACATAGCGCTGTTTCATCCAGAACGTGAGGCGCGTTTCCTCCGGATGGTTTCCGCGCAAGAGCAGCGACGCGAGGACCGGCGACAGGGTCAGCGTGACGACGACCGAAACCAGGAGCGCGATCACCAGCGTATAGGCCAGCGGCGCGAACATCTTCCCTTCCATGCCCTGGAGCGTCATGAGCGGCAGGAACACGACGCTGATGATCAGAATGCCGAAGAGGATCGGCCGGCCTACTTCTTTCGTCGCGTGAAGGATGACGTCAAGCTTGCTTCTCCCCGCCGCGCCGTTATTCTGCGCGAGATGCCGATAGACGTTTTCCACGACGACCAACGACCCGTCCGCGATTTCGCCGATCGCGATGGCGAGCCCGCCGAGCGTCATCAAGTTGGCCGAGAGCCCCAACCGCTGCATCACAATGAATGTGATCAGGGGGGTAACGATGAGCGAGACTGTCACAACGAGGGCGCTACGGACGTGGCCCAGGAAGAAAAAAAAGACGAAGACCACCAGCACGATCCCTTCGATCAGGGCATCCCGCACCGTATCGATCGCCGCCGTGACCAACTCGATGCGATCGTAGAAGGGCAGGAGCTTCGTGCCTGCGGGGAGGATGTGACTCTGCTGCAGATCGTCCACCTTGCTCTTGACCGCCTCGACCACCTGCCGCGCATTGCCTCCGCGAATCATGAGCACGGTGCCGGCTACGACCTCCCGTTCGCCGTTGAGCACCACGGCCCCATGGCGGACGGCGTGGCCGATGCGGACCTCCGCGACATCGCGGACGAAGACCGGCGTGCCGCCGGACTCTTTGACGATGATGGACTCGATATCGCTCACGGTCTTGATCAGGCCCAGCCCACGGACGATCGCACGTTCCGCATGGCGCTCCAGCACGTTGCCGCCGGCGTTGGCATTGTTCTTCGCCACCGCCCCGTAAATATCGTGGAGCGTCAGGTCGAATTTACGGAGCTTCGCCGGATCGACCAGGACTTGATACTGCTTCACGAACCCGCCCATGCCGTTCACATCGATCACGCCCGGCACGCTCTTGAGCAGCGGGCGCAGGACCCAGTCCTGCAGCGTGCGCTGATCCGTCAGCTCGGTCTCGACGACCGCGGAATCGGCCGCCGCCGCATGCGGTCCTTCCACATAATATTGATAGACCTCGCCGAGCCCGGTACTCACGGGAGCCATCACAGGATCGAGCCCCTCCGGCAATCGTTCTTTCGCCGCCATGATCCGTTCGAGGACCAACTGGCGGGCGAAGTAGATGTCGACGTCGTCGTTGAACACGACCGTGACCTGAGAGAGGGCGAATTTTGACAGGGATCGAATCTCCGCCAAGCCCGGCAGGCCGGTCATCTGGAGTTCGAGCGGATAGGTGATGAATCGTTCGACTTCGACCGGCGACAGACCCGGCGCATCGGTCAGCACCTGCACCTGGATGTTCGTCACGTCGGGATAGGCGTCGATCGGAATGGCACGAAATGCGAATACGCCGGCGACGGACAACAGACAGGCCAGGCCCAGGACCAGGATACGTTGCCGCAGCGAAAATTCCAGCAGCGAGACAATCATAGTGCCGGCTCAATCTTGTGCCGTTCCATTTCAGACTTGAGGACGAACGATCCCTTGGTCACGACTTGCTCGCCGGCGCTCACCCCTTCCAGCACCGTCACGACCTCTCCCTGCTCGTTCCCCAACTTGACCGTCCGCACTTCGAATTCGTTCGCCTCTTTTCGGACAAAGAGTATTTTCCCGGCCGGTCCGTTTTGGACCGCCGCAAGCGGCACAGTCAAGGCATCCGGGGTCGGCGCCGCATAGACACGGACGGTGGCGAACATTTCCGGTTTCAGCAGCCGATCGGGATTCGGCACCGTGACCCGCAGACGCATCGTGCGGGTGGCAGCATCGATCACATCGCTGATGTAGGTAATCGTTCCCGGAAAGATGGCATGAGGATAGGCGGATACCATGACATCGACCCTCTGTTCCTTGCGGATATACTGCACGTCCTTCTCCGGCACGTTGCCGACCACCCACACCTCCGAAAGGTCCGCCACGGTGAAGAATTTCTGGTTCGTCTCAACCACCTCGCCCCTGGTGATATTGCGCATAATGACCCGGCCATCGAAGGGCGCACGCAACGGCACGTCGGCCTTGATCGTATGCTCACGATTCAACCGCTCGATTTCCCGCCTGGGTACGCCGAGCAGCTCGAGGCGATTCTGCGTTTCGCGGGCCTCAGCCCGAGCCGTTTTCATTTCGGCTTCGCGCCGCTGCAGCTCGGCCAGGCTCACGGCCTTGTGTTCATGCAGATCCCTGGCGCGCTCGTGCGCCAATTCTGCTTCATGCAGCCTTGCCACTGCCTTCAAGTAAGCTCCCTCCGCCAGGCCGAGATCTGTACTGTGGAGCATCGCCAGCAAGGTATCTTTCTTCACGTCTTGACCGACATCCACATGGACCTTGACCACCCGGCCCCGGATGAGCGTAGTGACTTCGGCTAATTCGTTTTCGTTGGATTGCACGGTGGCAGAAAACTCCCGAGGCACCAGCACCTGCCCCCGAGCAACCGGCGCAACCTCGATGGCCGTCCGCGCGAGTTCCTCGGATGTGAGATGGAGCACTCCCGGCCTGTCAGCCGCAACAGCCTTGGTGGCCTCAGGNNCATGGTCATACAACCCCTTTATATAACCAGCATGAGGTGTGCCACGGAAACCTTGCGATTCTGCAGGAGAAGACGAGGGAAGAACAGACGACCTAGGAGCCTTTTGCCACGTTACCGATGGAGGACCGTGGTGAAATGCGACAGTGGAGACGAACGGGCAGGAGCTAATTGCCACTCGCTTCCTGCAAGCCAGGTCTCATGAACCATACCGGACAGGAAGCCGGAACCTTGCGAACGCGATAGAGGCCGAGAGCAACGCGCCGGCCAATGATGCCGTCATGTCTTTCTGCGCATCCCACTCGTCTCCTTGCGTGCCGAGATAGGTGCTCCCCAATTCCGGACTCACGATCGTCGCGACCACCGCTTCGGCAATTTCAAAGAAGCCGCTCTGGGCCAAGATGCCACTCACGGCCAGGAACGAGGCCCAGGCTCCCCGCACCCCCGCAAGACGGACAAGCAGCTCACGAAGGGGATAGACCAACAAAGCTCCATAGGCGAAATGCGCGAGACGATCGAAGGGGTTGCGACTCAAGGCGAAGACGTCTTTGAGCCAAAAGCCGAACGGCACCTCGGCATAGGTATAGTGTGCGCCAACGGCGTGGAGCGTCAGGAACAGGGCGATGAGATAGTAGGAGGTCGTGGAAAACTGGAACCGCCGATAGGTCAGGACTAAGACTGCGACGAGCGTCAGGGAGAGCAGATTTTCCAGAAGCCAATCGCGACGGTCGACCGGCTCAATAGCCAACCAGGTCCAGAAGAGACTGTAGAGCAGCAGCAGTCCCAGTAGCAGAGGCTGGCCGCTCCTGTCCATGACTCCCGCTCTCATGTCAGGCGGATTCTGACATGGCGCCCTGGGGCTGGAGCGCGGCGTGAGACCTGGATAGGCTGCGAGCGATGATGAGCAGCGTCACGCACAATAGCGCACCATAGAACGCAGCGGCCATATCCTTCTGGGCATCCCACAGATCCCCCTGAGATCCCAGATAGGTGATGCCCAACTCCGGATGAACGGAACTCGCCACCCAGGACTCCAGAATTTCCCAGAGGCCGCTCAACCCCAAGATGGTCATGACCGGAAGATAGTAGAGCAGCCAGCCTCGCGCGTGAGCCAGGAGCCGAAATGCCTCCTCCATCGGATAGGCNNCCACTAGCAAGGCCGGGAGGATGCTGGCGATAGCCCAGAACTCTGGATCTACCGGGTTGTAGGCCGTCCACCCCGACAGCACCAAGTACCAGGCCAGCAGGCCCCATAACAGCGACTTGTTCTGAACCATCACAGAGCCTCCTGAAGTCTGGTTGGATGCAATCTGCGCAGACACCCCCTTCACTCTACAAGGGAAGTGGCTATCGTTCAAGCAGCAGGCAGCCTCGGGCCCTGCGAAAACAAAATCAAAATGCTCTCTCCAAGCCTACTCCCATCTCTCATCTCTCCAAGCAGGTGGCGGATGGAGCGGATACGCGGTGAGGCTCGCGCCATAGCAGGCACTGCTGACCAGGAGGCTGAAGTGGTGCCGAGTGCGACGGCATTGCGATGACTCACCGCAGCTTCATAGGAGCACTCGGCAGACGAGAAACACGTCGATTGGGCGGTCACCGGCCAACGCATTATGGATGGCGCGACCGAACCACATACCGTTCGTCAGCCGTCCTCACTTTCCTAAATCCCCCAGCCCCCGCATCTCATCCAGCCATCCCAACCTCTGCTTCTCGTCCATCCCTTCGATGGAGCCGATGATCGTCGATCGAATCGGCCTGATCCCGCAGAGCCAGAGCGTGTTCCGCCGGAGGCTCTTGAGGCTGTGGGCGAAGAAAATCCAGCGATAGACGAAGGCCGGCATGCCCATTGTCACCACGATTCTTGCGGACTTGCCGGTGAGCAGCTTCTTCGCCATCCCGCCGGACTTCTGATATTCGAATGCAAAGCCCGGACGCAACACCTGTTCGAGAAAGGCTTTGAGCAACGCAGGCATCGACCCGAGCCAGAGGGGATAGATGATGAGAAGATGGTCCGCCCACCGAATTGCGTCCTGGGCTTGCTTGATGGCCTCCGGCGGTGTTCCCTGCTCAAAGTCCTCCTTCGTCCGCAGGAAGGGAAAGTCCAGCGTGGCGACTTCGATACGCCGAACTTCGTGACCGCCGTCTTCCGCACCCTTCGCATACTCATCTGCCAGCGCATGGCAGAAATGGCGCGCCTGCGCATCGGGATGGCCTTGAATGATCGTGATACGATTCGCCATGAGATGGGCTTCCTTCTCCTGCTCTAGCAGACGCAACAGCGATGCCAGCGGCAATGTGTTTCACCAGTATTGCCAGAGTCCACTGCGCCTCCATATAACTACAGAATCCCTCCTTGTACTGAGGACAAATACCTCAGGCCTTAGGAGAGTCCAGCCTCAAAACGCTACGGTCCTGTCTTCACGAATTGCCTCCTTGATATTCAATCCCTTCTCCAGCCTCTGCGCTACAGATGAAGCCGCCGCGCTGCGGACGGCATAACTGATGCATCTGTATTTATGTTAGAGAAAGGTTGCTCTGTACCAATGCCGGCACCTGTACTCGAAATCCGAGACCTCACTTTTACAGCAGGGCCCCAGAAGATCCTCGATCGTCTTGGGCTCGTGGTCCAGCAACAAACGGGATTTTGCGGCAAGTTCAAACCCCGTCGAAACCTCAAAGAGAATGAGGTTGCAAGGAGACGCAATGATCACATCCATAGCCTTCACTGTCTATCCGGTCTCGAACATGGAACGGGCGCGAGCCTTCTATGAACATGTGCTCGGGTTGCATGTCAGCTACCATTACCAAGATGTGTGGGTGGAATATGAGGTCGGGGGCTCGACCTTCGCCATCACGACCACGGAGATGGGCCATACTCCGGGAGCCAAGGGAGCCGTCGTGGCGTTTGAGGTATCGGATCTCGACGCCTTCGTGCTGAAAATGAAGGAGCGGGCCGTGGCGTTCGTTACGGAAGTCTTCGAGACGCCCGTCTGCCGCATGGCGGTGATCGAGGACCAGGACGGGAATCACATCACGATCCACAAGAGGCACGCATGAGACCAATGCGGACATACCGAAAGAACAGTCTACCTTCCCTTTCCCCTCTAGCATGGCGCCATCGGCCGTATACTTGGCCTGCTTGGATCGATTGAGAAGCGCCCTTCTGCCCTCTGGATGCTCCGTCTCCTGCGGGCGCTGCTCCAAACGAATCGACAGCATCCTCTCTGACGCAATAATCTACAATCCCTGTATGGCACAGTGGGGAACCATTCCACACAACATCAGTAAGCGCTAGGCCTATTGCTAATCGTTAACTCTAAACTCAGGCGAAATTGCTAGCACCTTTCTCAACTACATGCACGATGATCTTCGGCTCAGAAGTTGCTCTATCAACTCCTGCCATCGCAGAACATTTGGTCGTCATTGTCTAACCGGCTAGACAGCAGCCCGTTTCCTCAGGTCGAGAGGGAAACCTGCTCGATAGAGGCGAAGTTGGAGGCAGAGGCAATTTCTCATGGGTTGGTCAGTGGCCATTCATCGCTCTTATTTTAGGATGAAAATATATTCCCGGAATCCTCAATAATGGGAGGCCAACTTATGTATGGGGCAGAGAATAGCACCATGGGCATGCTGAGCGGAAAGAACCCGCAGAATGGAGGAGATAAGATGAGATCAGGCGATAAACAGTGTCTTCTGCTTCGTCCGTTAGGACTGTGGGTTCCCGCTCTGCTTGTCCTACTTGTCCTCGGCTGCAGCTCCGACCCGCCACACTATGAGGGCGCGTTCTCAGCGGCGCAGCAGATCAAAGGCAATACCGAATCGATTCCCGCTCCGATGGACGCAACATGGGGAGCAGTTCTGGATGTCCTCTCACAACAGGGCTTTCTCATTCAGCAAGCCGATTCGAAAAGTCGAATTATTTTAGCCAATCGGGAGATGCGATCCAAAGAGGATAAGGACTTATCCCACACGGTCACGGCTACGATCACGTTGGTTTCATCCTCCGACCAATTGACTCGCGTGATGATGGCAGCCAACCAGACCACCGAACTGCATAAAAAGAATTACCAATGGTGGCACTTGCTGTGGATCATTCCACTCTTTCCAGTTGGGACCGAATATACGACGGTGGTGGTCGAACGGGACACCGTGCGCAGCCCCCAGTTTTACGGCGACTTTTTCAAGGCCGTGAAAAAGTCGTGCGAGGACAAAACAGGAACGCCCCCACCTACTCCAGGCTCTTGAGCGGAAACGGAAATGTGTGAAGTGACCAAGTACGGTGTTACGCCCCTGTCTCGGCTCGAAGGAAACTTTGAGCCGAGACTTATCCGGCAAATAGGCTAGCGCTGCTTCGGCCTGACGGACGAAGAGCTGCATGTAATCAGGACCAGGACGGAAATCACATCACGATCCACAAGCGGCACGCATGAGCAGACGGCCGTTTATTTCACAGTGATCATCCCAACCGGTCCTTCCACTTCCCCCTAGGTCAGAACGCCTTGGACGTGGCTGTCTTGTTTCCTGAGAGAGTCGAACCGCACGTGGCCTTCCGGGTTCTTATGGTAAGAACCCCCAGATGGTTTTCGATTGCTCGCCCGGCGGGTGGTAATCCTGAAGCTGTCCCAGCGCTGCGCACTCTTGTTCTCCGGTCCCCGGCCAGATCTTCAACTGTTCTCCGGACGGCGCCGTGATGGAATGAATATAGTCCCATGCGGCTCCATCGCTGAATACGACGAACGTCCATCCGTTGCTGGTCCGATACTGAACGTCGCCGAGCAGGATATCGCCGGCAATCAATTCAATCGTGCTCGTGCCTTCCTCAATCCTCTGCAACTCTTGTAATGCCGCCTCATGCAAGTCTTCATTTGTCATGCCTGTTCTCCTCAGCCGCCGACATACCTGTTTGCACCTCACTTCACCGCGATCGTCCCCACCCCGTCTCGAAAGCCCACCGCTGTCCCAAACGTAGCGCACTTGGCCTGCATCGTTCTTTGCAGAAATGTGAACTCCTGGTCNNCGGCCTCGTTCGAGCTCCAAAATAAACAGGAAGGAGAGATCGTTACGCTCATCCTTATCCACCGCATAGTCGTCGATGAAGTCGCCGGTCGAGTAGAGGATGACCTTGCCCTTGTAGAGTTCGATGCCTTGCGGAGTGTGGTTGGAATGGCCCCAATAGAGATCGGCTCCAAGATCGACGATCTGATGAGCGAGCATCCGCATGGCAGCCGAGGGCGGACCCCAGTTGGGCCCCACGTGCGCGCTAACCACCACAAGATCAGCCAGGCTGCGGACCTGTTTCAGAACCTGTGCAAGCCGAGACCGATAGGGTTCTACCAAGCCCTTGGCATCGTAGGCAATGTAGTGAACGCCGGGCCTCTTCTCTCCCGCCTCCCATTCCGGCTCGTTGTCCGTGAGGGAGACGACCGCGAGCCGGCCCTGAGGCAAGTCCACGATAGCAGGAGTGAGGGCCTCGGCGAGCGAGGCCCCGGCACCTGTCCGCTTGATGCCGGCTCGATCGAGCAGCGCGAGACATTCGAGCAGCGCATCCGCTCCGAAATCCAACACATGATTGTTGGCCAAGGTCACGCAGTCGATCTTGGCGGCGCGAAGAAAGTCGATCGCGCGGGGCTGGGCGCGAAAATGGAAAGCTTTGGAGTCGGGCTGCCACTCACGGCCACGGCCGCTGATCACACATTCCAGATTGACCAGCCGCCGATCCGCCTTGAGCAACAGCGGCAACAGATCGCTCCAAATCTTGTCCGGTCCGATCGACCGATTCTGAATCACATACTGATCCACCAGCCGGCCCAGCATGACATCCCCGGTCAGTGCGATCTGCATGGCAGGTCCATCCTCTCCGCCGGACGTGATAGCAGGCTCTATCTCCCGAACCGTCCCATGAGTTGCGCCTCTGCCAAAACATGTCCCTTGCACGCATCCAAAACTTGCGCCTTGGTTGCGCGGGGCTTCAGATTCAACGTGACATCCAGGACATAGAGCTTGAAGTAGTACCGATGGGGCTTGCCAGGAGGAGGACAGGGCCCGCCATAACCGACCCGTTTAAAGTCGTTCAATCCTTGCAGAGCCCCGTCCGGCAAGCGGTCCTTGGGAGGCACACCCTCCGCGAGCCCCCGCAGGTCAAGAGGGATATCGTAGATCACCCAATGCACCCACGTGCCGACCGGCGCGTCGGGATCGTCTGCAACGATGACGAAACTCTTCGTCGCGGCCGGCGGCACAGACCAATGGAGCGGCGGCGACAGATCCTCCCCTTCACAGGTATAGCGGCGCGGGATGGAATCGCCGGACTTGAATGCCGAACTTGTGAGCTCAAACGCCATAGGCTTCTCCCCCCTCTGAGCCAATACCGAACAAGGCGCAGGTTTCACGGCCGTAAGTGACGGGAACCATCGCTGGCGCAACCGACCTTCAAGCCGGAAGTTTCCTCTCAGGCCTCAGCGCCCTACGAACCTTCTCCAAACACGCAATCACCTCCTCATCCTCGACCTGGGGAAACTGTTCATAGAACTGGCCGATTCCGAAAAACCGTTCGGACGTGTGAAGGACCACTACGTCATCGACGAGCATCTTCAGCTCGGCCAATACTCGTGGAGGCGCGACCGGCACCGCGGCAACGATCTTCGCCGTCTCCGCCTTGAGTAGGGCGCCCAACGACGCATAGAACGTCGCCCCCGTCGCAATCCCATCGTCCACCAGGATGACCGTCTGCCCTTTCAACGAGGGAAGCGGCCGTCCTCCCCGATACCGTTCGATTCTCCGGCAGATTTCACTCTGCTGACAAAGAATCTCCTCATCCACTTCGGCCTTGCTCACGTGATATTCCAGGATCACATCCTCATTCATATGCCGGTAGCCTGTTTCAGCCAGGGCGCCCATCGCGAGTTCTGGATTCGAGGGAGTTCCCAACTTACGCGTAATGAACACGTCCAACGGGAGCCGCAACGCCAGGCTGATGTCGTAGCCCACCGTCACCCCGCCACGAGGTAACGCGATAACGATCGTATTCTTCGCGTCCTTGTACTGGAGCAGCTTCTGAGCCAATCGTTGACCTGCATCATGGCGATCCCGAAAGAGAGCAAACTCACCACGAGGAATCATCGCTTTCCCTCCTAGAGCGGAAGTAGTCTCAACCAGTGCTTGAGCAAGACGAGTGCCCCAACTCATTCTCAAGGGGAGAAACATAACCAACTGAACCTTCAAAGAAAGTTGGGGCGCAGTCGGCACACTAACGTGACTCGCAGAATTCAGGTGAGGGATTTCTCCACAATGCTCGAATTATGTTGCGGCAAGGAGGAGCAACAGAGCCGCAGCGAGTGAACGATGAGCGCGGAACGATGAATGGACAATCGTATCGTTTGTTCATCGTTCATCGCTCACCACTCAGCGTTTCCTAGCTAGTCGGACTTCCCCTTCCGCCAAAAGATCCAGAACAGCACCGCTACCACGACAGTCGCAAGCAGCAGTTCAAATACTTCAGCAGACATCGATACACCCCATGAGACAGACTGCCTTGTCGACCCTCACGGACGAACCTCCAGGCGATTAACGACCTTGTCGACCCCGAAGACATACCAGGCATCGAACTCAGCCATCTCCTTCTGCGGCGCAGAGGGCGCGTCTCCCTCCAGCGTGACAACCGACTGCTTCACCGCTACACGGATGCGCTCGGCATTGACGAAGGGATCCTTTTCCAACACGAGGCACACCGCTTTCGCAATTTCATCATCGGAATCTTCCTGCAACGGGACGACCTCCATCCCATTGATGACGTCTCGACTCCCTGGAACCCACCAGGCCAGCACGCCAGCCAGCCGCTTCTGAATGAGGCTGGTGACATGGTCGTCCAGGAGCACGACTCCATCTGTCACAGATACTTGAATCACTCCATTCGGCCTCACGGTCGCCTCCCGGACTGTTTCCCAGGTCCCTTTGCGCTTCAGCTGTATCGTGCAATTCTGCAGGCCTGGCGCATGCAGCAACGCATCGCGCACGGCGTCCAGGATCGCTCCATCGCCCATGTGGGTGGATGGGGTGACGTGCAGTCGATCCACGATGCCCGTGACTCCGGGAACAGCAATCGCAAGTTCCAGGGAGAGTATCTTCGCCGCCACATGCTCCGCTTCACCCTCCAGGGTGAGCACACCATCGCGAAAGTCCATGCGAACGGGATACTTGTGCAAATTGATACGCGGCTCCCGCTCGAATGCCGCACGCACCGCTGTGAGGACTTGACCCTGATTTGTCACGACAGACTCCTTCTTGTCTGGCAGGATGCAGAAAAATCATCCGGTGCCGCAGCTCACTGGGCAGCCGACTGCTTAAGTCAGCGCCTCGGCATGAGCGCCTCGATCCTGGTTTTGAGAATTTCTGGATCACTAATGCCGCGCAACGACAGGAGCCGATCCCCACTCATCGATTGAAGGGCCAGCGTCCCGATCCCCAGGAACTGCGCGAGTGGACCTTGTGAAACTGTAACCTCGCGAATATCGCCAATCGCCATCGCCTGGATTTCACGGCCTGTATACCAATTCCTCACGATCACGCGCTGTGAGGTCAGGCTGTACTGAGCCCAGTGCCGCAGGATGGCGGCCAAGACTAGAAGGATGGAAGCGCCGACGACCCACACTTCCCCTCCTGTCACTTCAAAATTCAGCAAGGCCCACCCGCGTAGAACTGCCATGAGGCTCAGGAAATAGAGCCACGTAAACTGTCTCCACGAAGGGTGGGCGCGCCACCGCTCCGTCTCCCCGGCCATCAACCGTCCGGCTATGTCGTCTGATCTGACCATATGCTCATCTCACACCTTCTCATCCTGTGCGGCACTGACCCCAAATCTGACTTACAACCAATCCCGCTCCGCCTTTTTGTACAGCTCCCCCCATAAGGCACCGAGCCGCAAATCCAGGAGTGAATGGGCGCCCGGTTTCAGTTGAGACAACGAACGGGCAGCCGCAAGCATCATCTGCGCAGTCAGCAGCGATTCATCGAATCTCGCCTCGAGCAGAAACTGTTGATGCCCCAACCGCCCAACCGCACCTCGACGTTCGAGCAAGACGCCGCGCCCCTCCTGCTCAAGCGCAGCGATGTTCTCAACGGGAAACACCATGGTCTCGTCATCGAGAAAGAGAGGGTCGGCGCGGATCGCCTCGCTGACCCGCTCGGCATCGATTCCCTGCTCCAGCTCCACATACACATAACGCTGTCGCCTGCCGTCTGTTGCACGCTGTTCGGTGCAGAGCGCTTCCTTGACGCCGGCAATCTGCCGGGCCATCGCCGTATGGTGGAGGCTCACGCCGACGCGATGCGACGTCTCGGTGTAGCCCTCCGGAACCAAGAGGGCGAAGAGGGACCGGAACAGGGACAGCGCTCCGGGATCCCACCCGGCACCGACGATGGCAGGAACTTTGTGGCGAAGGGCTAAGCGGTGAATCTCGTCGCGATGGGCCTGAAAAGCCTCTCCGTGAAGCACGGAGGATTCGACGATAGGAATCCCGTGCTGCAGACACTCATGCGCCGCTTCCAACACTTGCGGCAGCGGCACGCAGAGGAGCGCAACCTGCACCGTCTGCACTTGCGCCACATGAGCCACGACTGGAATCTTGCAGAACGCCTCAGGCAATGGTTGCGCCAGACTGTCCTGGCGTCGGACCACCGCCGCCAGGACAAGGTCATTACTCTCGAGTATGGATTTCGCGCAGATCGTTCCCACTCTCCCGAAACCCACCACCGCGAGATTCAATGGCTTCATGCTCGTGTAACCTTCCCACCTCGCAGAGATAGAGTCCTTCCAGCAGACCGGCCACCGTTTCAGCTCTTTCAATGAGCAATCGGAATGCCGGACATCGATGATGAGCATTCGTGGAGTCTCGTATCTCTCTTTGCAGAGCAATCCCGGCGAGATCGAATCATTCCCGCGGATTCACGGATCGAGCAATACGGACGGCGGATTCGAATTTCCTGGATTCTTGCGACCTTTCGCCACAGCAGGGTTGCTGTACCTGTAGCGGAGTTCCACAGGGATCGCCGCGATCCCTAGGTTAGTCAATTTCAAACCCAGGAATTTCCTACAAGTGGACATCGAGTCAGCGTGAAGGCGGCATGGCCCCGTTCTTGCCATAACCAGTCATGCGACACGTTTTGGTTTGTGGTTCAGCATACAGAAGGAANNGTGCGGGGGACCGTAGTGGCCACAAATCCTGCCGTCGATCCTCAGACGATCGTGGTGAAAGTTATGCGACCCAACAAAGAAGAGTTGATTGTGGGGGCTCGTGTCCCGGCAGACACCAAGATCACGCGGGGCACCAGAGCGACAGGGTTGGCCAACCTCAAGGTGGGAGAAGCAGCAGAGATGACATACCTGAAATCGCCGGATGGTTTGATTGCACGATCCATTCATGTTCATTAACCAAGGAGCGGCCATGTCGACTCGGTGCCACCTATCCTCTTTCCGTGTCTGTCTCTGCCTGATTGCGGTTGCAATGTTGTCCGGCTGCGCAAGCCGCAAGATCGTCACGGCGGTAGAGGACCAGAGTTTTGTCCCGGGGGCGGCACCCCAAGCCCAAGCGCCCGTGGCAGAGGCAAGGGTCTCCCCACCAACTCCAGTGGAAGCAGCAAGAGCGGAGCCAACGCCGGTCCAGCCGGCACTCCCGCCTGCGGTGAAAGAAGCGCGGGTCGTGGAACAACAGATCAGCCCGGCGCCGCCTTCGCAGCCTCAGTCCCCTGCAGCCATGCCGGTATCGGAGCTATCCGATGTCTTCTTCGATTTCGACCGGTTTTCGATTCGCGATGACGCTCGAACCGGACTCGAAGCCAATGCCGGTCTGCTGAAGTCACCATCCGGAAAGAAGGTCCTGATCGAAGGCCACTGCGACGAGCGAGGCACAAGTGCCTATAACCTGGTTCTGGGCGAGCGCCGAGCACAGGCAGTCGTCCAGTATCTCCAAGACCTCGGGGTTCCCTCCTCACAGATGCAGATCACCAGTTACGGGAAGGAGCGCCCCTTCTGCACGGAACATAGCGAAACCTGTTGGCAATCGAATCGACGGGCTCACTTCACCAGATAGTCAGTGAGCTAGTGAGAAGCCAGACTGAGAAACGGCCATCGAGAATTCTTGAATGTAAGGAGGGTCCTGTGAAGAGACGTCGGACACTGCTCATGTGCTGGGTCAGTCTCGTTGCCTTGGCTGGATGCGCCGGCACGGGCGAGGTCATTCCGCTCCAGATCCACCCCATCGTAACGAAGTCCGAGGCGATTTCGAAGCCGACTCCCGCTCTTCGTGTAGCTGTGGGACCGTTCGAAGACGGTCGGAGCCATAAAACCGGCCTTGGAGGCCGAACACACCTCTGGGGAGGTGTCAGCTATTTCGATGTCCCCGGAGGGAACCCCGCCGACGTGGTGGCCCAGGCCCTGACCGACTACCTGACCGCCAAGGGCTGGCAGGTGACCAAGCGAGTAGGCGACGACAAGGGAGCCGATGTCGTGCTCACGGGAAAAATCCTCGACATTGGAGTCCACGCCAAGAGCCGGGTCGGCTTCACCGAGGTCACGGCAAAAGCGAAGCTCGCGCTACAAGTACAGAACGTCGCGGACAGGAGCACCATCCGCATGACCCTGAACGGGAGCGGAGCAGACGACGTCTTTTGGTTCGATCCGGAGGATGTCCAAGCGCTGCTGAATGACGTCTTGAC
>CXWL01024744.1_pt2 | contig 15582 bp, 16 predicted proteins | sample 590931 | NCBI WGS metagenome assembly CXWL01 (sample SAMEA3498368, study PRJEB10139) | groundwater metagenome | biome: water well; material: biofilm material | place: Germany | collected 2015-04-27 | reverse complement strand
GTGATCGCATGGGATCAGACGCGGACGGCGGCGCTGGCGCGGCTGGCGAGCGCGCTGGAAACTGCTGAGGTCGCGGGCGTCAAGACGAACTTGGCGTTCCTGATCTCAGCGCTGCGCCACAACGCGTTCATTGCGGGCGAAATCGATACCGGCTTCATCGATCGGCACAAGGAGAGCCTGGTCGGCGCGGCGACGCCGGCACCTGCGGACGCGGTGTTGTTTGCGGCATTGTTCGTTCTGTTGGAGCGCCGGGCGAAGGCGGCTGGCGCTTCGCCGTGGCGGCACCTCGACGGGTGGCGCATCGGCGGTGTGCGTCAGCAAGAGATGATACGGCTGACGGAGGGCGAGACCGACAGAGTCGTCGGCGTGCAGTATCGCGACAAGGGATGGCACTTGTCGCTCGACGGGCGCTCGCTCGACGCGGATGCCGTGTTCGACGGCGACGGTTCGATTTCGGCAAGCCTGAACGGCCGGCGCGCGCAAGCGCGAGTCCTGCGCTTGTCGGGCAGTGTCGTCGTGCTGATGGCGGGGCGCAGTTACGCATTCGAGCCGCACGATCCGCTGGAAGCGGCCGAACACACGCACGATACGGGCAAGGAATTGCGCGCGCCGATGCCAGGCAAGGTCGTCCAGATCATGGCAAAGTCCGGCGATCGCGTGCGAAAGGGCCAAGCGCTTGCGATCATCGAAGCGATGAAGATGGAACACACGCTCTCAGCGCCCGGCGACTTGACGGTCAAAGACGTGCCTTTCCACGCCGGCGATCAGGTGGGCGAGAGTGCCGTTGTCGTGAGTTTTGAGTGACGGCGGAGACGCGACGCGCCTCCGCACGTTCGTGGATCAATAGATCGCGAAGTCGCCGCGGCAGCCTTTTTTCACCCAGACGCCGCGACGGTCATAGCCCCAGGTTTTGTTGAAGCGGCAAGCCGATCGGCTGCGCTGGTGAACCAGCTGGGCGTAGTTTTGAATTGGCACCGGGCAGAAGCGGCTTTTGTTGTTCTTCGAGTCGCAGGAGATGATGTAGGCGCTGTCGTACTCATCGTCCGGGTAGCCACCCTGCTGCGGGTAACCGTCCTGTTGCGGGGGGTAGCCGCCCTGCGGATAGCCCTGTTGCGGATAGTTCGGGTCGTAGGGCGGGTAGCCCTGCGGCGGCGGGGGCGGCGGCTGGCTGTTGTAGCCATCGTCGTCATTGTTGTCGGCGAGCGCGCCGATCACGCCGAGCGCCAAGATTCCCAGGCCAATTTTGGCGGCCGTGTCGCCGTCGTCGTCGCGGCGGCCGATGCGGAATGTCGCGCTGCAACCGTTGGCGACCCAAACGCCGCCTCCGTCAAATCCCCAAGTGTCGTTCTGGTAGCAGGCGTGCGCCGAGTGCTGATATCTGAGGACAACGCCGCCCGCCGTGCTTGTGCGGCAGTAATTGTAGCCACCTACAGACGAATTGCAGCGCACGTCGGCTGCTGCGGCGGGCGCAGACGTCGCGATCAACCCTGCGCCTAAAGCCGCTGCCGTGATCGCTGCTTTCAACATCGTCCTCAGTGTCATCACACGTCTCCGAAGCTTGCCTCGTGCCGGATTAGACAGTGTTCGCGGCTTGGATTGCAAGAGGTTCGCGCGGCGGGGTAGTTTCATCAGCGTTCATGCGAACGACGACCAAGCGATTGGTCCTGCAAGTGGAGCACCAACAATGCACATGCGTACTCTGATTTCTCTTGGCGTCCTGATTGCCGCCGGTTCGGCCGCGTGGGCCGCGGGCAATGCGGCCGACTATGACGGCGACGGGCGGATCAGCCGCGAAGAATTCCGCAATCAAGCGGCGCGTTCCGCGTTCGCTGCGGACAAGAACAAAAACAGCGTGATCGAAGACAGCGAAGCAAAGCTCTCGGGCGATCAGCGTACTGCGCTGGATACGAACGGCGACGGCAAGGTCTCGGTCGAAGAATTGCAGGAAGGCCAGATGGCGGGCTTCGGCGAACTCGACAAGAACGGCGACGGCTTCCTTGATGCGAACGAGATGAAGGGTTGACGCTTCATCTGATCAAACTTTGCGTCGGCGTCGATTCCGTCGAAGACTTGCGGGAGTGGCAGACGGATCGGCTGGCGCAATTGAAAAAGCGCGGGCAGAAGCCTGAGCTGAAGCACACCACGCGCATGGTGCCCAAGCGCCGGGATGAGTTGCTCGACGGCGGCTCGCTCTTCTGGGTGATCAAGGGTTACACCGCCGTGCGCCAGCCCTTGCTCGACATACGCCCTTTCGTTGACAAGGAGGGCGTGGGGCGTTGTCACCTGGTCTATGGGAAGGATTTAATCCTGGTCGCGCCGCGGCCTCGACGCGCGTTTCAGGGATGGCGCTATCTCGAAGCGAAAGACGCGGCGCCAGATGTTGGGAGGGCCGGGAAGGCGTTGCCTGATAAGTTGCGGCGCGAATTGGCCGAACTGGGGTTGTTGTAGTTGATGATCGTGCCGGTGATCGAAACTGAACGTTTGATCTTGCGCGAACATCGCCTCGGTGACTTTGCGACGCTGGCTGCGATGTGGGCCGATCCTGCCGTCACGCGCTTCATCGGCGGTAGGGCATCGACGCGGGAGGAGAGTTGGGCGCGCCTCACGCGCTATGTCGGGCACTGGGCGTTGCTCGGATTCGGCTATTGGGCAGTTGAGGTGAAGGGCGAGGGGCGGCACATCGGCGATGTCGGCTTCGCGGATTGGAAGCGCGATATTGTCCCGTCGTTGGACGGCATGCCGGAGAGCGGCTGGGCATTTGCACCGGGGGCGCACGGGAAGGGGATTGCGACCGAGGCGGTGAAGGCGGCAGTTGCCTGGGGCGACACGCATTTCGGGGGTAAGACGACGACCTGCATTATCGGCCCGGGGAATGTCGCGTCGATTCGCGTCGCTGAGAAATGCGGCTATCGCGAGTTTGTGCGGACGGATTTCAAGGGCGAACCGACAATCCAATTCCGTCGCTAGGGCACCTTGCGCGAGCCCCCTCAAGCGTAGGATTGTCCCGCCCCATGAGGGTGCATCCTGCACGCGCCGAGATGGCGCGGCTCTATTTGGCAGACGAGACCGAGGTTGTGAACGCGCTCTTGCCGCGTGCACGGCTGAGTGCGGCTGAGGCGCAGGCAACGGAAGCTCTGGCGCGCGATCTCGTGGGACGCGTGCGCGCGCAGCGGCGGCGCGGCGGGCTCGACGCGTTTCTCCAGGAATACGCGCTGTCGACCGAGGAGGGCGTCGTTCTGATGTGCCTCGCCGAGGCGCTGCTGCGCGTGCCGGATACGGAGACACAGGACAAGCTGATCAAAGACAAGATCGGATCGGCGAACTGGAATAAGCACCTAGGGCAATCGTCGTCGCTCTTCGTGAACGCGTCGACGTTCGCGCTGATGCTGACAGGGCATGTCGTGAAGCTCGATAGCGGGGAGCGCGATTGGTCGACGATCTTCGGGCGGCTGGTGCAGCGGTCGGGCGAGCCGGTGATCCGGCAGGCGATGCTCACCGCGATGCGCATCATGGGCGGGCAATTCGTGCTCGGCCGGACGATTGAGGAAGCGTTCCAGCGGGGCGCGGACGAGGCGAAACGCGGGTTTCGGTTCTCGTTCGATATGCTCGGCGAAGCGGCGATGACGCACGACGATGCGGAGCGCTATGCGCAGGCCTATGCGGAAGCGATCGGCGCGATCGCGAAATACGAGGGCGCGCGCAAGGGCGACATCTTCACGCGCAATTCGATCTCCGTGAAGCTTTCCGCCATTCACCCACGACTTGAGTTTGTGAAGTGGGAGCGCGTGCGCAAGGAGATTCTGCCGCGATTGGTGCCGCTTTGCGTTGCTGCGCGGGACGCCGGCATTGGATTCACGATCGATGCGGAAGAGGCCGACCGGTTGGAGGTGCAGCTCGACATCTTTGAAGCGCTTTGTGCGCGCGAAGAGTTGAAGAGCTGGGACGGGCTTGGTCTTGCGGTGCAAGCCTATCAAAAGCGCGCGCCGTCTGTGATCGCGTGGCTTGCTGCGGTGGCGCGTAAGCACAAGCGGCGGCTGCCTGTGCGGCTGGTGAAGGGGGCTTACTGGGATAGCGAGGTGAAGCGGGCGCAGGAGCTTGGCATCGACGGCTATCCGGTGTTCACGCGCAAGGCTTCGACCGACGTTTCTTATCTCGCCTGCGCGCGGCAACTCCTGGCGGACCGCGAGGCTTTCTTTCCCATGTTCGCGACGCATAATGCGCACACGCTGGCAGTGGTGAAGACGCTGGCCGGTGCTCGCGACGACTATGAGTTTCAGCGGCTGCACGGCATGGGTGAGGAGCTGTACGACGAGGCGATCGGCGGCGACAAGCTTGGCGTTCAGTGCCGCATCTATGCGCCGGTTGGTGCGCATGAAGATTTGCTCGCCTATCTCGTTCGCCGTTTGCTTGAGAACGGCGCCAACACCTCGTTCGTCAATCGTCTGGCCGATGATGAAGCGCCGATTGAAGCCATCATCGCCGATCCCGTCACGCAAGTGGAAGCCATGCCCACAAAACCGCATCCGCGCATCCCGTTGCCGGCCGACTTGTTCGGTGACCGCAAGAACTCGCACGGCGTTCTGCTCAGCGATCCCGCGCGGGCCGAGCCGCTGTTGAAGGCAATCGTTGATGCCGTGGCGCAGCCGCTCGATGCGCGGCCGATTGTCGGCGGCATGTTGAAGGACGGAAAGACGCGCGACGTATTCGACCCGAGCTTGCGGTCGCGGCGGATCGGTTCGGTGGTCGAGGCGACGCCGGCGCTCGCTGCGCAAGCGGCAGCTATTGCCCGGGCGGCGCAGTTCGACTGGGACACTTTGGGCGGCTCGAAGCGTGCCGAGGTCCTTTCGAAGGCTGCCGATCTATTCGAGCGCGATGCGGCGCAGCTGATTGGGTTGTGCGTGCGGGAGGCAGGCAAGACGGTTGCGAATGGGTTGGCTGATGTGCGCGAGGCGATCGATTTCCTTCGTTATTATGCAAACCTCGCGCGGGAAGATTTCTCCGGGCCGAAGTTGCTGCCGGGGCCGACCGGCGAGCGGAACGAACTTTCCCTGCACGGGCGTGGCGTGTTCGCTTGCATATCGCCCTGGAATTTTCCGGTTGCGATTTTCGCGGGGCAGATCGCGGGTGCGCTCGCGGCAGGCAACACCGTTGTGGCGAAGCCGGCGGAGCAGACGCCACTGACGGCATTTGCGGCCACGCGATTGCTCCACGAGGCAGGCGTTCCAGGCGACGTTCTGCATCTTCTTCCGGGCGACGGGGCGGAGATCGGCGGGACGCTTACACGTGATGCCAACGTTGTGGGCGTCGCGTTTACGGGTGGCACGGATACGGCGCGGCTGATCAACCTGTCGCTGGCGGAACGCAAGGGGCCCATTCCGCCGTTCATCGCGGAGACGGGTGGGTTGAACGCGATGATCGCGGACTCGACGGCGTTGCCGGAGCAGCTCGTGCGCGACGCGGTTACGTCGGCGTTCGACAGCGCGGGTCAGCGGTGCTCGGCGCTGCGGGTCTTGTTCCTGCAGTCCGACATTGCGTCAAAAGTTCTCAAATTACTCGCCGGAGCGATGGCGGAACTCAAGGTCGGCGATCCAATGAAGCTTGAGACCGATATCGGGCCGGTGATCGATGCGGACGCGCTTGCCGTACTCGAAGCTCATGCAAAGCATATGACGCGTGACGGGCGGCTGATCGCGGAAACGTCGCTGTCGGCCGAGACGCGCGACGGGTTTTTCTTCGCGCCGCGCGCATTCGAGATCGATGCAATCTCTCAGCTGCAGCGCGAGGTGTTCGGACCGATCCTGCATGTCGTGCGGTTCGAGGCGAACGCGCTGGACAACGTGATCGATGCGATCAATTCGACCGGCTACGGGCTGACGCTCGGTGTGCATACACGCATTCAAGAGACCGCCGACCGCATCCGTGCTCGGGCGCGCGTCGGCAATCTCTACGTCAATCGCAACCAGATCGGCGCAGTCGTGGGCGTTCAGCCGTTTGGCGGCGAGGGCCTTTCGGGGACGGGACCGAAAGCGGGCGGACCGTATTATTTGCACCGCTTTGCGCTCGAGCGCTCCGCCTGCACGAACACGACCGCCGCTGGCGGCAATGCTAGCTTGCTCTCGCTCGGCGAATCAGCGCCGTGAGCGAGGGTGCGTATGGCCGGACTTCCGGCACCGTTGATCGTCGTCGGTAACGAGAAGGGCGGGTCGGGCAAAACGACCGTCGCCATTCATCTCGTTGCGGGTGCGATGAGTGCCGGCCTTCGCGTCGGGGGGATCGACCTCGATCATCGGCAGAAGAGCTTTTCGCATTTCTTCGAGAACCGCGCTCGCTGGTCGGAGCGCGTGGGGCGCAACTATCCGCTGCCGAAACTTGCACCGGTGCATGCGTCGGCGCGCGAGACGAAGGCGCTGGCGGAAGGCGAGGAGGCACGGCGGCTGGCTCTGGCGGTCGCCGAACTCTCGGCGGAATGCGATGTCATCGTAGTCGACTGTCCGGGTGCGGATACCGCGTTGGGGCGCGCGGCGCACGCGAACGCGTCGGTCATCGTGACGCCGTTGAACGACAGTTTCGTGGATTTCGACTTGTTGGCCGGCGTCGACCCGGAGACCTACGAAGCGAAGGTCCCGTCGATCTACGCCGAGTTCGTGTGGGAGAGCCGCAAGCGACACATGATCGAGAAGCGCAGGACGATCGACTGGCTCGTCGTGCGCAACCGAATGTCGAGCGTCGAAACGCGCAATCAGCGCCGGGTGAGCGAGGCGCTGACGAAGTTGTCTCAGCGTATCGGGTTTCGTTTGGCGCCCGGTTTGACCGAGCGCGTGGTCTATCGCGAGCTTTTCCCCAAGGGCTTGACGGTGCTCGACCTCATCGAGGGTAAGACGAAGGGCATCACGATGGGCCAGATCGCGGCGCGTGCGGAAGTGCGGGCGCTGGTTGCGGCGCTCAGGTTGCCGCAGCTTTCGAAGATTGTAGCCACTGGATAAGGCCGAGCCTTACCGCACTGCTATCGGCAGGCTCGCCTTGGCGTTCGCTTGGTCCCAGGCGCCATCCGTGACGACGAGGCAGGAGGTGCCTTTCTTCTGCAGTTGTTTGCAGAGCGACTCGGCTTTCGCGGGCGTGAAGGCGCCGAAGCGGACGCGGTAGAAGGTCTCGCCGCGCACGTCGAGTTGGACGATCGCGCTGCGGGCGCCGCCAACCAGCGTGCGCTGTTGGGTCGTAACCTCTTGCAGCTGAGCTTCCGCTTTTTCGCGCGTCGAGTGTGCGCCGACTTGGATGCCCCATTGACCGCTGTGCACAACGGGATTCGATCGCACCTGATCTGCCGTGTCGCCTTGGCCGATTTCGCGCGGACTCGACGGGAGCGTGGCATAGACCGGCGCGCTTCCCGGGGCAGCGGGTGTTGCGGCCTGCGGCGCGGGCGCTGCCATCACGACCTTCGATGCGGCATCGGGACGGAATGCGCTGGCGCTGTTTTGTGCCGCTTCGGCGGCCGCTTCCTCATCGTCGAGAACAAGAGGCGACATCGCCATGATCACGGGAGCCGGACGGCCGAGGCCCATTCGCGTGAACTCGCTCTCAAGCAGTTCGGCGGTTTGAATGTCGCGATCGCGCGCGGAGCGACCGCCCATCACGACGGCGATGAGGCGCGTGCCTTGGCGCGTTGCAGAGCTTGCAAGGTTGAAGCCCGACATGCGCGTGTAGCCGGTCTTAAGGCCATCCGCGCCGTCGAAGAACTTCATCAGATTGTTGTGGCCCTCAAAGCTGCGGCCGCCCCAATAGAAACTCTGCAGGCGGAAATACGGATAGAATTGCGGAAAGTCCGTAATCAGGCGGCGGCTCAATATCGAGAGATCAAACGCCGTCGATTGTTGGCTTTCGTCAGGTAGGCCGGACGCGTTCACGAACGAAGTGTGCGCCATCCCCATCTCGCGCGCCTTTTGCGTCATACGCGTGGCAAAGGCCCATTCGGTGCCGGCGAGGTGTTCAGCGGTGACGACAGCGACGTCATTTGCGGAACGAACGACGATCGCCTTGATCGCGTCTTCGACTGTGATCTGTTCGCCGGGATCAAGTCCCAGCTTGGTCGGATCTTGCGAGGCCGCGTAGGACGATGCCGTCATCGGCGTCGAGAGGGTTAGGTTGCCCTTCTGGACCTGCTCGAACAGCAGGTAGAGGGTCATCATCTTGGTCAGCGAAGCCGGATAGCGGGTGTTGTTCGACATCCGCTCGTAGAGGATTTTGCCGCTGTTGGCTTCAATGACAATGGCCGCGAATTTTTCGACGTAGGGCTGGGGCGCGGTGACCACGTGGCGGCGGTGAGGTTTGGACTTGCGTTTGCGCGCGTCGGCGGTATCGGCGGCGATCATCGTGACCGCTGCCAAAACGAGCACCGTTAAGAAATATCGCCACAACTGACCGCGCCGAACCATGATCGAGCCCGCTACTTGAGGTCAAACGCCACGGCGGACGCGTCAGCAAGAAGCAGACCATCCATCGGACCGCTTCCCCCCCGACACGACACCAAGCTAGGGAGTCTGTCAGAAATTTCGCACTTGAAAAGTCCTAACATCGTCAACAGTCTCCCAAATCAGCCAGTGACCGTCGATCATTCGGCGGACCTGATTCGGCGACTTCAAGCTTCGCAGGCTGTGGATTTACTTTTGGTTAACGCTATTGAGAGCAACCGACTCCAGCTCATTGTGCGGTGCACAAATTTGCCTTGACAATTGAGCCAGGTAGCCTCATATAGGGTAATGTTGCAGTGCAGCATGACGCGATAAATCGGACACAGCTGCGCAGAATCCGTGAGGGGATTAACCACCCTCCACGGGCAGAAAGGATCAAGACGATGGCGAAAACGAAATTCGACACCGAAACGGTGGAGCAGGTCATGAAGAACGGAAACGAAGCGATGAAGCACGGTATGGAGCAAGTGACGAAGGCCTATGAGAGCTTCGCAGGCTTCGGCAAGGGCGGCGTCGAGGCGTGGATGCAGTCCGCGACCGCGATGACGAAGGCTTTCGAGCGCATCAACGGCGATTGGTTCGCGTTCTCGAAGCAGCAGATGGAAGACGGCGTCGCCGCGTTCAAAGCGGTCGCCAGCGCCAAGAGCGTACACGAGGCATGGGAAGTCCAGACGGATTTCGCGAAGTCTTCGCTGGACGCGTTTGTTGCTCAAGCGACGAAGGCCAACGATCTGTTCATGGACGCTGCGAAGAAGGCTGCAGAGCCGTTCAACGCGCGCTTGACGGAAGCCGCCCGCGACGTGCGTCAGGCGAGCCCCTTCGGCCGCGCGGCCGAATAAAGGTACCAAATAGCCGATACGACGGGGCTGAAGGCGCATTGCTTTCGGCCCCGTTTTTCCTTGTGTAAGGGCTTCTACGCGGAGACGCTTGCGTGCGGTCGCGGGGCATGCTGCGCTTGGGCATCATGTCCTTGCACCGCGTCGATTTTGCAACCCTGACCCGCCCGTCAACGCCAAACACTTTCCTGATGGCGCCAGACGGCCTTTGCAAGGCGGCGAAAGTCGACCAGGCGCCGCCAGTGTTTTCCATGGCGCCGGCAAAGCTACGGCAGACATTCTTGAGCGTCGTCATTTCGCAGCCACGGGTCTCGCATACGCTGGCCGACGAACGCGAACTCTACGACGATTTCGTGCAGCGATCGGCCATTTTCCAATTTCCCGATCTGGTGTCCGTGCAGTTTTTGGCGCACGGCAAAGGGGGCGCCACACTCGCGCTCTATTCGCGCTCGGTCTATGGCCGTTCCGACTTAGGCGTTAACCGCGCACGTAGTTTGCGCTGGCTGAAACTGGTTGACGTTGCCGTCAAGCCCTCTTCCCGCTGAAAAAACGCAGGGATATGCGCCTTCAGGGTGCTTTCCATTGGCGGCAAGGATCATATCTAATGGCGATATCGGTATTGGTAGCTGCGCACGACAGATATGACGAAACAGAACGGTGACCGCGACGGACAAGGGCCGTCCACCGGCTTGGTCACGAAAGTGCGGCCGAAGACGAAGCGTCCGAACCTTTATAAGGTTTTGATGCTGAACGACGACTACACGCCGATGGAGTTTGTCGTGCACGTGCTGGAGCGTTTCTTCAACAAGGGGCGCTCGGACGCGGAGCGCATCATGCTGCAGGTTCACCAGCAGGGGGTTGGGATCTGCGGCGTCTTTACGTACGAAGTCGCAGAAACCAAAGTCGCACAAGTGATCGATTTCGCCAGGCGGCACCAGCACCCGTTGCAGTGCACACTGGAGAAAGAGTGATAGACTGAGGTCAGTAAGGGGTGGGTCGAGGGGTTTGAAGAAAGGCGAACGTTAGTGGCGAGTTTTTCGAAGTCTCTGCAGAACACCCTCCATCGCGCGATGGCGCTCGCGAATGAGCGTAACCACGAATACGCGACGCTGGAGCACCTGCTGTTGGCCTTGATTGACGATCAAGACGCCGCCGCCGTCATGCGGGCGTGCAATGTCGACGTCGACGCGCTGCGGCGGACGCTCTCCACGTATGTCGATACCGACCTTGCAACGCTGGTCGTGGACGACGGCGAAGATGCGAAGCCGACCGCAGGTTTCCAGCGCGTCGTGCAACGCGCGGTCATTCATGTGCAGTCGTCTGGTCGCGAAGAAGTCACGGGCGCGAATATTTTGGTCGCGATCTTTGCCGAGCGCGAGAGCCACGCCGCCTATTTCCTGCAAGAACAGAACATGTCGCGCTACGACGCGGTCAGCTACATCAGCCACGGCATTGCGAAGAGGGCGGGCGCCTCCGAATCGAGGCCGGTGCGCGGCGCGGACGAAGAAGGCGACGAGAGCGGCGACAAGACGGTCAAGCAAGGGACCGAGGCGCTTGAGGCCTATTGCATCAACCTCAACAACAAGTCGCGCGCGGGCAAGATAGATCCGTTGATCGGCCGGGAACCAGAGGTCGAGCGCACGATCCAGATTCTTTGCCGCCGGCAGAAGAACAATCCGTTGCTGGTCGGTGATCCAGGCGTCGGCAAGACCGCGATCGCCGAAGGCTTGGCGCGCAAGATCGTGCAAGGCGAAGTGCCGGAGGTGCTGAAAGATTCGACGATCTTCGCGCTCGATATGGGTGCCTTGATCGCCGGCACACGTTATCGCGGCGACTTTGAAGAGCGTTTGAAAAACGTCGTGAAGGAGTTGGAGCACTTTAAGGGCGCCATTCTCTTTATCGACGAGATCCATACGGTGATCGGTGCGGGTGCGACGAGCGGCGGGGCGATGGACGCGTCGAACCTGCTGAAGCCCGCCCTGCAGTCGGGCACGCTGCGCTGCATGGGCTCCACGACCTATAAGGAATTTCGCCAGCACTTCGAGAAGGACCGGGCGTTGGCGCGGCGGTTTCAGAAGATCGACGTGGGCGAGCCTTCTGTGCCGGATGCGATCAAGATTTTGAAGGGGCTGAAGCCCTATTTCGAAACGTATCACAAGGTTCGCTACACCGGCGATGCGATCAAGGCTGCGGTGGAGCTGTCGGCGAAGTACATCAACGATCGCAAGCTACCCGACAAGGCGATCGACGTGATCGACGAGACGGGTGCCTCGCAGATGCTGCTGCCCGAGGGCAAGCGCAAGAAGATTATCGGCGTCGAAGAGATCGAAGCTGTGATCGCCAAGATGGCGCGCATTCCACCGAAGTCGGTGTCGAAGAACGACGCGGAGGCGCTGCGCGACCTTGAGATGAACATGAAGCACGTCGTGTTCGGACAGGACGAGGCGATCAAGCAGCTCTCAGCCGCGATCAAGATGGCGCGCGCTGGCTTGCGCGACCCTGAGAAGCCGATCGGGTGCTATCTGTTCTCGGGGCCGACGGGCGTCGGCAAGACGGAGGTCGCGCGTCAGCTTTCGAAGATCATGGGTGTCGAGCTCCTGCGCTTCGATATGTCGGAATACATGGAGCGGCATTCGGTGAGCCGGTTGATCGGCGCGCCGCCGGGTTATGTGGGCTTCGATCAAGGCGGCCTACTCACCGACGGCGTCGATCAGCATCCGCATTGCGTGTTGTTGCTCGACGAGATCGAGAAGGCGCATCCGGACCTGTTCAACATTCTGTTGCAGGTGATGGATCACGGGAAGCTCACCGACCACAACGGCAAGAAGATCGACTTCCGCAACGTCGTCTTGATCATGACAACGAACGCGGGCGCGTCTGACGCCGCGAAGGAATCTATCGGCTTCGGTCGAGGGCGTCGCGAAGGCGAAGATACGGAGGCGATCAAGAAGCTGTTCACACCGGAGTTCCGCAACCGTCTCGACGCGGTTATCGGTTTCGCGCCGCTTTCGCAGCAGATCATCGAGCGCGTGGTCGAGAAGTTCGTGCTGCAACTCGAGGCGCAGCTTTCCGACCGCAACGTGACGTTCGAACTGGACCCGGACGCGACGCGCTGGCTCGCTGAACACGNNGCTATGACGAGTCGTTCGGGGCGCGGCCGCTGGCGCGGCTGATCCAAGACACGATCAAGAAGCCGCTGGCCGACGACATCTTGTTCGGCAAGCTGGCGCGCGGCGGCACGGTGAAGATGACCGTCAAACCCGACAGGTCGGGCCTCGCGTTTGAAATCATCGAAGCGCCGCAATTGCCGTCCAAGTTGGCGGCGACGGGCGACGACTTCGACGGCGACGAGGAGTCCGAGCCTCACGAGCCCGAACTGGTGAAATGACACGTATCTTTCTGGCCGTATTGCTATTGGCGAGCCTCGCCGCGCCTTCGCGCGCGGATGAGGATGTTATTATTCGCGGTCAGTTTCCGCAGATTCTGGCACGCGGCGAAACCGTCGTGCAGATGGCAAATCGGATGGCGGTGACGATGATCAACCTCGACCGGATGATCGCGCCGCCCTGCGGGATGAAGCGCATTTTCGAGTTCGCAGGCGCCGACTACTACGACGAAAACGATCTGACGCGGCGGATCGAGCCTAGCCAGCGCGGCGTGTGGCGTATTGCTGTGCAGGGCAAAGGCTGCTGGTCGCCACGTCTGCACAACGTTTTCCTATTTCCGCGTGTCGGCGCGCCTGCCGGCTTGCGGCTGGGTGTGCCGGGGCGCTCGGTTGCGGGTGTGCGGTTGCAAGCGGAAGCCGTGCCGCTGGTTCTGCGCGAGGCGAACGGCATCGCAATGCGCGGGAATTGCGATGAGCCTGCGTTCCTTGTCGACAGCAGCGTGACGAAGGTGCGCTTGCCCGGCAAGCCGTGGGTCGAGTCATGGTCGGCGTCGGCCTGCGAGGTGACGCGCAAGTTCGCGGTGATGTTCACACCGGAAGGGGTGAAGACGCGGATTGGCGTGGCATTGGCGGATTGATCACCCATCCGGGAAACGGGGGGCGGGTTCGCTTCATGAGGAGTTGGGTTGGATGAGATGGCTCATGCTCGGTTGCTTGGCTTTGATCACGTTTGCGCCTCCAGCGCTGGCCGACAAGTTCGAGCAATGGGCGGTCAACGGCCCCTCGGAGGATCCACCAGTCCCAACTGATCGAAGCGTCATACTCGGTACCGTCGGAAAAACCGTCAAAACGCTTGGGATCATATCGCGGCCGCTATTCCTTCAATTTGTCAGCAAAGATTCCGGTTCGGATCAAACAAACCCGAGGGGAGGGCCGAAGAGCTTTTACTTCGACCACGACGGCTACGAGTTGGCTTCAGCGCCGGCGGGCGAATACGCCCTTAAGAGCGTGCATTGGAGCTCGGAAATGGTCACTTGGGAGCTTGGAGGGTGGAGCAGCGCATCTCCGGCTGGCACATTCAAACTTGCACCAGGCGAAGTCATTTATGTTGGGCATCTCGTGATCGAACCTGGAAATTCGATCTATGGTCCGTCCGAGGATAACAAGCTGCTAGTGATGCGTGTCGAGGATCGCTTTGAAGAATACCGCAAGGAGCTTCCGCCGCATTTGCGCGATGTCGTCCAAAAACGTCTGATCACCCTGCCGGCTCAGATTGAGTTCCCGCACGCCGAACGGAAGGTCATGTCCCGCTAAAGGCGTGGTGCTGTCACCGAATTGCAGCAGCGATCTTTGCGCCGAGAGCTTTAAGTTGCTCAAAATTCGCTGTCTCGCGGGCGTGCAGTTTGAGATCTAAGCCTGACGAGCGCGGGATCACGTGAAAGTGGATGTGGAAGACGGTTTGGCCGGCGGCTGCGCCGTTGAGTTGGGCGACAAGGATTCCCGGCGCGTTCAGCACCTCCTTCACGGCAGCGGCGACCTTCTTCGTTGTCTTGATGAGGGCGGCCGCGGCATCTGGGCTTAGGTCGAAGATCGACTCGGCGCTTTCCTTTGGGATCACGAGCGTGTGGCCCTCGGCTTGGGGCATGATGTCCATGAAGGCGAGCGTGTGATCGTCTTCATAGACTTTGAAGCAGGGGGCCTCACCGCGGACGATCTTTGCGAAGATGTTGTTCGGGTCATAGACCATTTTAGGTGTCCTTCTTGAAGGGCGCGTGCTCGGCCATGGCTTCTATTTCCTCGCTGACTGCACGGCGCTCTTCGTTCAAGTAGCGGGCAACGGCGTCACGCAAGCCGGCGTGTGCGATCCAGTGCGCGGAATGTGTCCTAACGGGCACGTAGCCGCGGGCAAGCTTGTGAGCGCCTTGAGCGCCGGCTTCGACAACGCTCAAGCGGTTTTGGATCGCGAAGTCGATCGCTTGGTAGTAGCAAAGTTCGAAATGCAGGAACGGGTGATGTTCGAGCGCGCCCCAATTGCGGCCGTACAGCGTGTCGGAGCCGATGAAGTTCAAGGCGCCGGCGATGTAACGTCCGTTGCGCTTGGCCATGATGAGCAGTGTGCGATCGGCCATGCGTTCGCCAACTAGGCTGAAGAATTTTCGCGTCAGGTATGGCGAACCCCATTTGCGCGAGCCTGTGTCCATATAGAACGCGAAAAATGCGTCCCAGCGCGCCTCCGTCAGATCACTGCCGGTGAGCCATTCGACTTCGATGCCGGCTTTTAGAGCCTCAGCGCGTTCGCGGCGAAGGTTCTTTCGCTTGATCGACGAGAGCGCGCTCAAGAAACCGTCGAAGCTGTCGTAGTTATCGTTGCGCCAGTGGAATTGCTGGTCGTGGCGTTGGAGGAAGCCGAGCGGCGCGAGGGCTTCCGCTTCTTCTTGCTGGGCGAATGTGAGGTGTAGCGACGAGACCTCGAGCTTCTGCGCAAATGCCATCATGGCGCGGGCGAGAGGTTCGCGTTCGGCCGCGTTGCCGCCAGTCAGTAGGCGTGGGCCGGTTGCAGGTGTGAATGGCACCGCGACTTGGAGCTTTGGATAGTACGCGCCGCCTGCACGTTCGAACGCTTGCGCCCAGCCGTGGTCGAAGACGTATTCGCCATAAGAGTGGTTCTTCACATACATCGGCGCCGCCGCGACTGCCTGGCCCTCTTGCTCGACAAGGATGTGCGCCGGCTGCCACCCCGAGCGTGCGGTTGCGGAGCCGCTCTCCTCGAGGGCTGCTAGGAACGCGTGCGCGACGAACGGGTTGAAACAGTGACCGGGTGGGTTTGCGAGTGCGTCCCAGACGGTTGACGCGATGTCACCCATGCCGCCAAGCAGGCGGGCGGACGGCGCCGACC
>CXWL01125575.1_pt1 | contig 15584 bp, 13 predicted proteins | sample 590931 | NCBI WGS metagenome assembly CXWL01 (sample SAMEA3498368, study PRJEB10139) | groundwater metagenome | biome: water well; material: biofilm material | place: Germany | collected 2015-04-27 | reverse complement strand
CATTGTCGAGGGGCTGAACAACAAAGCCAAAGTCACCATGAGAAAAGCTTACGGCTTTCGGACCTTTAAAATGCTTGAACTCGCGCTATATCATGTACTTGGAAAACTGCCCGAGCCAAAGCTTGCCCACACATTTTACTGACGAACCATTTTTGTTCATGGTGCTTCCCTCCATGATGCTGTCTTGTGCCAGTGCCTCGACGATGCGCGCCATGCCCAGCGCGGTGCAACGAGTCCCGGCTCACTTTGCATTTTATTATGCCTCATCGGTGTCATCTTTTTTGATCTGCTTTAACACCTTGTCAAAATCGCTCTCGAACAGCCGATCCTGCACGATGCGGTATTTCTCGAATTCGCTTTCCGCGAAGTCCCTGGCGATCTGTGCCGTCACCTTGCCGCTGTCTTGCAGAATTTCCCGCTCGTCGAATTCCAGAAACATATCCAGACGTTTTGCCCAGTCCTCCATGCTCATGGGGATTTTTCGGCGCGCCCTTTCTTCGGCCAGTTCCAGATAGGCGTTGACGATGCGCCCGAGCGATTCCAGCTCGTCTTTGTTCAGGTAGTTCTTGGCGATAGACACATCGGTCTTGAGTATCCTGCCGTTCGGGCTATTCTCCCACGCGGTCAGGCCCATGTTCTCTCTGGCGCTGTCGGCCCGTTTCAACACCAGTTCTGCGGCGGTGTGCCCGTGAATAGCAAAGTGCAGCTTGTTCTGCACCTTGGCGAAAAAATCGCGGGTCGTGGGGGCATCCCTGTTGTAGTCCACGCTGGTAGCATAGATGTCGGTGATTTTCTGGTAAAACTTCCGCTCGCTGAGCCGGATTTCCCGTATTTCCGCCAGCAGCCGCTCGAAGTAATCCTCGCCGAGAAAAGCGCCGTTCTCCATGCGCTTCTTATCCAGCACATAGCCCTTGATGGCAAATTCGCGCAACACCTGCGTGGCCCACTGGCGAAACTGGGTTGCCCGGACGGAATTGACCCGGTAGCCCACGGAAATGATCGTGTCGAGATTGTAAAACTGCGTCAGGTAACTTTTGCCGTCGGCGGCAGTATTCCGGAATTTCCGGATAACTGAATCCTCCTGTAACTCGCCGCTTTGAAAAATGTTTTTCAAATGCTCGCTGATGGTTCGCACATCCACCTCAAACAAGGCGCCCATCAGCTTTTGCGTCAGCCAGACCGTCTCGTCCTCATAGCGCGCCTCGATGCTCTGCTCGCCGCTTTGACCGGTAAAGATCAAGAACTCCGCCGTGCTGTTGCGGATAAGCTTTTTTTCTCCGCTCATAGCGTCTTCACTTCAGTGGTGCCGGATTTTTTGTTCATGGTATTGCCTCGATTCCTATCACGCCCAGGTTGTAATGCTTGGTGCGATTGGTGGACGGTCATTATTTCGTTTCATGAATTTCAGGCAAGGTGCGAAGATAGTTTTGTTGCCCACTGGCTCATAAGCACGAGGTCGCAAGACACGGTAGTCTTGTCATCCATCACCAGCACAAGTTCGCCCGCCTTGGTCGCGTTCTCAAAGGCATAAACTTGCGATTGCCGCCATCCCTTGCGTTAGCCGCCAAAACAGCGTGTGCAGTGGTTCCACTTCCTGCAAATGAGTCCAGTATTGTTGAGCTTTCATCAGTCGCAAGTTCGAGGATTCGGTCAACAAGCTGACGAGGTTTGGGTGTTGCAAATGGCTTCGCCCCATCGAAAATTTCTTTCATCTCCGCGCCAGCATTTCGTGTGCTGCCAGCAAACTCGTAGGGCCACCATGTTTGATTAACGACACCAGACTTGGCTTCCGTCAAAAACTTTTTCTCCATTGGGAACTCTGCATTTCCATCTTTGCCCCACCAAATTCGATCATCTTCTTGGAGCCACTTCATTTTTGCTGGTGGCCGCCGCCAACTGCTCCCTTTCGGTGGACTCACTTCACGCCCCACTTTGTTGGGCAATGCGTAATCATCGCGCACACGATACTCTGCGCGTGTAAGCGGCGCGGCCAGCCAGTCTCCGCGTTTATCTCCATCTGGGTTTGTGTAGTTCGCAATCTGATCCGCGTTGCGTTCGAGCAAACTTCCAATAAAACTTTCTGTTTTTCTATAAAGCAAGACGTGATTGTGCGTTTCTGCAATGCCAGAACTGTTGTTACCTGGAGTATCTTTTGACTGCCAGACAAAGTTGGCCATGAAATTGTTTTCGCCAAAAATATCATCCATCAACAAGCGCAGGCGATGACATTCGTTATCGTCAATTGTGATAAAAATGGCTCCGCTATCGGATAACAACTCATGCAATAACTGCAACCGTGGCCACATCATCGCGCACCACTTGTCGTGCCGCAATCCATCCTCGATACCGACCGGATTGCTCGCCAGCCACTCTTTCAGCATCGGGCTGTTGACGTTGTCGTTATAGCACCAGCCCTCGTTGCCCGTGTTGTAGGGCGGATCAATGAAAACGCAATCCACCTTGCCCGCATAAAGCGGAAGCAAGGCTTTCAGGGCGTGGAGATTGTCGCCGTGAACGATCAGGTTGCCGTTCAAGTCGTGCGTCGCGCCGACCGACTTGTCGCCATGAATGACGAGCGGCCTATACGGCACAGACAGGTGATGGTTATAGACGAACTCTTTACCTTTGAAATGCAGTTCTGGCATAGGCTTCTTTCTGGTGCAGTGATTCTGGAAATGTGCAGTAATGTACTGTAATGTCCGGCATAATCCAAATTATACAAACGAGATTCACGGAAAGCCGCGTCATGTTTACATCGGATCATGCAATATGGAAATTTGCAGATGCCGGAGATGAACTCAACGACTGGCTACCTTACGCCGAAGATTTGATACGGAAGTGGTCAACCCAGAGCAGCGATGAAGTGAAGTTTAAGTCAACATTTGAAATCATCATCGCCGCATTTTTACTCCAAGATGACTTGTTGCCAGCTTCAGCAAAAGTAGCCTTCGCAAAAGTCATGCTTGACGCAATAGATGAGGCCATCACAAAAAAACTCCACTTCAAAAGCCTGCTCATCCATCCACCCAAGCCGGGGCGAAAGGAAAACCGCACCGCGACTTACATTAAATGCAAAGAGGTTATGAAGCTCATTCAAGGGGGAAAATCCGCGCGCTGGTGGTGAAGCTGGAAGCGGCGCGCAAGTCTGTCGCGTAAGAGGTTCGCGATGAGCCAGAACCGCGACACGCCTGCCTACCAGGAATATGCCGCTTCCATGTTGTCACGCCTGGGCGCAAAATATTGGCCATGATGGGGTGCTGACGGCCTTCTTCAGTTATGGTGAGGTTGCCTGTCAGCGTCAGGGGGAAATCATACGGGGATTGGCTACACCACAGCAGGCCGTGCAACCGGGTGCCGACGAAATCGCGGAAGCCGTGTTTAACAAATTGCGCGCTTCTGGCGTGGGTGTGCAGGCCAGATGAACACGATGGGTTGATACGTCAGGCCGCTTGCCCGTGCAACGGAATTACTTCCGCCCCAGCCTTCAACTTGTCCAGATAGTCCGCCCAGTGCTGCATCATCTTTTTGCGTTCGGGTAGATACTCCGCCCGGTTGTATGCGCCCCGCACTTCGTTGCGTTCGCAGTGGGCGAGCTGGCGTTCGATTACGTCAGGCTTGAAGCCGGTTTCGTTGAGGATCGTGGAAGCCACCGCGCGAAAGCCGTGGCCGGTCATCTTGCCTTTGTAGCCCAGGCGGTAGAGGGCGAACAGCATGGTGTTGTTGCTGATGGGTTTGTCCCGGTTGCGACCGGGAAACACGAAGCGGCTACCGCAGGATATTTCCTTGAGTTCGGCCAGTATGGCAAGCGCCTGCCGCGCCAGCGGTACAACGTGCTCGGCTTTCATCTTCATGCGCCCGGCAGGGATGATCCACAAGGCGTTTTCCAAATCAAACTCGCCCCACTCCGCGCCTATCAGTTCGTTGGTGCGCACAAAGGTTTGCGCCAGCAGTTGCAGGGCGAGGCGGGTTTGCTTGTCGCCGGTTTCGTCATACTTGGCAATGGCGCGCAACAGGTCAGGCAGCTCTTCGGGGCGGACGGCGGATTGATGTTGCTTTACATGCGGGGTGAGCGCGCCGCGCAGGTCGGTGGACAGGTTGCGGGTGCAACGCCCGGTGGCGATGCCGTAGCGGAATACCTGCCCGCATACTTGCAGGACACGGTGGGCAAGATCGTATGCGCCACGGGCTTCTATTTTGCGGATGGTTTCCAACAGCTCCAGCGCGTTTATCTGGTCAATCGGACGTTTGCCAAGGGTAGGGAAGATATTGCTCTCAAGACGGCGTTTAACATCGCTGGCGTGGTGTTCTACCCATGTATGCAGTTGCTTGTTGTACCACTCCATCGCCACGGCCTCGAAGGAGTTCACATTGGCGAGCTTTTTGCGCAGGTTGGTGGCTTTGCGTTCGGCGGAGGGGTCGAGGTCGGCTTGCAGTTGCTTGCGTAGCTCATCGCGTTTTTTCCGTGCATCGCTCAGGGTGACTTTGGGATACACGCCAACGGACAGGGACTTTTCTTTATCTGCCTGCCAATAACGCAGCCGCCAATACTTCCGGCCATCGAGGTAAACCCACAAATAAAGACCATCGCCATCGTGAAGCTTGCGAATAGACGCGCCATTGCTGGTGGCGTTCTTGCATTCGGCAGCAGATAACAGGTTGGTGGCCATCGTGGTAACTCCTGACCGTGGTAAATATGTTACCACGAAACTTACCACGGTTTAAGCCCGGATGCAATGGGATGTTACCACACCGCTTTGGACTACCTATTTATCATAACACCGCGTATTTACTTGGTTTACCGGACACTACCGGACGGGTTATGATGCGAAATTGGCGGAAGCTGTGAGATTCGAACTCACGAAGGGCGCAAACCCTTGGCGGTTTTCAAGACCGCTGCCTTCAACCGCTCGGCCAAGCTTCCCTGTTTCAGAGCGCGCATGATACCCGAAACCACTCCGTGGTAGTGTTCGGCACGATCACGGCGCGGCTGCTCCAGCGTGCTGCCAGTATCGCGTGTGGCTCCTGCGGTAACGCTCGACGCTGAAACTCCGCGCATCCATGCTGACGATAATCGCGCCATCCTCATCCGAGCGCAGCAGCTCGCTGCCCGCTGCGCGGTAACGCTCGACCACTTCTTCCTTGGGGTGGCCGAAGCGGTTGCGGTAGCCTGAAGCGAACACGGCGTAGCGCGGGTGCACGGCTTCCACAAAGGGCGGGATAGATGAAGTTTTGCTGCCGTGGTGCGGCACCAGCAACAGGGTGGCGGGGAGCTTGTCGCCATGCTGTTGCAGCAGGCGCCGCTCGGCTTCCTTTTCGATGTCTGCGGCAAGCAGGATGCTGTAAGCGCCTGCGCTGATGCGCAGCACGCAGCCGAGGTTGTTCTTGCTGATTTTTCCGGACGAGCCGCTTGCGCGCGGGGGATGCAGCACCTCGAAGCGCACGCCATCCCACTCCCAGCTCTGACCGTCGGCGCAACGCTGAGGATTGCGCGCCTGTTGCAGGATGGGGCTGCTGTCGGGCAGCGACGACGACAGCCAGCCAACCGGCATGGCCTGCATTACGGAAAGCGCGCCCCCGGTGTGGTCGCTGTCGTCGTGCGTGATCATCAGCCCATCCAATTGCGGGATGCCCTGCGCGCGCAGCGAAGGAACCAGGATGCGGTTGCCGCTATCGGCCTCGCCGCTGAAGTCCGGCCCGGTGTCATAGAGTAGCGCGTGACCGTGCGTCTGGGCCGCGACCGCCATGCCTTGCCCCGCATCGAAGATGATGAGGCGCAATGCGCCGGGTAGCGGTGTGGCCGGAAACGCCAGAAACATCGGCAACATGGCGATCAGACCCAGCCAGCGCGCCGGAAAACCGCGCGGCAGCAAACACCACAGTGCGCCGGTCATGCCCAGGGCAACGCTCCACGCGGGCGGCGCATGTTGCGCCCAAACCGCATCCGGCAGTTGGCTCAACCGCTCCAGCGCGACCATGCCCGCTGCCATGGCCTGATGCGCGAGATGCAGGATCCAATCGAAGGGCAGCAACGCACCCAGCAAGGCGAGTGGCGCCACTATCCAGCTCACCAGCGGGATGGCGAAGGCGTTGGCGGCAGGCGACACCAGCGAGATTTGCTGGAACAGCGCCAGCAGCAGCGGAACCAGGCCGACCATCATCGCCCATTGCACGCGACCATACACCGACAGTCCCCGCAAGGAGGACGCCAAGGGGTACACGGCGGCTTGGCCGCCACCCTCTTGCAGCCCCCGCGAGTGCCAGAGGCGGTGTGCAGTCACATAGAAGATCAGCGCCACCGCGCCAAACGACAGCCAGAACCCCGGCGACAGCGCCGCCCACGGATCCATCAGCACCACCGCCAGCAAAGCGGCAGCAAGAATTTGCGATGCGGCCACGGCGCGCGATAGCCACAGTGCGGCGGCAATTACGGCCAGCATGTAAACGGTGCGCTGGGCCGGCACGGAATAGCCGGACAGCAATGCGTAAGCCAGCGCCACCAGCAACCCCGCAGCCGCTGCGGCCTTGCGCGCTGGCAGGCGCAGAACCAGCCGTGCGCTGCGCCGCCACACCGCGTAGGCAAGCGCAAAAGCCATCCCGGCCAGCATGGTGATATGCAGGCCGGAAATGCTCATCAGGTGATTGACCCCGGTGCGCGCGAATATTTGCCATTGCGCGGCTGGAATGCTGCCTTGGTCGCCGATGGCGAGGGCGATCAGCACCCCCGCATATTCCGCGTCACCCAGCGTGCGCCGAAAGTGTTCGCGCACCGACTCGCGCACCTGCTCGACAAAATATCCCGGCGCTGCGACTCCCGCATCCAGCCGCCGGTTGTCGCCCTTGCCATGCACATAACCCGTCGCGCGCAGGTTTCGCTCCAGCGCCCAAGCCTCGAAATCGAAACCGTAGGGGTTGCTGGTGCCGTGCGGTTGCTTGAGGCGCACCGTAAGCTGCCAGCGTTCTGCGGCGCGCAGCGCCAGCGCTTCGCCTTCCTCGCCGTTGTAGGTGGAGAGCCGCAGGCGGCGCGGCACGCGGGCGTCCGGGGTGGCGACGCGCTCGACATCGAAAACAAAGCTCAAGCCGCGCTCGTGCTGCCTGGGCATCTCTGCCACCACGCCCACCACTTCGATATCCTTGCCTTGCCAGTCGGCGGGCAAACTGTCGGCCAACCGCAGTTGCGCCACCCACGCGGCGTAGAAAAAACCGAGCGTACACGCAATGGCCGCAACCAGAACGCGGCGGATCGCGCGCTGCCATGGCGCGCGGTGCGGTAACAGCGGGGCAGCGAGCAACGGCGCGAACCATCCGGCGATATGCAAGTCTGGTAGCGCCGCCTGCTGTTGCAGCAGCCACACACCGAACGCGAAGAAGAGGCAAACTGAAACCATGCGACGTAGCGGAAAACAGAAGTTGCGGGCGCCACGCGCACCGTCTTGAATTGTGCGGTACCGGCTACTCTGGTTTGCGCCGGTTTGGGTGCGCTCTCCTAATCCGCAGGCAGTGTACCGTCAAATCGGCGGCGCCACGAGAGGCAATGCGGGCGAAAGCTGTTGCGGAACTGCAAAGTGAACCCTCACCGCAGCTCCGTAAAGGGCACCTCAAGTCAGGGTTGCCGCAAGCAGGTTGCGCTCACTTGAGAGACAGAATCCACTGCACAATGCTCTTGATATCACTGTCGCTGATGGATTTCGGGGTGGCAGGCATCGGCATCTTCCCCCACGCTCCGGCGCCACCGTTGCGGACTTTTCTTTCCAGTGCGGTTTGCGCGCTTTTGTCGTTTCTGTATTTTGCGGCTGTTTCCCTGAAAGAGGGACCCAGCGCCTTCTGCTCAAGCGCGTGGCAGGTCATGCAATTGCTGTTTATTGCCAGGTCTTCCCCGTTTGCCGCCAGCGCATTGCCTGCAAACAAACCCACCGCCAGCGGGACCAGCAAACGAAAGTGCATTGATATGTTCCTCGGATTGATTGCTGTCACTCTAAATCAGGCGCAAGAGTCGAGTCAACGAAGCCTGTGCCGCCATCCCCCTCCTGCCCCGCCTTGAAGCCTGGTTCCACTTCCTTCCATTTGGTCACGGTATAGCGCGAAAGTTTCACTCCTTCCGCCCAAAAATCCCCCGGCAGTCCGGCCTTGTTCTTGAGTGAGGCGAGAAACAGGCGCGGCTGCGCAAAATGCTCCCACACCTGCGGCAGGTAGGTGCTACGGCGATTAAAGTATTCGAACACGATACCGTCAACGCCCGGACGCAATTGAGCCAGCGCGTCTGCCTCGTCTCGAAAACTCATCTCCCGGGTCGGCGACAGCACGGAAATCTCAATTTTTGTGCTGTCCAGTTCCGCCAGGGCCAACGGAGGAAAGCGCGAATCGTGCAGAGCGGCGGCCACCGCGTTGCCTTTGACATCGGCGAGCAGGGAGCGGTGCGCCTGCAACGAGCCGATGCAGCCGCGCAGCCCGCCATGCCGGGTGAGAGTGACAAAACATGCGCCGGGCTCGGCCAGCCAGAGTGCGGATTCGTCTGCCAGGCACGGAACATTCAGCGCGCAGGAAATGGCCGCGCGCGCGATGGGCAGCAGAATGCGGCCTTGTTCCGCGTCAGGCATGGCCGCCGGTAAACGCGAATGATGCGTAACCCACCACGCTGTCACGCTTACCTGCGGTGTCGCCGGAATTGCGCGAGTCAAGCAGGTGCGGGGTCAGGTGGTGATGGCGCGCTGCCACAAGCAGGCCGCTGATCGGCGTGCCGCCGCAAGCCTGCTCGTGCGCGATGAGAGATTCCATGCCGAGTATGCTTTGGACGGTCNNACGATCAAAGTCTCGTCGCCGCCCCACAGCAGTTCCAGCACTTCGGCCACCGCTTCCGGCGGGGCCATGCCCACCGCCAGCGGCAGCACTTTGAAACCGGATAGCACGGCCTGCAAAAACGGCAATTGCACTTCCAGAGAATGTTCCAGCGCGTGCGCGTGCGGGCTGACGCTGACTTGCGGCAGATGCGAGATGGATTGCGCGGCTTCCCGATCCACCGGTATCGTGCCGAGCGGCGTAACGAAGGCGTCAGATCCCGGCAACGCCAGCCCGTTAACCGCAACGCGGTGGGTCGGGCCGAGCAGCACCACCCGGCGGATGTGCGGCGCGACGTTTTTCAGCGCCGCATAAGCGCTGGCGGCTACCGGGCCGGAATAGATGTAACCGGCGTGCGGCACAATCAGCGCCTTTGGGCGATATTCGCACGGCTTCGCCGCAGCCAGCATGGCGCCCACCTCGCGCGCCAGAACGCCAGGTTCGGCGGGATAGAACATGCCGGCTACAGCGGCGGGGCGAATATTTTGCATGGCAGCCTCGCAACAATTTAGAGAAGACCGGTTGGGGCGGAAAGAACGGCAGGGCAACATTTCATGTCCAGGGTGCATTCTGGCAGAAACCCGGCTTTCATGAAACAGGCCAGCCGAATCTATCGGGCCAATGGGCCACATTCAATCCGCGTGAGGCAAGGTCCGCGCCACCACCCACGCGCTCACTTCGTGCGCGCCCGCTTGGCGCAGGGCGTCCGCCAGCTCGTTGATGGATGCGCCGCTGGTCATCACGTCGTCCACCACGGCAATGTGCTTCCCCGACAAGTCCCCGGTACAGGCGAACGCTTTGCGCATATTCCTGCCGCGCTCTTTCCACGACAACGCGGATTGTGGCGGGGTATCGCGCACGCGCTGGCAGGCGCGCTCCAGCAGCGGGGCGCCCAGTTTGACCGCGACGCGGCGCGCCAGCTCCAGCGATTGGTTGAAGCCGCGCTCACGCAGGCGCACCGGATGCAGCGGCATCGCCACGATGCAATCCGGACGGGTTTCGATGCGCTGCGCCAGCCTGCCCGCCAGTTGCGGGGCCAGCAGCAACTGCTCGCCAAATTTCAGTGCTTGCACCAGCTTATCAACCGGAAAGGCGTAGGTGAAAACCGCCACCGTGCGATCAAATTGCGGCGGGTGTTTCAGGCAGCGCCCGCAGGTTGACCTATCCGGGGTAGGCAGGGCGCATACCGGACAGCGCGCGGCGCCCAGATAGGGCAAAGCGGCATCGCACGCGCCGCACCATACCCCATCGCGGCTCGCCGCTCCGCACAGCAGGCAGGGTTGCGCGGGCAGCGCGCGCCCCATCCTTGAGCGGATGTTCATTCCATGACCGGCAATAATTGACAAGATTGAACCCTTTACGGATGATGCGGCCTGACGTGAAACTCGCGTAGCGACTCGTTTGCCCCCTCTCCCTCCGGGGGAGGGTTGGGGTGGGGGAAACGGGCATAGCGAGTTTCATTATCATGGGCGGCATTTTGCTACGCCCGTTGTTGCAATTTAACCCGATTACCACGCCATGCAAACCCAAACCGTAACTATTTTTCGCGCGCGCAAACCGGCGACCCAAGCAAAATCATCTGCCGCCGCCAGACGCTGGAGCGTTGACGAGATTGTGGATCTGTTCAAGCTGCCGTTCAGCGACCTGCTCTACCGCGCGCAGCAAGTCCACCGCGAAAATTTCGACCCCAATGCGGTGCAGTTGTCCACCCTGCTTTCCGTGAAAAGCGGCGGCTGCTCCGAAGATTGCAGCTATTGCCCGCAGTCGGCCTTCCATTCCGCCGGGGTAGAAAACGGGGCAATGCTCCAATTGGAAACAGTGGTGCAGGCAGCACGCGCCGCACTGCAGGAAGGCGCAGACCGTTTCTGCATGGGCGCGGCATGGCGCGAACCGAGCGATGCGGAGCTGTCCAGCGTAGTGGAAATGGTCAAGGCGGTGCGCGATCTCGGCATGGAGACCTGCGCCACTCTCGGCATGCTGCGCGAGGAGCATGTCGAACAATTGCGCGCAGCCGGGCTGGATTACTACAACCATAACCTCGACACCGCGCCGGAATTTTATGGCGAGATCATCACCACGCGCGACTATCAGGACCGGCTCGATACGCTGGAGCGCGTGCGCCGCGCCGGCATCAATGTATGCTGCGGCGGGATAGTCGGCATGGGGGAAACACTGGCCCAGCGCGCCGGGCTGGTCGCGCAACTGGCCAACCTCGACCCTTATCCCGAGAGCGTGCCGATCAACAATCTGGTCAAGGTGGAAGGCACGCCGCTGGGCGAAGCTCCCGAGCTCGACCCGCTGGATTTTGTGCGCACCGTCGCGGTGGCGCGCATCACCATGCCCAAAGCGCGCGTCAGGCTTTCCGCCGGGCGCCAGCAGATGAGCGATGCGGTGCAGGCTCTGTGCTTTCTCGCGGGCGCCAACTCCATGTTCTATGGCGACCAGTTGCTGACCACCGGCAACCCCGATGTGGAGCACGACCGCGCACTGCTGGGCAAACTGGGCATGTATCCCTTCACCGAAAAAACGTAGGTTGGGTTAGGCGCGATCCTGCGCCGTAACCCAACGACACATTGTTGGGTTACGCGATGAAACCGCTCACCCAACCTGCACGTCACCTATGCCATTCGCCGAATTACAGCACGACCTCGCCGAGCGCTCCGCACGGGGATTGCTGCGCCACCGCCACGTGCTGGATAGCGCACAGGGCGCGCATGTCACGGTGGGCGGCCAGCCGTATCTGTCTTTCTGCAGCAATGATTACCTCGGCCTCGCCAGCCACCCGCAACTGGTTGAGGCACTGCAGCAGGGCGCTCGGCAATCAGGTGTCGGCGCGGGCGCATCGCATCTGGTCAGCGGCCATTTCGAGCCGCATCACCAGCTTGAAACGCAGCTTGCCACTTTTGTCGGCAAGCCTGAGGCGCTGCTGTTTTCCAGCGGCTATCTCGCCAATCTTGGTGCGGTGCAGGCGCTGGCCAGGCGTGGCGACACAGTGTTTGCCGACAAGCTCAACCACGCCTCCCTCAACGACGCCATGCTGCTGTCGCGCGCCGATGTGCGGCGCTATCGGCACAGCGACATGGCGCATCTCGCACAATTATTGGCGCAGGCGCAAGGCGGCAGAAAGCTGGTAATTACCGATGCCGTATTCAGCATGGATGGCGACCTTGCGCCACTGCCGGAATTGCTGAAGCTGTGCGAGCGGCACAATGCTTGGTTGCTGGTGGATGACGCGCACGGTTTCGGCGTGCTGGGCGAGCAAGGTCGTGGCTCGCTGTTTCACTTCCAATCCCTTCCCCCCCCTCTTCTGCAAAGGGGGGGAGTTGGTGGCGCTGCCGGTACCTGCCCCCCTTCAGCAAAGGGGGGCGGGAGAGATTTGGATTCCCCTCGCATTATTTACATGGCTACGTTGGGCAAGGCAGCAGGCGTAGCCGGCGCGTTTATCGCCGCAGAAAAAATAGTGATAGACACCCTCGTTAATTATGCACGCAGCTACGTTTACACCACGGCAAGCCCTCCCGCACTATCGGTGGCGTTGCTGCAAAGCCTGAAGCTGATCGAGCAAGGCGATGAGCGCCGCACGCACCTGCATAGCCTGATCGAAAAACTGCGCGCGGGTCTGGCCGGGTTGCCGTGGAAGCTGATGCCGTCGGATACGGCGATCCAGCCGCTGCTTGTCGGCGGCAACCGGGAAGCAGTGGCGTTGAGCGCAGGGCTGTGCGAACGCGGCATCCGGGTGCCCGCCATCCGCCCGCCCACCGTGCCGCAAGGTACGGCACGGCTGCGCATTTCCTTATCCGCAGCGCACGGCATGGATGACGTTGAGCGGCTTGCTGGAACGCTTCGTGGCCTTGTTTAAAGAAATACTGATAAACCATCCCGTTCGTGGTGAGCCTGCGGAAGGGTCGCCGCAAAGCGGCGGGGCGCCCACCGGCTCACTCCTTGCGGGTGCTGCCGAACCATGAATGAATTGACTCCGAATCCACAGGTTGACGGATCGCCCCTCGACAGGCTCAAGGAGAACGGACTGAATCGGCCATCTCCGGGCGGTTCCGGCAAGGGCGAGCTGCTGGTCATGCTGCATGGCTGGGGCATGCACGGCGGCGTCTGGGGTAGCGCGGCGGAGCAGCTCGCGCAACTCTTCCTGGTGCATTGCGCGGATTTGCCGGGATATAGGCGAAACATCGCTCCCTCTCCCGCCAGGAGAGGGATTGAGGATAAGGGGCTGGATGCTATCGTTTCCTTGCTCGCCGCACAATTTACCGCCCCCATTAATGTTTGCGGCTGGTCGCTGGGCGGGCAAGTGGCGCTACGCTGGGCGCAACTCCATCCCGGACAAATAAAGAAACTGGTTCTGGTCGCCAGCACGCCGTGCTTTGTGCAGCGCCCTGGCTGGCAGTGCGCGATAGCAAATGCAGTACTGCAGGAATTCGCCAGCGCTCTTGAGCAAAACTACCTGCTCACCCTCAAACGCTTCATCGCGCTGCAAGTGCGCGGCAGCGAAAACGAGCGCGAGCTGTTGCAGGCGATGCGAAACCGTTTAGCCGATGGCGGAGAGCCGGATATGGCGGCGTTGCGGGAAGGCCTGGAAATCCTGCGCGATACCGACCTGCGCGGCGAACTGCCGCAAATCGCGCAGCCAGTGCTGGTGATCGCGGGCGAGCGCGACACGCTGACCCCACCCGCCGCTTCGTCCTACCTGGCGCAAATGTTGCCGAACGCGCACATGGTGGCAATCAGGGGTGCGGCGCACGCGCCATTCCTGTCGCACCCGGGCGAGTTTGTAAAACAGGTAACGGATTTCATGAACGGGTAGTGCGGGTGGGGAATGTCTTCCCGCTTACCGTGGCGGAGGCCCGTGCCGACCCTTTCGCGTGAAAGTGTCGGCACGGGCCTGAAACCCGCATAAAATCCAGTTGCGAACAAGATCCTGAAGTGGCCTGTGCCGATACCAAAGTGCACCGAAGATCAGATCAGGTTTGGGCAGGCTATCCCTCGGCTGTTCGTCCTTCAGCAGGCGATTATGCGTGACATGCTCGGAAGGGGAATTTCAACAAACGGTTAATGGTACTTCCTGCTCAATTCATGCACCGCCTGCACCAGCGCTGCCGCGTTTTCCGGGTTGGTGAACTGGGAGATGCCGTGCCCCAGGTTGAACACATGGCCGCTGCCGTAGCCGTAGCTGGCCAGGATGCGCTCGGTTTCGGCGCGGATGGCCTCCGGCGTTGCGAACAGCACGCTCGGGTCCAGATTGCCCTGCAGCGCAACCTTGTGGCCGACGCGCTGGCGCGCCACGCCGATATCCATGGTCCAATCCAGACCCACGGCGTCGCAACCGGTGTCGGCGATGCTCTCGATCCACAATCCACCGCCCTTGGTGAATACGATCACCGGCACCTTGACGCCGTCGTGCTCGCGCTTCAAGCCCTGCACGATGCGCTGCATATAGGGCAAAGAGAATTCGTGGTAAGCGTAATGCGACAGCGCGCCGCCCCATGAGTCGAAAATCATCACTGCCTGGGCACCCGCCTCGATCTGCGCGTTGAGGTACTGCGTCACCGCCTGCGCGGTAACATCCAGGATGTGGTGCATCAACTTCGGCTCCGTGTACATCAACGTCTTCACGCGCGCGTAGTCGTCGCTGCTGCCGCCTTCCACCATGTAACAGGAAAGTGTCCACGGGCTGCCGGAAAAGCCGATCAGCGGCACGTGGCCATCCAGTGCCTTGCGGATTTGAGTCACCGCGTCGGTCACGTAGCGCAGATCCTTGCCGATATCCGGCACGCGCAGCGCCTTGATGGAAGCTTCATCGTGCAGGGGGCGCTCGAACTTGGGGCCCTCTCCTTCGGCAAAATACAGCCCAAGACCCATCGCGTCAGGCACGGTAAGGATGTCGGAAAACAGGATGGCGGCATCCAGCGGGAAGCGATCCAGTGGTTGCAACGTGACTTCCGTGGCCATGTCCGGGCTTTTGCACAGTTGCAGAAAACTGCCCGCGCGTTTGCGCGTGGCGCAATATTCCGGCAGGTAGCGCCCGGCCTGGCGCATCATCCACAGCGGCGTATATTCGGTCGGCTGGCGCAGCAAGGCGCGCAGGAAAGTGTCGTTTTTCAGTTTGGAGTTCATCGGAATCTCTCTTAAGTTTTCGGGTTTGAGGTGTTACTGCGACAAGGGCCGATTATACATTGAAGAACCTCGGCATGAGCCACTCGGCGCGCGCGGTAAACAAAGATCGAGCCTTCAGCACTGCATTCTAACGGGTATGGCAAATGGAGCCCTCCCGGGGTAAGACACGCCGTTTTCGCCGCGCGAGCGCCGGATTTACAAAGTGCACCCCAACTACCGCAGATGGAGGACTTCGCGGTCACGTGCCCGCCCGTCCCGGATGCACCACGCCTCATATCCGGTTTTTGTTCATCGCCCCGCAGCTTCGGATTCAGCGCACCGATAGACCCCGCCTCGCGGCAACGCCCTTGCCGTCCTCATAGCCTTCGGCTCTGCGAAAACCTGGCCCCAGGACTTGCACCTGGGTAGTTACGTGCCATGCCCGGCACACATGTGGAATTAACCGGCTCCGCGCTTTTGCGGAGTCCGGGTTGAATGTCGGGGTGGGCGCCGCGTCACCCGTTGTTGGCTTCGGCATGCAACTTCAGCCCAAGAGCACCGATGACTTTAAGGATGGTGTCGAAGCTAGCAGCCTGTCGGACTTACCCCCCGAAATCTGCGACAATCCCCCCATCAAACTTGACGGA
>CXWL01103699.1_pt1 | contig 15585 bp, 10 predicted proteins | sample 590931 | NCBI WGS metagenome assembly CXWL01 (sample SAMEA3498368, study PRJEB10139) | groundwater metagenome | biome: water well; material: biofilm material | place: Germany | collected 2015-04-27 | reverse complement strand
GTGAATGCGGACTTGATTGCTGCGGGTTTGTCTCCTTTTGCGCCGGACGTGGCGGCGGTGAAGGCCGCGCGTATCATGCTGGAAAGCATGGCGGAACTTGAGCGGCGCGGCGAAAATTTTGCATTCGAGACGACGCTATCGGGTTTGGTTTATGCGCGGCATATTCGCCGCTGGCGCGAGGTTGGTTACCATGTCACGCTGATTTTCTTGTCATTGCCTGATCCGCAAATGGCGATTGATCGGGTGGCAGAGCGTGTGCGCCAAGGCGGGCATGATGTGCCGGGTGATGTTATCCGCAGGCGTTTTGCTGCGGGGTTGAGGAATTTTGGGCGGGTCTATCGTGATGCGGTGGACGCCTGGGCGATGTACGACAATGCGGGCGATGAGCCCGTGTTGACCAATTGGGGAGAAAAACCATGAACCAGAAGAAAATTGAACTTGCTAAAGACCCTGATTTGGCAGGCTCTTGGGTTGCCATTCGTCGCGCCGCAAAACGGGCAGTGCAAGTGGCGTCCAGCACGAACACTGAGCTTGTGGTTTTGCGGAACGGAAAGTGTGTGCGCGTGAAGCCCGGCGGGGAGCAAAAGCCCCGATGAACCGCCACGTTAATGCCATCGCCGGGCGCTTGAGTTTGCGCGCACCGCAACGCCGTTCGCTGGAGATTCTCGACCGAATCACTGAAATCGTTCCACCCAGAAAAGGGGCGGACGTTGCTGCCGCGTTGGAGATCATTCATAGCGAGTTTCCGTCTGTGTCCGACTTCGAGCGTGACTTTCCTTCATTGTGCTTTGCACTGGCCACGGGCGTGGGTAAGACGCGCTTAATGGGCGCGTTCATCAGTTATCTGCACTTGGCGCATGGCATCAATAACTTTTTCGTACTGGCGCCGAACCTGACCATTTACAACAAGCTGATCGCCGATTTCAGCGACCGCACGCATCCGAAATATGTGTTCAAGGGTATCGCGGAATTTGCCATTGATGCGCCTTCCATCATTACCGGCGACAACTACGACCAGCGCGACTCGGCCAGCGGCACGCTGTTCGGCGGGGTGCGCATCAATATTTTCAACATCTCGAAGATCAACTCCGAAGTGCGCGGCGGCAAGGCGCCGCGCATCAAGCGGCTGTCAGAGTATATCGGCGAAAGCTATTTCGATTATCTGGCCGGTTTGCCTGATTTGGTGATGCTGATGGATGAATCGCACCGCTACCGCGCGAGTGCCGGTATCAAAGCGATCAATGAGCTGAGGCCAATTCTGGGGCTGGAGTTGACGGCGACGCCGTTCGTTGAAGGCGCCAAGGGCGCAGTGCCGTTCAAGAATGTGATCGTGGATTACCCGCTGGGCAAGGCGATGGCCGATGGATTTGTGAAAGAGCCTGCCGTGGTGACGCGCAAGAATTTTAATCCTGCGGGGATGTCGCCGGAGGAGATAGAGCGCATGAAGCTGGAAGACGGCGTGCGCCTGCACGAAAGCGTGAAGGTGGAGCTGGAGACTTACGCCCGCGAAACCGATAACAAAATCGTCAAACCTTTCCTGCTGGTGATCGCGCGGGACACGACCCATGCAGGTTCACTGTTGGCGTTGATCCAGTCGGATGGTTTTTTCGAGGGGCGCTACAAGGACAAGGTCATTCAGGTGGATTCGAGCCGGAGTGGCGCGGAAGAGGAGGAGATGATCGAGCGACTGCTGAAGGTTGAGCTGACCTCCGAACCGACCGAGATCGTCATTCACGTCAACATGCTGAAAGAAGGCTGGGACGTGACCAATCTCTATACCATCGTGCCATTGCGTGCCGCCAATGCGCGCATCCTGATCGAGCAATCCATCGGGCGCGGCTTGCGCCTGCCGTATGGCAAGCGTACCGGAGTGACGGCGGTGGACAGGCTCAACATCGTCGCGCATGACAAGTTTCAGGAAATTATCAACGAGGCGAACCGGCCTGATTCCGCCATACATTTGAAGGCGGTAATACTGGATGATGATGACTTCGGACAAAAGACGGCAACCATCGTTTCGCAATCGCAACTCGCGGCCAAGCTGGGTTTGAAACCAGCCGATGCGACTGCCAGCACGAAGGTGGCCGGGCAGGATGTGCAGCCTGTCTTCGCCAAGCCGGAAGAGCAGAAGGTCGCGCAGATTGCTTACGACGTGATCCGCAAGCTGGAGAATCAGCCGATGGCTGTGCCTACACTGGCGCACCTGAAAACCCCGGAAGTACAGGCCGCCATCGTCAAAGCTGTAAAAGAGCAGCATCGCCCCACACAGATGGAGCTGGAAGGCGTTACTGAGCAGCCGGACTTTGCCGCCGTTGTAGCAAAAACAGTCGAACTGGTGACGCAACAGACGATAGAAATTCCGCGCATTCTGGTTGTGCCCATTGGCAGAGAAAAGGGGGGCGAGGTAAAAGCCGGATTCAGGCCGTTCACCCTGAAGCTGGATACGCTGAAGTATCCGCCAGTGTCCGAGGAGCTATGGATACAGCATCTGCGCACCGGCCAGCGGGATGAGGTGACGCTGGGCGTTGGCGGTATCGAGGAGCAACGGATAGAGGATTATGTCGTCAGCGGCTTGATGGATTTTGACGATGTCTCTTACGATGACCAGGCTGATTTGTTGTACGACTTGGCCAAGCAAACCGTTAAGCACCTTTGCAGCTATCTGACCGAGGATGAAGCCCGTAAGGTGCTGCGCTGCTATCAGCGCGAGATCGCCAAATTCATACATGCGCAGATGCAGGATCATTTTTGGGAAGAGGAGGTTGATTACGAGGTGGTGGTGAGCAAGGGGTATGTGGAACTCAAGCCCAGCGCCTACACCTATTCGGTCAACGAGCCGACTGCGGATTACCGTGTCTCGCCCGATGACAAGAGCAATATGTCGAAGTATGTGTTCGGCGGCTTCAAGCGTTGCTTATATCCAGTGCAGAAGTTTGACTCCGAAGCCGAGCGGGTGTTGGCAGTCATTCTGGATCGGGATACGGAGAAGTGGTTCAAACCTGCCAAGGGACAGTTCCAGATTTTCTACAAACAGGGAGCCGATCATCCCGAGTATCAGCCGGATTTTGTAGCCGAAACGAATGACGCGATCTACATGCTGGAGCCCAAGGCCAGTAACCAGATGGAAGATGTGATTGTTCAGGCCAAGAAGGAAGCGGCAATCAAGTGGTGCAAAAATGCTTCTGACTATGCGCTTGCCAATGGCGGCAAGTCTTGGCGCTATGTGCTGATACCGCATAATGCGATTGCGGTGAATATGACGCTGGATGGGTTGGCAGGGCGGTATGGACAAAGCAATGTCTGACCTTCATGGCACTACCCTAAACTTGCTCCATACCGCCGCCCAGGCCGGAATCGGCACACCCTTTTCGAGGCGGACTGGCGTGGAAATCATGCTGACAGGGCGGAAGCCGTTTGCGGCGGCAAGTTTTTCCAGATAGTTTGAGGAATGGGCGTAACGTCCCGAGGGGTTCAGCTTATATCCGGCTTCGCCATCCGCGCCGGTCGCGCCGGCGGGCAGCGCGTCGAGCGCCTCGACCGAAAACATGAAATAACCGCCCGCGCGGAGCAGGCGCGCGGCTTCCGAGACGATTTCATCAAGTCTGCCCAGATACACGAACACGTCGGCGGCAATAATCAGCTCATAGCTGGAGTGCTCCTCGCCGCGCATCATTTGCAGCAGGTCGGAATGGGCGAGCCGGTGGTACACGCTGCGCGCCCGCGCCTTCTCCAGCATGCTGGAAGAAAGATCCACGCCGACCAGTTGCCGCGCATGGGGCGAGATGATCGAGCCAGCCAGGCCGGTGCCACAGCCCAGGTCCAGTACGTCCCATTTGCCGACAGGCAATTCGGTGGACTGCTTAAGAAGATCGAGCAGTTCGGTCGGCATTTTGTATCCCAGGCCCTGGACCAGATGGGTATCGAAGGTATTCGCGTAGCCGTCGAACAGTTTTTCAACATATTGGCTCGGGGCGCGTTCGGTGGTCTTGTCTTCCAGGGCGGAGATCAGGTGCGCCACACTTTCGTTTTTCGGGTCCAGCCCGTTCGCTTTGCGATAGCATTCCATCGCCTTGTCCAGCAGGCCTTGATCCTGGAACACGCTGCCCAGGTTCTTGTGCGCGTCGGCGTAATCCGGCTTGAGCGCGATCGCCCGGCGGTAGCGGGCGGCGGCGTCTTCCAGCTTGCCCTGCTTCTGGAGCGCGATCCCCAGGTTGTTGTGCGCGTTGGCGAAACCGGGCTTGAGCGCAATCGCCCGGCGGAAGCAGGTGGCGGCGTCCTCCAGTTTGCCTTGTTCCTGGAGCGCGCTACCCAGGTTGTTGTGCGCATCCACCCCATCCGGTTTGAGCGCAAGAGTCTTGCGGAAGCTGGCAATCGCCTCATCCAGTTTGCCCTGTTTCTGGAGCACGTTCCCCAGATTGAAGTAGGCTTCGGCGTAGCCCGGCTTGAGCGCGAGCGCTTGGCGGTAGCTGGCGGCGGCTTCATCCAGCTTGCCTTGCGCACGGAGCGCGAGGCCCAGGTTGTAATGCATCAGGCTATCCGGTTTTACACGGATCGCCTTGCCGATCAGTTCTGCGGCCGCATCTTTATCTCCGCTTTGCAGGGCGATGATGCCCAGAAAATGCAGGGCATCCGCGTGGCCGGGTTCCGCATCGAGGATTTGCTGGAAGAGGGCTACCGCCTGGTGTACGCGTCCGGCCTGGTAATGTCCCAGCGCAGCCTGGAAGGCTTGCTGGATAGAGGAGGGGGTCATCGGCTGAACCATTTTGCTTGCGGTTACTCCGCCTGTTGAGCCTTTTTCCCGCCCAGCCGCACCAGCGCATATTCCATGCTGTCCGACAGCGCGCGCCAGCTTGCCTCGATGATATTGGGGCTGGCGCCGACCGTGGTCCAGGTTTCGCCGCCGCTCTGGAAATCAATCAGCACGCGGGTTGCGGCGGCGGTGCCGGTGGNNTTGACCTTGACCGTCGCCTCCGACAGCAGGCCGCGGCTCTGGCGGCGCTCGGTGATGACGAAAAAATCAATCAGCTCGAAGGGGTGCGCGTAGTCCGGGCGCAGGCGGTGCAGCATCAACTCGACGCTGGCTTCGGCGGCCTCGAAGGTGAAACCCTCATGCTCCAGGTGCTTGATGTGGTTGAGCACGCGCTGCGCTTCCTCGCGCTGGAGATCAATGCCCATCGCCTGCGCCCGGAACAGGATGTTACCGCGCCCGGATAGCTCGGAAATGACCGAGCGCATTTCGTTGCCCACCAGCTTCGGGTCTATGTGCTGGTAAGTGTCGCTGGCCTTGAGCATGGCCGCGACGTGGATGCCGCCCTTGTGGGCGAAGGCGCTGTGGCCGGTGTAGGGCGCATGGTCGTCAAATTTCAGGTTGACCACTTCCGCGACATAGCGGGAAAGCGGCGTCAGTTCGCGCAGCTTCTCCGGGCTGATGATGGGAATATCCATCTTGAGTTGCAGATCGGCGAGGATGGTGACGAGATTAGCGTTACCCACCCGCTCACCGTAACCGTTGATGGTGCCCTGCACCTGGCGGCAGCCGCCGCGTACTGCCGCCAGCGAATTGGCGACGGCGCAGCCGCTGTCGTTGTGGCAATGCACTCCAAGCGGGGCGCGGATACGCTGCGTCACCGCGCGCACGATCTCTTCCACCTCCCACGGCAGGCGCCCGCCGTTGGTTTCGCACAGCACCAGCCAATCCGCGCCGGCGACGCCGGCAGCTTCCAGCGTCGCCAGCGCAAATTCCTTATTGGCGAGAAAGCCGTCGAAAAAATGTTCGGCGTCGAAGATTACCTCGCGCCCGTGAGATTTCATGTAAGCCACGCTCTCGCGGATCATCGCCAGGTTTTCTTCCGGGGTGGTGGCAAGCACCTGGCTGACGTGGTAATCCCAACTCTTGCCCACCAGCGTGACGGCGGGTGTGGCCGCATCCAGCAGCGCTTGCAGGTTGGCGTCGCGCTCGCAGGGGGTGTGCTTGTGGCGGGTGCTGCCGAAAGCGGTCATTTTGGCGGAGCCGAAATTCAGTTTGGCCGCATGTGCAAAAAACTCTCCGTCTTTCGGGTTGGAGCCGGGCCAGCCGCCCTCGATGTAATGGATGCCGAAATCGGCCAGCCGCCGCGCGATGGCGAGCTTGTCGCCGATGGAGAGGGAAATGTCCTCGCGCTGCGTGCCGTCGCGCAGGGTGGTGTCGTAAAGAACAACGTGTGACATGCCGGGCAGCCAATGAATTGTGCGGGGCGGGTATTATCCCAGATTATCCGGGCAGCAGGATGCGCGCCCTTAACTGCCCGCACGCGCCTTCGATCTCCTGCCCGGCAGAATCGCGTATCCGGGTGTAGATGCCCTGTCGGCTCAAGGTGTGCGCCATGGATGCAATCCGCGCTTGTGAGGGGCGGCGGTAGGCCAGTCCGCCCACCTCGTTGAAGGGGATGAAATTCATTACGGCGTATTTGCCGGAGAGGAGCCGCACGACACTTTCCAGTTCTGCGTCGCTGTCGTTGACGCCTTCGAGCAGCGTCCATTGATACTGGATCGGATAGGAAGTGGCGCGCGCATATACTTCGGCGCGCTCTACCAGTTCCTCCACGGCGATCTGCGGCGCGCGGGGCAGCAACCTGGCGCGCAGCGCCGCATCGGTGGTGTGCAGCGAAATGGCGAGTGCCGGCTTGACGGGAATTGAAGAAGGCTCTTCTCGTCCGCCCTCTCTCCCGCAGGCGGGGTAACCAGCGACTTGCCCGCTTGCGGGTTTAGTCGAATGGCTAGTTGCTTCTCCAGAGGTTTGGGGGGAGAGCTTGCGAGTGAGTCCGCCCATCAGCTTCTCGAACACGCGCAGGTCGCCGACCGTGGAGAAGACCAGATTCTTGTGGCCGATGTTACCGCAGGTGCCAAGTAATTGGATCGCTTCGAGCACGTTGTCGAGATTGTGGGCAGGCTCGCCCATGCCCATGAACACTACCTTGCTCACCGTGCGGCGTTTGCGCGCCAGCGCCACTTGGGCAACGATCTCGGCGCTGCCGAGCTGGCGCAGCAAACCATTGCGCCCGCTCATGCAGAACACGCAGCCCACCGCGCATCCCACCTGCGTCGAAACGCACAGGCCGCCGCGTGGCAGCAGCACGCTTTCCACCATCTGGCCGTCATGCAGCTCCACCAGCAAACGCGCGACGCTTTCGGCGGCGGGATAGGCGCTGCGCAGGCGCGCCAGTGCGTCCAGTTCCGCCTCGATGGCGGGCAGCTCGTTGCGCAGCGCATGCGGAAAGAAAGTCTCGGCGGGGCTGCGTTTCCTGTCATATGAGCGGCTCTGGCTCCAGCCGCGCAGCAGGCGGTCTTCGTGGCACGGTTTGGCGCCGAGATCTCGCAGGCGCTGGCGGAGGGATGAGATATACATCGGAGATGGGGGCAGCAACCGCTACACCGCGCACAGCATCTTGAGAACTACGTCCAGGGAAAACCCGCGCGATTGCAGGAAACGGATTTGTTTTGCCTTTTCTTTCGCGTCCTGCGGGGCGGCGCCGAATTTTTTTTGCCACACCTCGCGCGCCGCTTCCAGTTCGGTTTCCTTCAGTTGCGGCAGCACTTCCTCGATGAGGTTTTCGGCGATACCTTTCTGGCGGAGTTCGTGCGCGATACGCAAGGTGCCGAAGCGGTTGCGGCGCTGGCTGACCACCTGCTCTGTCGCGCGTTCATCCGATAGCCAGTTGCGCTTCGCCAGATCGTCCAGCACCGCCTCGATATCGTCGCCATCCCGAACGTGCGGCAGCAGTCTGGCGCGCAGCTCGGCACGGCTGTACTCGCGCCGCGCCAGGCATTGCAGGGCGCGGGTGCGCAGCGCCGGTTCAGGCTTCTTTGCCACCGCTCTTGGAGGCGGCGCCCTTCGCGCTCTTGGCGGCAGGCTGCGCCTCGGCGGCAGCGGAGGTGTTCGCTGCCGCTACGCCAACGGCGGCGCGCACCTTGTTCTCGATTTCGATGGCGATGTCGCGGTGCTCTTTAAGGTAAAGGCGCGCATTGTCCTTGCCCTGCCCGATTTTTTCGCCCTTGTAGGCATACCATGCGCCGGATTTCTCGATCAGCTTGTGCAGCACGCCCAAGTCAATTACTTCGCCTTCGCGCGAAATGCCTTCGCCGTAGAGAATATCGAAATTGGCTTCCTTGAACGGCGGGGCGACCTTGTTCTTCACGATCTTGACGCGGGTTTCGTTGCCGATCACCTCGTCGCCCTGCTTGATCGCGCCGGTGCGGCGGATATCGAGCCNNTTCACTTTGGTGCGGCTGCCGATCACCTCGTCGCCATGCTTGATGGCGCCGATGCGGCGGATGTCGAGCCGGACCGAGGAGTAGAACTTGAGCGCGTTGCCGCCGGTAGTGGTTTCCGGGTTGCCGAACATCACGCCGATCTTCATGCGGATCTGGTTGATAAAAATCACCATGGTGTTGGAACGCTTGATGTTGGCCGTGAGCTTGCGCAGCGCCTGCGACATCAGGCGCGCTTGCAGGCCCATCTGCGGCTCGCCCATCTCGCCTTCGATTTCCGCCTTGGGAGTGAGCGCCGCGACCGAGTCCACCACCACCACATCCACCGAGCCAGAGCGCACCAGCATGTCGGTGATTTCCAGCGCCTGCTCGCCGTTGTCCGGCTGCGAAATGAGCAGGTCTTCCACCTTCACCCCGAGCTTCTGTGCATATTGTGGGTCGAGCGCGTGTTCTGCATCAATAAATGCTGCGGTGCCGCCCAGCTTCTGCATTTCGGCAATCACTTGCAGGGTCAGCGTGGTCTTGCCGGACGACTCCGGGCCGTAGATTTCGATCACCCGCCCGCGCGGCAGGCCGCCCACGCCCAGCGCGATGTCCAGCCCCAGCGAGCCGGTGGAAACCACCTGGATGTCGCGCGCCACATCGTGCTCGCCCAGGCGCATGATGGAACCTTTGCCGAACTGCTTTTCGATCTGGCTCAATGCCGCCGCGAGCGCCTTGCTTTTGTTGTCATCCATTTGCTTGCTCCCCTATGTTTTTAGGACGGCGCGATTATGGCATATCAAAATGCACTTGCATAGAACGATCGTTCTTCTGGCGCTTCAGGCAGCTTCGGTTATCTGATTCAGCAACTCCAGCACGCCCTGCAACGCGATACGCACCGACTGCGCGCGGATTTCCGCGCGGCTGCCAGCGAGGTGGTGGAGGTGCGAAACGCACATCCGATCCTTGACGCACCAGGCGAACCACACCGTGCCGACCGGCTTGTCCGCCGTGCCGCCGGAAGGCCCGGCAATGCCGCTCACTGCCAGCGAGACGTGCGCGCGGCTGTGCAGTAGCGCGCCTGACGCCATTTCGCGCACCACCACTTCGGATACCGCGCCGTGCTGGTTGATCGCCGCTTCGCTCACGCCGAGCATCTGCTGTTTTGCGAGATTGGAATAGGTGATGAAACCGCGCTCGAACCAGGCCGAGCTGCCCGCGATTTCGGTGATGGCATGCGCCACGCCGCCGCCGGTGCAGGATTCTGCCGCTGCCAGCATCAGGCCGTGCGATTTCAGCGCCCCGCCAACTTGCGCTGCCAGAATATCCATCTCCTCTCCCGCCTGCAGCACCCTCCCCCGAAGAGAGAAGGTTAACCGAGTCCCCGCGCCAAATCGCGCTGGATATCCACAACCGCTTCCAACCCGACCGCGATGCGCAACAGCCCTTCGGTGATACCCGCAGCAGCACGCGCCTCTGGCGTGATGCGCCCGTGGGTGGTGCTGGCCGGATGGGTAAGGGTGGTCTTGGTGTCGCCCAGGTTGGCGGTGATGGAAATCAGCCGCGCGTTGTCAATCACGTGCCACGCGGCCTCTCTGCCACCCTTCACCTCGAATGACACGATGCCGCCACCGGCTTTTTGTTGCCGCATCGCCAGCGCATGCTGTGGATGGGACGGCAGGCCGGGGTAGTACACGCGCGCGACGTTGGGCTGCGCTTCCAGCCAACGCGCCAGCTCCAGCGAATTGGCGCTATGCGCGTCCATGCGGATTTTTAGCGTCTCCAGCCCTTTCAGCATTACCCAGGCGTTGAAGGCGCTCAATGTCGGCCCCGCAGTGCGCAGGAAGCCAAACACGGGCTCCATGAGCTTCCTGCTGCCCAACACCGCGCCGCCCAGCACGCGCCCTTGGCCATCTATATATTTGGTCGCGGACTGGATCACGATATCCGCGCCCAGATCCAGCGGGCGCTGCAGGATCGGCGTGCAGAAACAGTTGTCCACCACCAGCAGCGCGCCGCAGCTCTTTGCCACGGCAGCAATTGCGGCAATGTCGGAAATTTCCGTCAGCGGATTGGACGGCGTTTCGAGGAAAAACAGCCGGGTGTTCGGGCGCGCTGCCGCCCGCCATTGGGAAACGTCCGTCGCAGACACATATGTCGTTTCCACGCCGAATTTTTTGATGATGTTGTTGAACAGATTAATTGTCGCGCCGAAGATGCTTTGCGAGGTGACGATATGGTCGCCCGCCTGCATCAGCCCCATCACGCACGCCAGGATCGCCGACATGCCGGAGGCTGTCGCCACGCACTGCTCCGCGCCTTCCATGGCGGCGAGGCGCTCCTCGAACATGGTCACGGTCGGGTTAGTGAAGCGCGAGTAGATATTGCCCGGCTCGTTGCCGGCGAAGCGCGCCGCAGCCTGCGCGGCGTTATCGAACGTAAAACTGGAGGTCAGGAACAGCGCCTCGCTGTTTTCGTTGAACTGGCTATGCACCGCGCCCGCGCGCACGGCGAGCGTCTCCGGCTGATATTTTTCTTTGCTCATCTTTCCCTCATAACTCTCGCCAGAATCGCGTTTGATCACCGCTGTGCGAGGTTCATGCCAAGTGGCGCCGCCATCGGTAATTGCAGCCTCGCTTCTAGGCCGCGCCGACCGATAAACAGTTTCATTTTATCAGGCTGGAACCGGTGTGCCGTAAAAATTCTGTTGTGGTAATGACCGTATTGACCCTGCGACAGATTAAGGTTACTTTACAGGTCGGCAAGATTCAGTTTCAGGGATTCTGGGTTTTACAAAATCAAAACAAGGAAATTCGAGATGGCAATAATGTCACCCAAGCGACCGCTGTCAGGTGGTGCGCAACCTTCCCGTTCGTTTGCACTCGCAGCTTTGGCTTCGGCGGTGCTGATAGCAAGCCCGGTGTATGCCCAGCAGCCCCCCGATGCGGGTAGAGTGCTCGATACCGTCAAGGAGCCGAAGCCGGAACTCAAGTCGGCGCCCGAGATCACCATTCAACCGGAGGCCAAACCAGCACTAAAGGCCAAGCCCGGATTGAAAGTCAAAGTGACGGCTTTCAAGATTACCGGCAGCACGGTCTTTCCGGAAACAGCGCTTCTTCCCCTGGTTTCCGACCAGATCGGCAAGGAGCTGGATTTTGAAGAACTCAACCAGACCGCCAACAAGATCGCCGTGCATTACCGTAGCAAGGGCTATTTTCTCGCACAGGCTTATCTTCCCGCCCAGCAAATCAGCGATGGTGCGGTAGAGATCGCGGTGCTGGAAGGTCGCGTCGGCGAAGTCAAACTCAACATGAACGAAAAAGCGCGGCTGCGCGAATCCAGAGCACGCGGCATTCTGGGCGCGATCCAGCCGGGCGACCTGATCAACGAGCGTAGTCTCGAACGCGGGCTGTTGCTGCTGAACGACACGCCTGGCGTGATCGTCAAGTCCACCCTGCAGCCGGGCGCAAAAGTTGGCGCGGCGGATGTGGCGGTGGATTTGAGCGAGGATGGCAAGCGCGTTTCCGGCTCGATCAAGGCCGACAACTGGGGCAGCCGCTTTACCGGTGAATACCGCGTGGGCGCAGACCTGAATATCAACAACCCGTCAGGCTTTGGCGATCTGATTTCGGTGACCGGGCTGACTTCCAGCGGCGGCGGCTCGCCCATGGGACGCCTTTCATATATCGTGCCGGTGGGGCCGTGGGGCACCAAACTGGGAGCAAGTTACTCCAAGCTCAACTACACGTTAGGCAAGGATTTCGAATCGCTGAAAGCGCATGGCACCGCCGAAGTCGGTTCGATTTACATGCTGCATCCGTTTGTCCGCACCCGCAACTTCAACGTGGTCGGCATCGTCGGGGCGGACAGAAAAAAATTGGGCGACTTCGTTGATTTTCGGAATACCACGGACGACAAGAGATTGCGTAACTACAAGGCGGGTTTGTCCGGCGATTACAGCGACAATGCGTTCGGCGGCAGCCTGAATACCTTCTCGCTGACGTTTACCGGCGGCAATGTGGATCTTCTGACCGCACTGGTAAAAACCACAGATCAATCTGCAAGTGGCTACCAGACATTCGGCTCGTTCAGCAAAGCCAACTACTCATATCAGCGCCAGCAGGCGCTGCCACGCAACCTCTCGCTATTCCTTTCGCTGGACGGCCAGACCGCATCGAAAAACCTGGTTTCGTCCGAACAATTTTCGCTGGGCGGCCCCGGTGCGGTGCGCGCCTATCCGGTGGGCGAAGCGGTGGGCGACGAGGGTGTCGTGCTGAACGCGGAGTTGCGCTGGAACGTGCCGCAAACCCCATACATGCTGAACGGCTTCGTTGACTACGGCCATTCCCTGTTGCACAAAACGCCGACTAGCGCCGACATCAATTCGCCGACCTTTAAAAACTACCGCAATCTTTTGGGGTACGGCTTGGGCTTGAATGTCGGCAGACAAGGCAGCTACCTGGTGCGCACCAGTATTGCCTGGCGCAGTGACAGAAAAGACGGCGCGCCGACAGCCGACCGGGATCGCACTCCGCGCGCCTGGGTGCAACTGACCAAATGGTTCTAGTGTTTAATTGCATAATTACATGGCGTTATTTGTAGGTCGGGTTAGGCGCGGTTTTTTGCGCCGTAACCAGACGTTTGCTGCAAATTACGTCGGGTTACGCGATAAAACTGCTAACCCAACCTACGGATGTTTGTTAAGAATGGCATATTTTAATAATGCAATTAAACACTAGGTTATTTCGCAGGATGGGTGAAGGCCAGCCCTCACCTCAATCCTCTCCCGCGCACCCGCAAGGGGTAGGCCGTGGTTGTAAAGCCGATAAATCGGCAACAACCACGCACTGCGGGAGAGGAGGCAATCGTCCCTTCCCCATCTGGGGGAAGGTTAGGATGAGGGAATGTTGGCCGTAACCCAACAAACCAGAACGATGTTTTGTTTTAGAGCCGCTTAACCGAGCAGCCAGACTTCAGGAGCAATAGCAAAATGATGAACGCAAAATCTTCCGCTTCCGCCAAAACCTCCGCGCCGGCACCATTCAAGCGGAAGGCGCCCATAAAGAAATTTACCGTCAAAATTTCCGGCGGCAAGACGCTGACCTACATCTTCCGCGCGCGCCCGGTTATCAGCTCCATTCTGGCAGCGCTGCTCTCCGCGTTTATGGGTCACGCAGTTGCCCAGGTTATGCCCACCGGCGGGCAAACGGTGGCGGGCACCGCGACCATCAGCCAGCCCAGCGCAAACTACATGCGGGTTGACCAGGCCACCGACAGGGCGGCGATTAACTGGGAAAGCTTCAGCATCGGCAGCGGCGGGCACGTCCAGTTCATCCAGCCCGGCGCCTCCTCGGTCGCGCTCAACCGCGTGCTCGGCAGCAATCCGTCCGCGATTTACGGGCGGCTCTCCGCCAACGGTCAAGTGTTCCTCGTCAACCCGCACGGCACCCTGTTCGCGCGCGGCGCGCAAGTGGATGTCGGCGGCCTGGCCGCCTCCACTCTGGGCATCAGCGATGCCGACTTCATGGCGGGCAACTACGCCTTCGCCAACGGCGGCAGCGCCGGGTCAGTAATCAACCAAGGCAACATCAGCGCGGGCTATGCCGCGCTGCTCGGCCCGCAAGTCGGCAACGAAGGCGTGATCGTCGCGCGCGCAGGCGGCACCGTGGCGCTTGCTGCGGGTGATCGCGTCAACCTCGATCTGGTGGGAGACAACCTCATCAGCGTCAGCGTCAGCGCTGCTGCGCTCAACGCCAGCGCAGCAAACAGCGGAACCATCCAGGCCGATGGCGGCAACGTCGTCCTCACCGCGCGCTCCGCCAACGCCCTGCTCGACACCGTTATCAACATGGACGGCGTCATCAAGGCCAGCAGCCTGGTCAACAGAAACGGCACCATCATTCTGGACGGCGGCAACGCGGGCGTGGTCAGCGTCACCGGCACCCTCGACGCTTCTTCCAATTCCCCTCTCCCTCTGGGAGAGGGGCTAGGGGTGAGGGTAGGGGGTGAGGGGGCTCTTTCCGGAGGCACCGTCAAAGTCCTCGGCGACAAAGTCGGCCTGTTCGGCAACGCCAACATCAATATCTCCGGCGATGCCGGTGGCGGAACCGCGCTGATCGGCGGCAACTTCCAGGGCAAAGGCCCGGAGCATAATGCCTCCATGACTTATGTTGGCAGCGGCGCGAGCATCAATGCCGACGCCATCACCAGCGGCAACGGCGGCAAGGTCATCGTCTGGGCTGATGATGTCACGCGCTATTACGGCAGCATTTCCGCGAAGGGCGGCGCTCAGAGCGGGGACGGCGGGTTTGTCGAAGTCTCGGGGAAGCAGTTTCTGGATTTCCAGGGGCGCGTTGATGCCTTTGCGCCCAACGGACGCATTGGAACTCTCCTGCTAGACCCGACCGATATCACGGTTGTGACTGCGGGCGCCAATGCCACGGCGGTACAAGTGGATCAGTTTGCTGACCCGGATGTGGGCGGCCTCGGCCAATCGAAGGTTTCTCCGGCAACGCTTGATGCCGCAGGAGCCAACGTCATCCTTCAAGCTCAAAATGATATTACCGTAACGGACGCGATCAATCTCACCACCACCACGAATGCCAACCTCACCATGCAGGCGGGGCGAAGCATTGCGGTGAACAATAGTGTGGCGACAAATGGTACGGGCAACATCACTATGGTTGCCAACAACACCGACAACACCGAGACAGATGCTGCTGGGGGGGCGCTTACCGGTTCGGGTGGAACAAATCGGGTAGCAGGAGCGGCAGCGCTAACAATCTCCGGCAACATTACTGCGGGCGCGACCGGCAAGGTTAAGTTGGTCAATAGCGCGACCAGTGCGAATGGAGGTGCAACAGGCACGTTGACCGTCAACAACCAGATTACGGCTGCCGGGGGCGTGACATTGTCGGCGGGAACCAATCTTGCACTCAACGCGGCTATTAATGCCGTAGTAGCAACGGTTGCATTGAATTTCGGCCAAGCGGGTGCTGGTGGCACCCTTACCATCCCCGCCGCTGCGACTATCACTGCTGCCACTGTGAACATCACTGGCGGCGCGGGCACAGATGCGATCAATATCACGCGTAATGATGACATAACGCTGATTGATGCTTCTTTGACTAACGTGACGACGCCCCAGGTATTCAATCTTTCTAGCATCAACGCGGCCACCCTCACCGGCGGCGCGAGCGCCAACACCATCAACGCTTCGGGGTTCTCGGGCCCGGTGACACTTGACGGACAAGGCGGCAACGACACCCTCACTGGCGGGGCTGGGGCGGACACCATCACTGGTGGCGGCGGCACCGATGTCATGGATGGCGGCGCGCTTGGCGACGTTTACCTGAT
>CXWL01005045.1_pt1 | contig 15586 bp, 14 predicted proteins | sample 590931 | NCBI WGS metagenome assembly CXWL01 (sample SAMEA3498368, study PRJEB10139) | groundwater metagenome | biome: water well; material: biofilm material | place: Germany | collected 2015-04-27 | reverse complement strand
GTGGAGATGTATTGGCCCTGGAAGAGCACTGGCCCAACGGAATAAGCAGCCTCGAAGTTGTAGGCTGCGGAGGTATCAACGCCGGCCATCGTCCCGGTGCTGACAATTGTGGAGCCTAGCGAAGCTTCAGGACCGGAGCTGATGCGGCGGGTGTCGCCGACGTCAAACTCACGCCGCTCAAGGCCTAAACCCAGATGCAGCGTTTGATTGCGCTGCTCAATGGGGTTCCAGGTGCCTCGAATTGCTACGCCTTGGCCTTTGTCGGGTTGGATGTTGTCTTCCACATCAATGGCGTCGCCGAGGTATGCGCCCGAGAGAGTGACGTGGTCGCCCTCATAGGTGGCCCCGAGGCCGACGCCAAAGCCTGGCGCCAAGGCGTGCGCAAGTGAGCGCTCCATGAACATGGTGTCGTTGGAACTGCCCATGTCTTCCATGCTGAAGGGGGCGATAAAGTTGCCCGCCTTCATGTTGAACTCATCGCTGAAATCGTAGCGCAGCCAAACATTGCGCCAGCCTCCGCCATGGGCGAATTCGCGATCGACGCGAAGGCGCAGGTCTTCGAACAGCCTCACGCTCAGCTCCAGCCGGGCGCGGCGGATTTCCTCGTCGTCTGTCGTGACGCCGCCGTCGTCGATCGAGGCTGCGTCCAGGTGTAGCCTGCCGCCCAAGCCGACGCGGAAATTACCGTCCTCGGAACGATATTCGAAGCCAGTTTCCGAGGCGCTGAAGCCTTCGTCTTCGGCATAGGCAACGCCTATGCTTGAAGCGCAGCACAGCGTCAGAGCGCCCAGGGCGTTTCGCAAATTTTTCGACATGGAAGTTTTCCCCTCTTAGGCGCCTGATCGAATAGGCGATATTCCCGAATCCGCCGCGAACCGCTCGAATACGAGGCGCGGCAGCTCCGCCTTTTCGACCGATTCCACAAAACTATGTCCTACCAAAGGAAGCGTTAACAAGCTCACCGACGCACTTGCCAACACCTCGTTGGCGAGCCCCTTCATCGCGTTGACCCAGTTGCGCGCGCGCTCCACACGGGTGTGTCCCTGCGCCCGGTCGAGACGCTTGGATTGCCGCAGAGAGCCATCGCGTTCGGTGTCAAGTTCGCCCACCATCACATGGTATCGCACGCGCAACATGCTGTGCGGATCGAAGCTCAGTTCCGAACCGCCCGTGTCCAGACCGTAAGGATAGGGGGCGTTTGCGACCGGAAAGGTATACCAACCCGCAGCCGCCAATACCGCTGAGGTGACGCGGCCCGGGTGCGCCATGGCAAAGCGGTGCGCGAATTGGGCGCCTCCCGAATAGCCGAACAATAGCACCTTCGAGGCATCGGCTGACGTGAGGCGCTCGGCGGCGTCCATGATGTCGAGTAACGCTAGATCGCTGCGGGCGAAGAGCTTGGGGTCCAGCAATTGTTGATATTGGCCGTAGCGCTCTTTGCTGAACAACGGCGCCGCAACCACAACGCCATAGCGTTCGGCTTCCTCCATCAATCTGTAAGCGTGGGCAGCGGCATTACGCGCGATGCCATGCACCGAGATAACCAGGGGAGCACCAGCGCGCTCTGTCGATGGCCGATAGAGAAAAAACTCTCGCGGGTGGGGTCCCGGAATTTCGTGGTAGGCAAGCTTTCGCGCCACAGACACGGCCTCCCTGGCGCTGGTTGGGACTATCATGGCGCCACACCTTTTCCCGGCCGGTCCGCCTTGGCGGCCAATCCCATGTCGATGACGTTTGCCTCGCTCTGAGCAACGGGCAGAATCTCGACGCGTCCGGCCTTAATGCGCCAATTGGTGTGCGCGACTTGGTGAAACGCCGGCGCGGTCGCCGCCATGAGTACGGTTCCCGGATACTCATTCAGTGCGCTAGCAATGCGCGCCGCCGTCTCGGCATCGAGATGAGAATCGACGCCGTCCAAGATCAAGACCGCCGGACTGCCCACCATCGCCCGTGCAATCAGCAGGCGCTGGGCCTCGCCGAGGGCGAGTTCCGGCGCACCATCGCCCAGGCGAGTCTGCTCACCAGCCTCCAAGCGTTGGAACACCGGCGCCAGATTACAAATATCAACGACGCGCGCGATTTCCTCGGCTGAGGCGTTGGCTGCTCGATAACGCAAATTCATCGCGATCGAGCCACGCATCAGCGGCGCGCTTGCACTCGCAACCCCAATCCGCCGCCGCAGGGACGGCAAGGAAACACGGCGCAGATCGCGGCCGTCCAGACGGACGCGCCCGGCATCGGGATCACGCAGGCGCGCGATGATGGCCAAGAGGGTTGACTTGCCCGAGCCGCTTTCTCCGACGAGGTTGACAATCTCGCCCGGCCGCGCGGTCGCACTGACCTTTCTGAACAAGCCTTTCGCGGACACAGATTCCAGCGCCAAGCCTTGATGCTCGCCGCGCAATTTCCGGGTCGCCTCGCCTTGCGGCACCGAAGGTTCGATCGCCAATGCGCGCTTGACCTTTGCAAACGAAGCTTGGGCGCGCCGCCCCAGGTCTAAGGCGATTCCAAGATCGCGAATCGCGCCCGCGAGCAGTCCGGCGATGGAGATCGCAGCTGCAATCGTTCCTATCGACATCGCTTCGCGCTGGCTTTCGACCACACCTATCGCCAGGGTGCCCGCCACCAGGGCGGCGGCTGCGAGATGCACGATGGCCGACATCGAGCCCGAGACGGTGGCAAGGCGCAGTCCTGCGGAAAGCAGGGCTGTGCTGCGCTTGTCCAGACGCGCCGCCTCGCGCGCAAATCGGTTGAAAGCTTGCACGGTCTGCGCCGTACGTATGCTGCTGCTAACGAAGTTCGCAACCGCGCCACGCTTGGCGCGCGCGGCGCGAATTGCCGCCGAGAGCGGGCCGCTGAGCCAGACGATGGCGATCGCGGCGACCAGCACGATCGCGCCCGCGACCGCCGCAAGCAATCGGCTCTGCAGCGCCATGATCGCCAGCAAGAACGCCAACATGATGCTTGCGGAAATGAGGCGCACGAGGCCGTCGCTCACCCACTTCTTGATCGCAGTTAAGTCGCCTACGAACGGCAATAGTAAGCCACCCTGCTGCTTTTGGTTTAGCTTGGCGGCCGATGCGTGCATGATCCGCTCGAACAATTCCGTGCGAACTTCCGCCACATAGCCAAGGCCAAGTTTTTCGCCAGCCCAAGTGCGATAGATTTCGAGCCCAGCGGCGCACAAGGCGCCGCCAACGAAGACAATCGCTATCACTGCGGGCGAGAAAATTGCAGCCGCCGGTTCCGGCGCCAGCAACGTATCGAACACCATTTGCACGCACAGAGCAGCGACCGCCGCCAGCGCCGCTTGGCACAAGCTCGCCACGATAAGCGTTCCCAGTAGCGGTCGCCTTCGCTTGGCGGCGATTGGGATCACGAAATGAGACCCAGGGGCCCGCGCGAAGGGTTCGCCCGTAGGCATAGTTTGGCTGCGTAATCTGGGTCCGCGAATGCCTTGGTCGGGATTACATCGACGCAGGCTGAGGTCCGCGCCTCGCTCGTCGCCAGCGGCGAAGCCGTCAACAATCCCGAAACCGCGCGAAGAGGCAAATTGCGCGCGCGCAGCCACTCGACGCCAGCGTGAGCGCCCATTGAATCGGCAGCAGCAAGGAGGAGTGCATCGATGCGCGAGCTAAATGACGAGGCCGGATCTAGAAGCGCCGCCGTCTCTCGTTGCAACAGACCATCGGCGATCTCAACGACGACGATGTCAGCGCCCATGTCCTCAAGGTGCGAAACCAGAGTGTTGGCGGCCCGATCAACCGCCGCAACATCAAGCCCCGCTGTGGTGCTATAGCCAACGTCCGTGAAATCGACAGCATGGACGGCGCCCGCATCGACCATGCTCCAAAGATCGCCGCCCGAACCAGTACCCGTCACTTTGCATGCACCAACGCGAACGCCGCTCAGACTTAATCCCCGGATAAGGTTCGCCGCGAGCGTGGTCTTGCCCGCGTTCATGGACGTGCCGACAATTGCGACGACGTTTCGAGCAGCAGGCCGGCGCGCCGGACGAGAAAGGGCGAACTGAAGCAGATTAAGAGGCGAGCCGTCCGCCCCGACCAGCACGCCGCTGGGTGAAATTTCGGTCGGCTTGCGGGTCTGCGCGTGCCGGGCGAGCATCTTTGCCGCGATGCCGCCGCCAGCGACCAAGTGACAGGGCCCGAATTCTTTCGGAACGACGGCCTCGAACTGATCGGGCGCGTAACGCTCACCATAGGCCACGACGATTTCATCGCCGACGTAAAGCTGGGCGCGTCGTCCGTTCGGCGATTCGATGCGGGTGTGGTGGCCGAGTTCTGTGACGGTCGCCAAGATCAAATCGCCTGATCGCGGCGTGTGCTGGCGAGACAGGCCCCAGGCCTGAGTCAGTTCGGCGCGGCGCGTGACAAACGCCTTCTTGGCTTGTTCGAGCCTTTCGATCAGCGCAACGCGTTGGCCAGGTGATGCAAACTCAAACGTGGTTGGTCCGGTCTCGGCCACTGCTTCTAAGTCGTACACGATGATCCGCACTCCGTCGTTCGCGCGCCCGCGCCGTTCTACTGAGACATACCCGCTGCTAACAACCCATAGCGGTCGGCAAAGCACAGGCCGACATTAGCTTTGGCGGCCTTTCAACGGGGTTACTACGCTCACCTGAGAACTTTATTCCATTGTCCAACTGACAATTTCCGTGCAGCCAAGATGACGAAGATTACAGCATTTTTTGGATCGGCTCGACGGCCTAAACCAATAGGGAGAAAAATGCCCAAGGAAGCTTGATTCAAATCAACGACGACCCAGGCGAGGGCTTGGCGCGGTGCTGTCCGACAGTGATCTGGAGCGGCGACAAGCTGCGCCAACATCGCCGCAATCAGCGGCGCGGCGGACACCTATGACTTCCAAGCGCGAGAGTTCATAGGCCGCAACGGCTCGCTGAGTCGGCGAGCTGCTTCAAGCGTCCGCACATGTCCGAGCTCGCTTCCGCCAGTGGCGCGATCACTGTGAAGTGGTTGGCGTTCTCGATTTCCTCGTAGCGTGTAGCGACGCCGGCTTCACCCCACGCGCGGACGATGGTCGCGCTTTGGCGCAAATATTCACTGCTTTCTTCGGCGCCGACGACGGCGTCGAGTGTCTTGCCAACTGGCGGCGGCCAAAACATTGGGCTCAAGCGTTCCGCCTCTTCTTCGTCCATGCGGAGCGCGGCGTTTATGCTGGTTCCCACGAGCGGGCGCAGATCGAATAGGCCAGAGATCGCGAAGGCGGCGTGAACATACGCTTGCGTCGCCAGCATGCAGGCCGCGAGGTGTCCGCCGGCGGAGTGGCCGCTCACGACAACGGATTTGCCGGTCTCGCGCGCGAGCTCGGCGCACGCGGCGCTGATTTGCGCGACGATATCGCCGATGCGCACGCCGGGACAGAGATCATAACTCGGCACCGCGACGCTGACACCAAGCATGTTGAGGCCGCGCGCCATGTGGCTGTAGGAACTCTTGTCGGTCGCCTGCCAATAGCCGCCATGCACGAACATGATCGCTGGGCCTTGGCCGGCTTCAAAGAAATCGAACACGTGGCGTTCGCCGGCGCCATAGGCGATCACGCGCGGCGGTTTAGCTTCGCGCCACGCCGCCGCGTCGCGCGGCCACGCAGCCATGATGGCCCCATGTTCCGGNNGGCCATTTGGAGCCATAGAGTTGATAGCCGAGGATGGTGTAGGTTTGCGCGACATGGGGATTGGCGCGAATACTCTCGGTGACAACCTTTTGGATGGTGTTGAGATCAGGGTGCTCGATACGCACCAGCAGATCCCATTCGCCCATGATCGAATAGATATCCATGATCTCGGCTACGCCGTCGCGCAGCGCATTGCCAACAGCCTCCGGCGTCGCGCCCTGCACGCGCACAAACACAAACAGACTATGATCGGCCATCGCACTTAGGTCCTCGCGAAAGATCGGCGACGATAGCAGGAATTCGCCGCGCTCCAATCACGTGGGCGGCACGGCAAATCCAAAGAAAAAGCCGCGGACCAGAGCCCGCGGCTTAAGGTAATATAGGGAGGAAACGCCCTACAGGGCGGGAGCAGCATCGCGAAACGCTGCAACGCAGCAAAACTAGGTTGCGGCGCACAAAAGCGCAAGGCCAAGCTCTGCATTCCAGCCTTTCTATCCCATCAATAATTTGATTATGTTGCCTTTTATTTCACGCCATGTCATATTGCAGACGCTCACATCCGGTAATGGATGGGTCTTGCCTGCGGAATCGGCGCGCTTGCCGTTGAAGCGGGCGCCAGTCACGGGCAGAACCCCGGGCTTATCCACCAAGTCAGACCGCTCGATCGGAAATCCGGTGCTCAGCGCCCTGCCCAGAGAGAATTCCAATGGCCGAGCGCCTTCGTAATCTCGCGATCATCGCCCACGTCGACCACGGCAAGACCACGCTGGTGGATCAGATGCTGACCCAGGGCGGCGCCTTCCGCGCCAACGAAGCGCATGCCGAGCGGGCGATGGATTCCAACCCCCAAGAGCGCGAACGCGGCATCACCATTCTGGCCAAATGCACCTCGATCCTATGGGGCAAAGGGGAAAGCGAAACCCGGCTCAATATCGTCGATACGCCTGGCCATGCCGATTTCGGCGGCGAGGTCGAGCGCATTCTCGGCATGGTCGATGGCTGCCTGCTGCTGGTGGATGCGGCCGAAGGGCCAATGCCGCAAACCAAATTCGTCTTGTCGAAGGCGCTGGCGCGGGGCCTTCGACCCATCGTCGTGCTGAACAAGGTCGATCGCCCCAACGCCGATCCCGATGGCGCGCTCTCTGATATCTTCGACATGTTCCTAGCGCTCGGCGCGAGCGATGCTCAGGCTGATTTTCCCATCCTCTACGCCTCGGGAAAAGAAGGCTGGGCGGTGAAGGACCTGAAGGACGAGCACAAGAACCTGAGCGCGCTATTCGATCTCATCGTCACCCATGTGCCCGAGCCCGAGCCGGTGAAGAAGCGCGACGAGAAGTTCGCGCTCCTGGTGACGATGCTCGACGCTGATCCCTTTCTGGGCCGCGTACTCACTGGACGCATCGAGTCCGGCCATATCAGCGTTGGCGAGACGGTGCGGTCGATATCGCGCGATGGCAAGGAATTGGAGCGCGGGCGCCTCACCAAGCTGCTCGCCTATCGCGGCCTGAAGCGGATTCCAGTGGATCGCGCCGAGGCGGGCGATATCGTCGCCATCGCCGGATTGGTTGGCACGACGGTGTCTGACACGGTGGGTTCGATCGAACTTACCAAGCCTATCCCTGCTCCACCAATCGACCCGCCGACGCTTTCGATCACCGTCTCCATCAACGATAGCCCGCTCGCGGGCCGCGCCGGCGACAAGGTGCAAAGCCGCGTCATCCGTGACCGCTTGCTGCGCGAGGCGGAAAGCAATGTCGCCATCCGCGTGACCGAAAGCCCCAGCAAGGATGCGTTCGAGGTCGCGGGTCGCGGCGAATTGCAATTGGGCGTGCTGATCGAGACCATGCGCCGCGAGGGCTTCGAGGTGTCGATCTCACGGCCCAAAGTGCTGACGCGCGAGGAAGACGGCAAAACCCTTGAACCGATTGAGGAGGCGGTCATCGATGTCGATGGTGAATATTCCGGCATCGTCATCGAGAAGATGAGCTTGCGCAAAGCCGAACTTGCCGACATGCGCCCGTCTGGCGGCGACAAAACCCGCCTTGTGTTTCACGCGCCCTCGCGCGGTCTGATCGGTTATCATGGTGAATTCCTGACCGACACGCGCGGCTCGGGCGTAATGAACCGGTTGTTCCACGGCTGGGCGCCTTGGAAGGGCGAAGTCCCCGGTCGCCGCAATGGCGCGCTGATCTGCAACGACAACGGCCAGTCCACCGCTTTCGCGCTGTGGAATCTGGAAGATCGCGGCAAGATGTTTATCGCCGACGGCGAGGATGTTTATGCCGGCATGATCATCGGCGAGAACTCGCGCGGGGAAGATCTCGACGTGAACCCGCTCAAGGGCAAGAAGCTCACCAACGTGCGGGCGTCTGGTAAAGATGAATCGATCCGGCTGACCCCCCCGCGCAGAATGACGCTCGAACAAGCCATCGCCTGGATCGAGGATGATGAATTGGTTGAGGTGACGCCGGCCGCCATTCGCCTGCGCAAAGCCTACCTCGACCCCAATGAGCGCAAACGCGCCGCGCGCGCGAAGGAAGCGAGTTAAGCAATTACGCCGCGCCTAAGCGCTGCGCCACGCGTCATGCTTTTCGAGAGCGACTGGATCAGCGCCGTTTGCCACAACGTCAATAATGTCTTTCAACAGATCGAGATGGGCGCACCCATCTACCGGCGCCCGTGCAAGCGTTGAGGAAAAATCCCATCCTTCGGATCGAATCCCTTCGGCGGTGAGTTTCCCAAGTGCGGCGATGGCCTCTTTCGCCTGTTCCGAGAAGTGCGCTAACCGGTAGACGTGGAGCTCAGCAAGCAAAGAGCCCTCTTTCGCAAGATCGGCACCGATCATCGCTTTTTCGAGAAACACCCGGCCTTCGCTTGTGCGCCCAGCGGCCAGCAACAGCTGCGAATAATTGCCTAGATTGTTGGCGTCGTTCGGGTCGGCCTCCAGCGCCCGCTTGTAGTGGGCCTCTGCGCCGTCCATGTCCTTGCGAACATCCCCCAGGAAGGTCGCGTAGGCGCCGTGAAGCATCACACTGCCGGGATACGCCCCGATCCCCTGGCGATAAAGCTCATCGGCTGTATCTGGAGCGGACGCCTCAGCGGCATCGGCGCGCAACAGCCAGCCCCATTCATCTTGCAAAGATGCTTCCGCCGCGCGCGACGCGCGCTGCAAGGCCTCCTTCGCTTCACCCGCAGGCTTGCGCCTCAGCTCCTTCTCAAATTTCTGAAACTGCTCGACGTATCGGTCGTAGCCCCGAAGCCATTGATCCTTGCTGACCAAATCAATGTCTAGCTCACCACGAATCAAATGCATCAGCGTGTCGAAATCTTCGTGATCAACGCGTATAGCGCTGCTGCTATTCAACCACTCTGACATGCCTTTGCAAGGCTCGTTCTGCCCCACCCAAAACACTGGGTTGGACAATCCCCTTTGCGCAAAGGCCTTAAGGAAGGCGCACACGCTTTGATCGTTTCCGCCGTAGCCGACAAAGACGAGCGCGCTGTCTTGAAGCACGGAATAAAGGCTTGCGGCCACCTCCTTATCAATCCTTGCTGTCTCCTCCGCAAGACTATGCGGGTCGAACATCGCGTCACCATGGAGCTTCACCACCATGGGACGCGGCGAACGGGTGCGGATGAATTGAGCGAGCGCCTCGTGTATGATCACCTGAGGCCGCCTGCTTTTGTCGCCGTAGAGATAGAGCGCGTCCGCGACGAGTTCGTCAAAGTTCGTGGTCAAAACGATGTTCGAGAGTGACCCGGCCTGGGGATGCGCCATGATTTCCGCGAACGTGGCGTAACCGTATGCCGGCTCCCTTCCCGCACAGATTTTTTCGATCTCGCGTTGGCGATCCGCCGAGGCCGGATGCCGGCGTGCAAAGACGCTGGCGTAATGCTTTGCCGGATTGGCGGGGTCGTATTTCTCGAACTCGGTTTTCGCCCACTCCTCTAGCGAGAGATCGCAGGCCTGCATCTCGTGAAGTTCGCTGACCCACCGGGTCACCAGACTGGCCGCGCCGGGTATGCCCGAGCTGATCGAACAGCCGGCGCCTAAAAACCAGGTTACTGGCTGACTGTGCTCGATCACGCGATGTCGGAAACGTTTGGCAAACTCGAGGGGAGAGATTTTCTGAACCATACGCCGTCGTTAGCCTCGACTGCGGCTTCTTTGCAACCTCGGCGTTTCGTTTCTGGATGAGGGGCAACCCAGTGCTTGCAGTATTCGCATCGCCAGCACCGACGATGAATCAACCGCGTTCCACCCTCACCCTGCCCTCTCCCTCCCACAGGAGGGAAAGGGTTCTTCGGGAGGGGGATCAAGCGTCTAGGCGCCCCATTGTGGCGCAGGTTCGCTCGCGTCGCTGGCTGCTAACCCTGATTCAGCGCCGCTAACATGCATTTCGCGCCCAAACACCGCGGCGCCCGTCTTGCTCCTCCCTTTTCGCATAACAGGCGGGCCCATGGGGGAACCGCCGCGAATAAGGGCGCACACCATGGCTAACGCCATAGACCTCCACGTCGGCAAGCGGCTTCGCCGCCGTCGCCGGCTTCTGGGCCTCACCCAACAACAATTGGCTGAGTCCATCGGCATTCGCTTCCAACAAATCCAAAAATACGAATGCGGCGCCAACCGCGTCACCGCGAGCCGTCTTTACGAACTTGCCGTCGCACTGAACGTGCCGGTCAACTATTTCTTCGAAGGCCTGCAAGCCGCCGCCAATCCGGCGGTACCCGGCGCGCCAGCTAACGACCGCGATCTGATCGCGGCCGATGTGCTCAGCCAAAAGGAAACGCTCGAACTGATCCGCGCTTATTACAAGCTCGGCGAACGTCCGCGCCGCCGCCTTTTGGACCTCGCCAAGGCGCTGCAAGACGAAAACACCGACGCAGCCTGAACGCCAATCCATGGGGACCGGGGGAAACGGGCTCGCCACAATGGCGGGCCCGTTTTTGCTGTGTTAATTGCGGCACGTGACCCAACACGACATTCCCCGCTTTCTCGCCTTCGCTGACACTCTGGCGGAAGCCGCGCGCGCCGCGACTCTCCCCTATTTTCGCGCGCCGCACGCCATCGACAACAAGGGCGGCGCGCACTTCGATCCCGTGACCGAGGCTGATCGGAACGCCGAAACGACGATGCGCGTGCTGATTGAACGTGCGTTTCCCGAGCACGGCATTCATGGCGAGGAGTTCGGCGAAACCGCCGGGACAAGCGGCTATCAATGGGTGCTCGATCCGATCGACGGCACCCGCGCCTTCATCGCCGGCCTGACCTCGTGGGGCGTGCTGATCGCGCTCAGCTACGAAGGCCAGCCGATCATCGGCGTCATGGATCAACCTTATCTCGACGAGCGTTATCGCGGCTGGAATGACGGAGCGAACGTCACAATGCAGGGAAAGACGCACGCGCTCAAGGCGCGCGCTTGCGCGAACTTGAGCGAAGCCATCCTCTCCACCACCGACCCGTATCTTTTCCATGGGCCGGAGGCTGACGCCTTCGCACGCGCGCGCCAAGGCGCCAAGCTCACCCGCTATGGCTACGATTGCTACGCCTACGCCATGATCGCCGCCGGCCACATCGATTGCGTCATTGAAAGCAGCCTCAAACCCTTCGACATCCAGGCGTTGATCCCGATCCTCCGCGGCGCCGGCGCCGGCGTCTGTTCGTGGGACGGTGGCGACGCAAGCTTGGGCGGGCGCGTGCTGGCTTGGGGGGACGCGCGAGTGCGCGATGCAGCGCTGCACCTGCTCCGCTAGACCCTAAAGCATCTTTGGGGCCTTAAATGTGACCTCACGCCTGATCCAAAAGCTGCGTCGCATTTAAGGCCCGATGCTTTAGCCGCAGGTCGCGCTCCAGGTGCTGTCTTCACGCTGCAATTGGGTAAGCGTTTTCACTTCGCCCGAGAGACCGGCCCCGACATTGTAGAACGCGTTTGCGCTCGCGGTAGGCGCCTCGCGGCCATACACGGCGAGAGCGAAGGGCGCGCGGCCGGGAGCAACAACGCGATAGGCTTCGTTGTTCTCGCCCATACCCAAAGCGTAGCATCCCACCATACTCACCTCGGCGCCGCGGCCACGCAGCGCCTCCACGATATTGTACGGGATAGGTTGGCCAGCTTCGCTCCAAAGGAAGTTCAGACTCGGCCCGGCGCGATCGACCTGCACGCTCAAATTCCCACCCATCCGCCCGCTGGCGATCAGTGCGCCCTCCGGGCGGGCATCCCATCGCACCATGGGCAAGCGCGCGCGCAGCGCCGCGGGATCGGCGGCGCCGGACACGGGCACGGCGGCGAGGATCGCCTCGGCCATCGGCCCGGATGCGACGACCATTTCCCATTGCTGCTGGCATTGCGCCGGCGCCCATTCACCCGCCCGCGGGTTCTGCGCGATCATGTCAGCGGTGCAGCGCGCGATGTAATCCGCTTGCGCTCCAGCGGCGCCCTGAGCGACCGCGGTAGATGCAGAGCGCCCACAACCGAAAAGCGTCACGGACGCAGCGATGATAAAAGCGATACGGCGCAAGTTAGCCTCCCTGTCATTTGCTTGGCGCAATGTGCGCCAAAATCGAGCACAGGCAACCGCCTCCCCGGCAGCTAGCGATAAAACTCGGGGCGCCGATCCCTGAAAAACCCCCAGGCCGCGCGGTGTCGATCCAAGAAATCCAGGTCGAAGCTGTGCACAAGCACGCCTTCATCCCCGCGCTCGAAACTCTCAACCAAATCGCCGCGATGATCGGCAACGAATGACGAGCCATAGAATTTCTGCCCGCTCGCTTCGGTGCCGATGCGGTTGGCCGCCACCACCGGGATGACATTTGAAACGGCGTGCCCCTGCATCGCGCGGCGCCAGGGATCGCGCGTATCGAGTGACACATCGTGCGGCTCCGAGCCTATGGCGGTGGGGTAAAACAGCACCTCAGCACCCATCAGCGCCATGGCGCGCGCGGCTTCGGGAAACCACTGATCCCAGCAGATGCCCACGCCAATGCGCCCGTGCGCTGTGTCCCACACCTTGAAGCCGGTATCGCCGGGGCGGAAATAGTATTTTTCCTGATAGCCGGGACCATCTGGAATATGGCTCTTGCGATAGGTTCCGAGCGATTTGCCGTCGGCATCGAGGATAACGACGGAATTGTAGTAAGCTGGCCCGTCACGCTCGAAGATCGACACTGGAATGACAATTCCGAGTTCCCTGGCAAGCGGCGCAAGCGCAACGACACACGGATGCGTCGCCGCCTCGTGCGCCGTCGCGAACCATTTTTCCTGTTGCGTCGTGCAAAAATACGGCCCCTGAAACAGCTCGGAAGGCAACACCACTTGCGCGCNNATCGTGCGAGCCATCACGCCGGCTCCTGTTGAGTGATGCAGTGGAACGAGCCGCCGCCGGTTAGAATCGCGTGCGAGGAGAGTCCCACGATTCTGCGACCCGGGAACAAAGGCGCCAACGCGGCCAGCGCGTCGTCACCGCTGTCCGAATAGATCGGAACCACCACAACTGAATTGCCGATAAGAAAATTCATGTGGCTGGCGGGCGCCGGATCGTCGTCCTCGTCCAGCACCAGACCCGGCGAGGGAATGCGCACGACTTCAAGCGTGCGCCCGTGTGCGTCCTTCATCGCCGCCAATGTCAGCGCGATCTCCTCCAGCACCGCGGCATTGGGATCGTCCTTGCCACGCGGCGACTGGCACACGACGCGCCCCGGCGCGACGAAGCGGGCGAGGTTATCGATGTGTCCGTCAGTGTGATCATTCATCAGGCCCTCGTCGAGCCAGAGCACTTTTTCAACGCCCAATGCGCGCTTCAGTTCGACTTCCGCGGCGGCTTCGGTCCAGTGCGGGTTACGGTTGGGGTTGAGCAGGCATTGCCGCGTCGTCAGCAGCGTACCCTCGCCATCCATCTCGATAGCGCCGCCCTCGAGGATGAAATCATGGCGCCTGAACTCAACGCCCGCGGCCCGCGCGACAAATTCGGCGACATCGCGATCGTGGGGCAGCACGTATTTCTCGCCCCAGCCATTGAAGCGAAAACCGTGTGCGCCTTCGTCNNACCTCGGCGCGCGCAAGCTCAAGGTCCGCGCCCCAAAGCTCGGCGGCGGAGGGCCAGGCAGTCCACATCGCCTTATGCGGAGCCCATTCCGGGGGAATCGTACTCATGCGCGCACCCTTAACCCATGTGAGCAAAGCCAGATAGGCGATGCGGCGCGGCGTGCAAGGGCTGCCTCCATTGTGGCGCCTCCCCAAGCCATGGGCTAAGAGAAGCGGGGGATTTTCCGAGACGCCGATGACGCCAACCCGAAGCACCGCCTTCGACCGCACGACGCTCGCCTTTTTGGCCGTGTTGATCGCCCTCACCTGGGTCCGGATTGAGCTTCTGCGGCTCAATCCGATCGGGCTCTACTATGACGAGGCCCAGTATTGGATGTGGTCGCGGTCGCTGGAATGGGGCTATTTCACCAAGCCACCGCTGATCGCCTGGGTGATTGCCGGCACGACGGCGCTGTTTGGCGACGCCGAATGGGCCGTGCGCCTCGGCGCCCCGCTCGCGCACGCAATTGGTGCGTTGGCGATATTCACGCTTGGGCGAGCGATGTATGGGGCTTGGGCCGGCTTTTGGAGCGGCATCGGCTGGCTCTTCATCCCCGCGGTATGGTTCTCCTCCGCGATCATCTCCACCGACGCGGTGATGCTGCCGTTCTGGGCGATCGGGCTGCTCGCCCTGTGGCGGCTCGCCACCACCAGGGCATGGGTGTGGGCGATTGTGTTGGGCGTGGCTGTCGGCGCCGGCGCGCAAGCAAAATACGCGATGCTCTATTTTATACCCTGCGCCGCGCTCGCGGCTTGGCGTCTGCCCATGGTGCGCCAACCGCTGGCGGGTGGACGCGGGATCGCTGCTGCATTGGTCGCGCTTGCGCTGGTGGCCCCAAACCTTGTTTGGAATGCTCAGCACGGCTTTGTGACAGCCCAGCACACCGCCGCAAACGCACGCCTCGATGCGGCGGATCTGTTCAACTTCGACGAACTATTCGAGTTTCTGGGCAGCCAAGCCATCATCGGCCCGCTGATTTTTCTTGCGTTGCTATGGCTCATTTGGCGCGCGATGACGCGCGCCGCTAGTCTCACGGTCGAAGACAAATTCCTGCTGGCCTTCATGTTGCCGCCGTTTCTCTTTGTCAGCATCATCGCCTTTGTCTCGCGCGCGAATGCAAATTGGGCCGCCGTCGCCTACCCGGCTGCGCTCCTTTGGGTTACGGGAAGCCTACTGGTTTCGGCGGGAGGCCGCCGCTTCTTCACCGCCGCGACCCTCGCCAATCTCATCATCGGCGCGGGCTTCACAATCGTCGCGTTCCATCCATCGATTTCGAATCAGCTCAAGGGCGTGCGCATGTCGCGCGCATGGGACGAAACCGCGCGCGAAATCGCGTTGCGTGCCNNCCGGTGCGCATGTGGTTGTTGCATTCAGAAGCACGCAACTCGGCCGAAGCAATCGATCCGATGCGGCCCGAAGAAGGCGGTCGGGTGCTCGTCGTGCACTTGACGCCGGACTATCTGCCTTTTGTGGCTGGCGATTTTACGGTGTTCCGCACGGTGGAGCACCTCACAATTCCCCTCGGCGGAGGGGTCAATCGCGAGTTAGAGATTTCGGTCGGGGAAAGTTTTGCGCCAGCACCACGCGATGCGGCCTTCGAGGAGCGTGTTCTCCGCCGCGGCGAAGACTAAACCGACCAGGCTGAGCTAGTCGAACTTCGCAAAGGGCGTTCCACCCTGCTCAGCTGAATTGGCGTGGGCACGAAACAGCGCAAACAATTCGCGGCCCATGCCACGCTGGTTGGCCGTGAGATCAAGCTGCACTGGCGTCCGCTCAAACCAATCGGCCGGCGCCACGACATCGAGCACGCCCATCTCCGCATCGACGCGCACAATGTCGTCGTTAC
>CXWL01010216.1_pt1 | contig 15595 bp, 16 predicted proteins | sample 590931 | NCBI WGS metagenome assembly CXWL01 (sample SAMEA3498368, study PRJEB10139) | groundwater metagenome | biome: water well; material: biofilm material | place: Germany | collected 2015-04-27 | reverse complement strand
ACGCGCTATAATTTCAGCCATGGGTTTTCCTTGCTCTCTTTAAAAATTACAAGTTTACCTTAGCCCATCTTTAACATTCTCCCACCAAAATCCTTGGAATTTACCCTTGCCTGCATACGTAACAAATTGATTATTAACGAAAGGTATTTTTACACCACTCCATTTTTGATTTGTTGTGCCATAATCTCATCTAAATCATAGCTTTCCCCTTGCTTTTCCTGTAAAATTAGGGAATGTTTATCCGCAAGAGGCAAGAGTACGTTGGCTGAACCTGAGTTAAGGGCGATCTATNNTGATCGGTTAACGAGCAAATTACGAGTAAATCAATAACAAAAAACACTAGTACGCGCTAACAGCATGATTAGGAGTGATGTTTTTTGGTGGATGTTAAACTTTGGTTAGAATGTAACATTATTAAAAATCAGCACCACCTTGGATCAACCCAACCTGACGGATCCAGACAATGAAACAAACTCGCAAGATTATACTCTGCTCGGCCACAATTGCGGATTTCTGTTCAGCCCTTTTATCCGATAGCTGCGTTGCGGAAACAGTTACATAGCCAGCTATGCGCCTGTTTCCTCGCCTTGCTCCCGAATAAAATGACTCGACCATAAATTCCGCAACCGTAACCGCGCGGAGCATAAGTTAGCCCGGATATTTCATGAATTCGCACGATGATCGCGCAGAATATTGGTTTCACAAGGGATTTTCCGAAGAAGCGGTGTAGTTATTCATACACTCGACTGAGGATTCGGGGTAAGCAGGCAAGCCGCANNAAATTCCTTGTGGAATCAAGAGGCAAGTGAGAGCGTGTGCAATTCATGAAATATCCGGGTTAGTTACGTTCATAACCGCTCCATTCAATCAACGGCCCACCCGATTCACCCTGAACATTGACCCATAAATGCGGCAAACCGAGTTCATTCAGCCAATCAGGACCCTCTTCTCCCTTGAGCATGCCAATGGTTGATGCACTACCTGCAACAACACAAAATTCACCCACTACGCTAACTGCTGCCATATAACTGACCGGCCAGCCGGTTTTAGGATTCAGCACATGGCCGTAACGAACTCCATTCAGTGTAATACACCGTTCGTAATCTCCACTGCTTGCAAGAGCGCCCGAATAAAGTAATAGCGTTTGTAATACACCATCGGGGCTGCGTGGATGACGGATAGCAATTCGCCAGGGGCTGCCATCATAATGAGGACCAATTATTTTGATGTCACCACCCAGATTAACGATTCCATGACGAATCCCAGCATCCCAACATAACGATGCAGCACGATCAACAGCATATTCCTTGACCACCCCGCCAAAATCAATTTCCATATCAGGAACAGTAAATGTCAGGATGGGTCGCTGCCAGTTTATTTTGTGCCACCCTACTCTTTCTATCAGAGATAGGATTGCTTCCTGGGTTGGTATGTTTCCAGACTTAAAATCCCAGGCTCGACGCAGAATTCCAGAAGTAATATCAAACAACCCATCACTCTGTTGATAACAGGTGGCTGCATAATCCAGCAGCCCTGCAGTTTCTTCGTCTACACCGATTTGACCACCGGCTGAAGCAACATGATTAATTTCTGCTAAAAAACTATCTTCACGGTATCGAGAATAAATAGCTTCCAGACGATTGACATCGTTAATTGCAATCTGCGCCGCATGTTTCCCTGCCTGATCACTGCGAGCATATAGTTGGATCGTACAAGGAGAACCCATTGCCTTGAAGGCATACTGATAATATTTTAGAGAAGCCAATTTCGACATTGATGCAGTGACGGCATGTTTCTATGAAAGTAAGTGCTAAGGCGTCGTTAAACAATTACATAAACATAAACTTTTCTGACGTAGAATACGTAGGTTGGACTGAGCTTGCGAAGCCAAACATGTGCCGTCAATGTTGGGCTTCCTGGCGTCAGCCCAACCTACAAGATGGCACCAATTCGTTCATGTTATTTATTTACGACTCCTAATGTATTGTTTTACGCTAAAAGTATTGTAATGTGAAACAGTATATTAGATACTGTTAGACATTGAATCTAAAATTCATTGCGGCTAGAATTGATAACCCCAGGTTGCTGCTAATGCACCTTTGCGTTCCAACTGAAAACCATTGAAATCATCGCTTAGCGGTTGCAGCCATTCGAAGGCAAACTGATTGCCAGCAAACCTGCCTTTAGGAACCGTTGAGCTGACGCCGAGGCCTATGTCCCAGAATTTCCCTCCCTGATTGGCAGGATAATCCATGGGGCCGATCCGGGCGTTGTAGGTATTGAAATCGCCATGGATTTTGCCGCGGTTGCTATAGATACCGCGCACAGATGCTGAAAGCCAGTTAGTCAAGTGGAAGCCTCCCCAGGTAGTTGCCTGAAAAATATCTCCCAAGCGATAACCCGACTCATTCTGATCTTCCGTGCGTTTGACACCAGAAAACTGCGTACCCCAGTGCCAGCGATTCGCATTCCCAGAATACGTCAGATTGGGCAGAAAATCCCAGGTACCGCTGCCTAATTGCATATCAAAGTGAATCAATCCACCTTCCTGCCGAGCAACCCGCCTGAGTGTCTGATCGACCGACCCGGTTGGAGCGCTTATTCCCGTCCCCATGTGCAGGCGATGTCCGGGCAAATCCAGCAATTTGATCAGCGGCATCAGAATGACGTCACCGACGCCTCCGGTAGCATGCGGTGTGCCCGCGTGTTCGTGGGTACCAGGCGCGGGAGGAGGACGTCCATTCAGTTCACGCAAATTCATTTCCATATCCATGAATTGTGGCATCAACATCAGATTGAGCCATTTAGTAGGCGCATACATGATTTCAAGCATGTGCATCCGCATATCCATGTAGGTCGGAGTAAACCCGCATGGCGTGGAATCACTGCAGGCCAGGTTGACGATATCGGGGTCGCTCGCTTTTTGCGAGCCATGCAACATATTGCCCGCCTGACGGGAGTACATGAACCGGTAGCCCACCATGAAATCTCCAGCCTTGCCCAGCATGTGGCCAAACATGATGCCAGCCGGCACATGATGCCCGCCATACTGATGATGGCCATGCTGTTCATAGTCCGAGCGCGGACGCTTCAGATTGTTCTGATTGAAATTAATTGCATCCATATCGACTTTCAATGCGGCATTGGCGATATAATAATCGAAGTCAGCAAAACCGCTGTTGCCGTTTCCGCCGAGTTTCATTGCGCTGGCACGCGTGTAATATTCAAACCCTGCTTCAAGTGCGATGCCGCGGGCAAATTTCTTGTTCAACATCACCCCGCCACTCAAAGAACCGAAGCTTGACAAACGATAATCACTGGAAAAATCCTTGGGCAACTTTTGGGGATCATATCGGATGACCTGAGGTTCACCATTATCATCGACCAAAACCTTGGTAAATGCCTGATTGGAAACCAGGTAGGGATTATAGAAGTTGGCTGAACTTTGCGAGTAGTAACGGATATATGGCGTAATCGTCCAACCACTGCCCAGGGGCTGCACCCAGTCGCCTTCGAATGTATTACTGCTGATTCCCCAGTCATCCAATGAGAATTTATAGTTGAGATGCAGCGCTGCGTCGACCGGACCAATGTATTGAACCAGTTTGCCACCGAAAGCAAGCTGGTTACGTAAATTGGGGCGTTGCTCGGTTAAAGATCGTAAATTTCCCTGGATCGGGACATTCGGATCCGGACTTATCCTTTCCGGATCAACGAAAATCACCGTGACAGCCTTGTATGGATTTTCCAGGAATCCATTGCTGTTGGTATACCCAACATTGAAATCAGCCAGCGTGTTTTTGCTGAGTACTTGTGTCAGACCAAGATTGGATGTCCAATCATCCCGGTTTCCCTGCAAGATCCTCCTATTGTCACGAAACTGGATCTGATCTGCATAAGCCAGGCTGGTCACGTACCCCAATGTATCATGATCGAGGTTAGCGGATACTTTGCTGCTGGTATAACCGGCACCCCATTTCAGACTGGTCAGTTTCTGGTTGAAATCAAACCGTCCATTTGCATTACCGTAAGTTGACTCATAATCATTTTCCCGCGAAAGGCCGCCGCCGAGATTCAATGCAGCAGCATCCCATTCATAGCCTAACCTGAAATCACCCTGACGACGGGTTTCGGGCGATGCCATTGAGAGAACCAGCACAGTACGGGGATCGATCAACTGGTTTCCTTCCGCATCGAGACTCACAGGATTCAGGTTACGATCAAGCTTCACTGTACCCGTCGCTAAGGGCGAAGCACCGGACACAACCTCTCCATTGGGTAATGTCTGGGTATACGGTTGATTGCCGGCAGTGGAGGCAAAAGGAACAGAACTGATCTGCGTGGCACCTGACCAGGTATCCTGGGTATAACCAAAAGAGAACTTCGTCCGATCGGTCACGAAGAATGTGCCATTGCCATGCAATGTATCGGCCATAATCGGAGCCAGGTCGCTATTAACAGAATATAGATCGCGCTTGCCTTCCTGGTAGCGGCTATGCTGAAAGTTAATGCTGCCTTTGCTTGAATCGGCAGCTTGCGCCGGTGAAATCAGCAGACCCGGCAAAACCAGCGCTGCAGACGTTAGCGCCTGCAGAATCGATTTGTTATCCGGCTTGTTGTTTTGAATTTGTCGCAATTGTGAGTGAGGTGACTGTGGATGATCAACAGCGTGTTGTTGAAAGTGGACTGGAAAGGATTTAGGAAATCCTTTTACCCTAAAAACGGCGATTGAATCCGCAGATTACGCAGATTTCCGCAGATTTTCATTGGGTTATTGCTTTCTTCGCACCACACCCGGCGGGTGAACTGATAATATATCACAACCTTTTGATTTGTCTGTGTTAATCCGCAAAATCTGTGGATAACCGCTTTTTCTAGGTTTACTCACATTGCGTCAGAGTGTTTGTCATTATTTGCATCAATAACAACCACAGCCGCCGCCACCTCCCTCTGAATTGGCACTTGCACCGGCTTCACGGCTGCCATAAGCGTGCATGCGCGCACCACTCTGAAGTGGGTAGGGATCCAGCGCCATCTGGGGCTTGGCCAGAATACCCCGCTCCCAGGGTGCTACGCTGGCACAGCCAGACACTGTTGCAACGGCAAACAGTAACACCAGCAGCGCCAGAAAGTTAATTTTATTCATGGCAGATCCAGTGTGATAACCATGACCGGGGCGCATAAAGTATCAAATAGTTTCATCCAGCAACGCATCAATCAACTCACGCACAGCACCGGCCTCGTCGGGACGAAAACCGAGATGAACATGCCGGACAAAGCCCCGTTTGTCAATGATGTAAGTCGAAGGCATGGCCATCACATTGAAATCTTTGGCGCATTGTTTGTCTTGATCAAACAGGATGGTGAAATGGGTTGGGAATTGACCGAGAAAAGCTTCAGCTTCGGATCGCTTTTCATCCAGATTGACACCAACTACCTGCAGGCCGCGTTCTTTGAAATCCTCGATCAATTGATTCATGAACGGAAACGACTTGATGCAGGGGGGGCACCAGGATGCCCAGAAATCGATATAAATCACTTGCCCCTTCATCGCCTGCCAATCCTGAGCAGGTGTGCCCTCCTGATAAGCCAGATTGCAGGAAGGGGGCGGGGTATCGCCTTCAAGATGGGCGGCAGCAGGCAGGGAAATCAGGAAAAAGATTAACAATAAAAAACGAGTCACAGCGATTCACCTCCAATAGAATGCAGATAGAACTCCGAAAACTTGTGCAATGTAATCCAGGAGCAGCTTATCCACCTAACAAAATTCCAGGACAATCATGTTGGTTGCAAAAAAAATCGTATACATATCGTACCGTGCAAGCGTTTTCTCAGACTCGCTTCGAATCCTGATTACTCATAATAGCTCAAGAAAATGTCGGTGCCAGTATGGACGTGATCTGCAGTCATGCAATGATAATCAACGGCGACATTTCTTGTTCCTGCCTTGGTCTTGCTGACTATCATGGAATAAACACCATCGCCGGCACTCAGTTGGACACTCGGGCTAAAGCTATCATCTCCCGGGATGATATCGGTGATACTGATTGCTTTATCCCCCTTGAACAAGGTTATGTGGACGAACATATCCTCAACAACAGGATTGGAAGGATGATCCTTTATATTCGCCATCAAATAGCCTGTTTTTCCATTGCCATCATCAAAACAGGTGACCTTTGCAACGGCAGTGAAGCTCGGAACATTGCCGTCCGGATCAATCGGTCCGGCGATGCCATGCGCACTGCCAACACCTGCTTGACCTATCCCAAACACTAAAGCAACCGCCAGCAAAGTATGTTGTAGCCTTATCTTGCCCATCATTATCTTCTCCTAGAGTGTATAGTAGTACATGGCTCCCTGTGTCAGCAACACCTCAGATTCTCTTGTACTCGGGATATGCGGTATTACCTGCACTTTCCATATTTTTCCGATCGAAACCCGCTCAGTGTATTTTATCAAACCTGAACAAGCTCGTTTTTTCATACCGGTGATTAACACAGAGGGACAGTATCTTTCGTTTTTTAAAAAAAAACAATGCGACAAATTGTCGCACCTGTGATTTAAATGTTGACGGATAAACTTCCGGGTACAATGGGACGAACAGGTCAACGACCTGTTCGTAAAGGAAATATAAGGATTAAGATCTATTACTACTGAGGCCACATCTTTTGGCCTTCGAACATGATTTTGAAATCACGGCTCATTTGTTCGGCAGAAGGTTTTACAACGACATCAACGCCCTCTCCACAAGATTCGGGCAAGGGGGCAACGGTTCTATTAACCTTCAAGGTGGCGGGCGAGTTATAGCCATGTAGTCCCACGCCATCGAACTCAGATCCTACGGCGGGTGTCCATAACTGTACCGTTGCGTTACTGAATCCGCTGACGTCAGTAATTTCACAAATGTCGCCAATCGATACGTTAAAGGTTACGCTTCTGGCACAGGAATCTGGATTAATAATCACGCCTGCGGTCGCGAAAGGTATCAGCCCCCTGTATCCCGCTTTCAATCCACTACCCCCACCTGCCCAGAAACCCAGATTGTTCCCCAAAGTGTCTTTAATATATTCCTGGTGAGTAAAAACATCACGATTTTGAACGATTGTAACAGGACTGCCCCAATTCGTAACGAAATCAGACAGAGCGCCAGTATACTCAACACCATCGACAGTTAAGATTGAACTCTTGCCATCCGGAAACAAGACAACTGTACCCAGCGTATCAATCGTTGACTTTTCATCGGTCGTATTCTGGCAACCATGCGAAATCACGACATCATTATAGTTACTCCCATGAGAAGCAGCATTCTCATCAATTTCAGGCGTTTTCAGTCGGGTATGCGCGAACACGCTTTGTACCAGTAACAGCAATAGCGCAAATAGCAGCACCTGCATTGATCCCTTCGATATATTAAAACTATTCAATTAAACTCTCCTTTATTTAGTGTGATTGCCTATCAAAAAACAAGCTATTATCTTCACAAACTCAATGAGAAAGCAATGCGACAAATTGTCGCACCCAAAAGTAACAAGCACGCAACCAACAATGTTTTAATTAATAAATACAGGTTGTTACATATAAATAAGGTACAAAAAAACAGGAAGTGCTGGTCACATTACTTTTAACCGCATCTCTGATGATCCCTATCATCTCTACAGGGAGGGACTGATCCAGTAACAGGAATATCAAATTCAGCTATTTTGCATCATGCAACACTTCCCTTGAAGGACTGAGCTGTCAAACATAATTTGAATCGCTTAACATCAAACGATTCATACGTCATTTTTAAGTACGTGTTTTCACTATCCCGTAAAAAGATTAAAGAAGCAATGTGACATAATGTCGCATGTGACGAAATATCGCGCAACTGGATCACAAGTGCGACAATTTGTCACATTGCCAAGCACTGAACTATCGATGAGAATACTCTTGTGCTATTTGAGTCGTTAGTGCTTCGATTGGGGTAATGCATCTTTTTCTCATTCTCTGAATTGTTTCTACTGTTCAGAGGCTTATAGCCGGGTAATTCCGGTTTATCTGATTAAGCAACCACTCTTTTAGTAAATTAATATCAAATACTTACAGATTCTTCTGATATTTAATTCTTCAATGTCCTGAATCTGCAATCCATTACAAAGATGATTCATCCGGGGAGTTTGTTATGCAAATAAATATTTTATTAAGGCCTATCATTCAAAATTTTTTAGTATTGATCATACTGACTGGTATTCTCCAGAATGCGCTGGCTCATACAGTACTGGAGTTGCCGCAAGTTACCGAACTGAAAAAATCAACCAATAACGTTGTCATTGGGCACGGCTGTCAAGGAGCACCCGTAATCGGTACGAGCGTGGTCTTTCCAGACGGAGAGAGCTCAACGATAACTGTGGGTGGTAATCCACATAGTGGTGCTATCAGTGATTTCTTGCAGAATTGGGGAAATTTGATTCAATTATTGCAGAATCGCTCAGTTTTTACCGAGCAGGATGAAAAATCAGATGAGAATGGTAATGTCATTGGCTTCTGGTCAGGCGGTGGCCGAAGTCTTGCAGCCCATCTAAATGCACATATTCCATTTACTACGAGCGCAGTTATAATTGAGTCCGAATCCTGTGCGAGTAGTGTGAGATTTGCTGTAGCAATAGTCGATATTTGTGCAATAACGACTATCGCTGATTTCTCTGATGATGCAGTCGGTTTATGGACCCCTGCTGTAGGTTCAAAGTTTGATGGAGCTCCGGGTGGACACGCCTATGATTCCCCTGCATTTTTTACCATAAACCGTGACTTGCAAGCAAATCCATTACCAGAATCCTGCGGGGGGGATGGTTTAGAGGTTTTTGTGAAACCATCTGCGGCACAGATCGATCGTGATATGCCTATTCTTTTCAATGGAACTCAAGTATGGCCAATACCATGATTTTAATGAGAAACCATGAAATTTCAACTCACACAATATGTACTTTTGGCGTCTTTGACATTCATCACGGGGAGTATTTTTGCAACTACCCGTTATACAGGTGAAGCCACTTTTAACGCGGCCTTGGGTGCCGCTCCGGCCACATTGGAAAGCTTCGAGCCGGTGTCGGGCGGCAACGCATCCCTGTCGAACGCTAGTGAAGCTACGTTCCTCACCGGCTATACTGGATCTAGCTTTGATCAGCTCTTCGTCGGCGTGATTGATAGCACCGAATTCACCTCGATAGCTTTTCATGGCACAACCCCTGACGACAGCATCTACTTCGATCGTATGCAAACTGCGTTGGCGGCACCGGAACCGGTGGTACCGGAACCAAAGATCTACGCCATGCTGCTAACTGGTCTGGGTCTGTTGGGAGTTTCGGTTCATCGCAGGAGAGGGAAAGCTATTTTGAGACAGATTTTTTGAACATTTGAGGTGAATAGTTATTCTGTTTAACGAGAATGATCGAGAAATAGGGCCAAAATAGCTTTTCCGCAGTAGATCTGCTCTATTCCCGGACAGCCTTCTAGCTAAACTTTTAACGGCGTGTTGTTTGTCATCATGCTGATAATTGCTCAGGTAATAGGCGGTTTCGTTTGTGGTTTGTTGACTCGATTTAGCGAACGTTTCCCGATTCATCACGACCAATCTCCGCAGACCACTGTGTTGCCAACGGTTATCAATATCCGATCACTGTATCTTGTGCAGGTTGGCCAACATTCCCGGCAAATGGGCACGAGAAATCGGTGTAGCACACCTAAACCCAGTTGTCTTACGTAACCACTCAATTTTATTGGTCATGTAGCGATGAATACCTGACACGCTTGATCGGCCAGCCAAGATGGCAAAAACAACAGTGACTATTAAAAATGCCAGTAAGTGTTGCTTGCCACGGTTATCTCGTGGATCCGGTAAGGCTTTGAGCGCGTCAATAAATTTTATTTCTTCTACGCCCAGATCAATTTCAAGTCCATTGTTAGCCGCTGCGGTTGTGGTTGGCATAGTGCCGTGAGTAAAAATCACTGCATTTTACAATAGGTCAATAAATTTTTTATGAGAAAGCCGTGGGCTATGCATGCTCTCCAATTAATCAATTCATTTTTTTCCCTGTCCGACAAGAAAACCGACTAAGCCGGATGCAATTGCGCTGACAATTCCGACCGCCCATTTTTTGTCGTCCGGCGCCCCGGTAGCGAAGGTGTAAATACAACCCGTGAAGACTATGCCTACTATCAGAAGCGCGAAGCAAAATAGCACGTATGTCATCTTCCGTTTCAGTTCAGCGTCTGCTGTTTCCTTTGAACGCCTAGCGGTGGCATCTTCTGGTGTTTCGTTGCTGACCGATAGTTCGTATTTGTGATCCTTGCCGACTATTTGACCAAGGTTAATTTGCGGTTCACCGCCCTTTTCCTTGTCCAGTTCGCTCATTAGATCCCTACGATCTCTGTCAACAAGTGTTTGTTTTCGTCAAGGATGCCCAATCGTTTTTTCTCCGTCTTGGCCTCGGATACCACATCATATAGCGCAATGGCTTTGCGAAGAATCTCAGTCTTGGTTGTGCAGCCCGAAGAAGCCAGTTCTTCCAGTCGTTCGTTCAGTTCAGGCGATAGGGCCAAGCTGAGGCGAATTACTTCTTTATTAGTTGCCATGTGAATATCCTTTTACTCAAAAAAACATTAATTGCTTATCTGGTTGACTTCAGTACACATAATTTCACGAGGCTGAGCGGTTTTGTCAATGGCCAACAGAATGAAGTCATTTTTGGCCATTGACAAACAGGATTAATCCGTTGAAAATTTCTATTTGAATTCTTTCAAGGTCTTTGGATATTCCAGATTGCTCATCTAAAAAGTGTGTCATTGCTAATTGCCGGAGTCAACCGGTCAAGCAATAAACATTATTTATATGCAGATAATACGCTTATTTTCCGTATAAACAAAGTTATTGATCATCTCAACCTATCTTTAACATCATCCAAAAAACATTATGATAAATCATGCAATTAGCGCGTACCAGTATTGATTTACTCGTCAACTGATCAGTTTTTTAGTTCCACCTGGAGCCGGATTAATTTGCAGCGTTTGATAGATCGCCATTAACTCAGGTTCAGCCAACGTACTCTTGCTCTTGCGGATAAACTTTCCCTGATTTTACAGGAAAAACAAGGGAGAAAACTGGATAATCATAAATATTATGGCACAACAAAACGATTTCCGACACTCTAAAATATAATAACCAATTAATAATCAATTAATTAAAATATATTTGAGCAGAAATAAAGTAAAAATGGATGGTAAAATGTTAAAGATGGGTTAACCCGATGGACTCCCTATTTGACAACACGCCTCAAAATGCTTCTTTGAGAAAATGAAAGAATTCCCAATGCCTTTTTTCACGGGCAAAGGGAAATTCAATCCTGTTCAGGATTACTGCCGGATTACTGCTGTTGCCTGGACAAAGCACTCGTGCCCGTATGTACACCAGTTGCAGTTTTGCAGTGCACTAACACATCATAACTGTCAGTCCCTGCTGCCGTATGCTGAACAAACAGATTATAGACACCGGCTCCCTGGGTCACTCTAACCAAAGGACTGTAAGTCGTATTACTATCGGTAGTATCTATGCTGAATTGCGCGCACTTGTTAGTCGTGCAACTGGTGCCTTTCTGTATCAGAATATTCACTTTGGATGTGTTGGCCGTCATGTCTTTAACCTGAGCTTCCAGATACGAAGGCGCTCCGTTACCATCATCGGAGCAGGTGACTTGATAATAATCGACAGCCGCAGCTAAACCCGTCGTGAAACTACCGCCCTGGTTATGCGCTAAAGCTGACCCTGCCTGACTCGCCATGAGTCCAAAAAAAACGGGAATCAGTGCGCCCTTCATCGTTGTGAATTTCATATATATGCCCCCTGAATTTATAAATGGGTTAAAACACCCATAAAGCCATCATATTTGTCAATGCGCTGGACGATATTTAAATATCGTCACTCCGAGTCTTGTTGGTGTTAGTATCAGATAAGGATTCGAGCTTCATGGCAGCGAGTTCTCTGACAGCCTCTTCCTCATCATCCGCCGCTTGCTCAAGCAAAGCGATACTTCTTTCATCGGTACCCAGACTATCCACCGCCATCAGCCGTACGGAAAGTTCACTGTCATGCATGGCTTGCCCAAGTATAAGCGGCAAGTCCTCACAGCCTTGTTGCACTATCGCATAGACAGCCTGTGCTCTAACATTCGAATCTTTATCCAGGATGGCCGTTTGCAAGATTTTTTGAACAATTCCAGGATCAATTGATCTTTTTACAGCCAATTGGGACAAAACACTGATCCGTTCTTTGGGATTATCAGATGCTGCCAGATTGACTAATTTTTCTACTGTAAATTCCCGGTCAAGCTCTCGCTGGGCATCACTGCCTCCAGCCAAGCAATTGACTTGAAAAGACTCCAGACTATTAAAAACTACCTTCGTATCAGAACGGCTCGTCAAGTTGTCCGCTAAAACGCTCTGGACAAATCCCATCGCAACAAGAAAAGAAATAACGAACAGTATCTTTTGGTTTTGAAATTTCAACATAGTTACTCCTCATACATTAGGATAGAAGATGAGCAGGAATTCCCATTCCACACTCGTCTTCTATTTAAAAAATCGCTATCGTGCTCGCTATTCTTAAGGTTTCGGCCAGACTTGCTTGCCATCGGAAATAATAGGCATATCACGATTTAACTGAGCAGCGGATGGAATCACTTCAACGGCAACACCAGCACCACAGGATTCTGGCAACGGATTCGTATCCAGATTACGAGTATAAGTCAGTGAGGCAGGCGAATCGTAGCCATGCATACCGGGGCCGTCATAATTTGATCCCACTGCCGGAGTCCACAGATTGAGTATGCCGTCTGCAAAACCAGCAATGTTGGTCATCTTGCAAATATCGGCAACTGCTACAACAACTTTTACGCTCGTGGCGCATGACTCTGGTTCAATAAGCGCGCCACTGCCTCTGAATGGAACATATGTCGTGTAATAATCAGGGCTTTTGCCACTACTCACCCAGAATCCGACCACGTTGACATTATCGGGATCCCGTTTTTCATTCTCATTCTTGAAAACACTGTGATTCAATATTTTTTGGTTCAGATTGCCCCAGTTCGAAAGGAAATCACCAACTACGTTAGTGGTTGGCGCTCCATCGACCTTAACACTGGAATCGATTCCATCCGGGAATACTACTGATTGAGCGATCACATTAGTTCCATCTCCACAACCATGCCCGATCACCACATTATTGCTAGTTCTGACACCCTCAACGACCGTTGGGATTTCCAGGCGCGTATGGGAAAATGCACTTTGTGAAGCAGCCAGCAGCACGATAGCCAGCGCAGAGTGAATAGGAAACTTAATTTGTCTAAATTTTGTCATGTTAATTTTACCTCTTTAATTGAATTATTTTTGGTTCACTCATGTTTCTTTTTGAGGTCAATCATTGCGCGCACCTCGATTGCTCAAAAAAAAACCGAGAATCATTCTTTTCTCATATCCCCGACGAGGTCATATCTGGAATATTTATTCAGAGAAAAGAATAGTTCTCAGGGCGGGATACTATTTTTAAGTTAATCAGAAATCAATGCGGCAAAATGCCGCACCTCCTCACCTGCCTATCATAAATCAACACACACATTACATAAGTTACTAATAAATATATAAATTATTGTACCGTTTTTACACCATGCCATTCTGAACTTATCAACGCTGCGACAATTTGCCGCATTACCAGTACAGTTTTTCCTGCTTATAATTCCTGAACACCAGTCAAAGTAAATAAAAGTTTATTGGCACTCTGCGAAGATTGAATAGCACTCTTTCTCCAGTTTGTTTCAAAAATACAGAACGCCCATTGGAAATGGGCGCAACACTTTAAGGAAAAAATAATGCATAAAAATCATATTATTAATTTAAAAACCCTACCCATTGTCCTGGCTCTGGCCCAAGGGTTGATCTTTAATGCTTTTGCCCAAAACGACCCAACAATCGCTTCCGAAAACGATAAAAAAGACTGCCGGGTTTTGGTCGCCGCTCGCGTATTTGATGGTTTCGACTTGCTTGAAAATGCAGCGGTATTATTTAAAGGAAATAAAATCATTCAAACAGGTGAGCGGGATCAATTCAACGCGATCTGCGACAACAAAATCGACTTAGGCGATGCAACTATCCTGCCTGGCCTTATTGAATCGCACGCCCATATCACTTTTCAAAATATTCCACATGAAACAGTATTAAAACATGGCATAACGACTGCCAGAGATACCGGTGGCCCGCTACTCAAACCAATGGGCGGTAACGGCAAGCTGCGCTTATTGAGTGCCGGGCCTATCATCCAGGCTGTCGATGGATATCCGCTTAATATATTCGGAGGCGGTGATGGGGGATATGACAAGATTGGCATTCACGTTGCCTCAACTACCGAAGCCGAGCAAGTCGTCACTGATCTTGTTGCCGGAGGGGCAACGGCCATCAAGATAGCACTGGAACCGGGTGGTGAAACCGGTGCGCCGTGGATGCAGCCCCACGATGGCCATGCACCTCCTGCTACTCCCTGGCCTTTGCTTTCACAGGATATAACGAACGTAATTGTGGCTAAAGCGCATGCGCTGGGTAAGCGGGTCATTGTGCATGCCAGTGAAAATACCGGTTTTGAACAAGCACTTGATGCAGGAGTTGATGAATTTGCCCATATTCCTTGCGCCGAAATCAGTGAAAACTTGCTGCAGCGTGCAGTGGATCAAGGTGTTACGTTCGTAACAACAATAGATACACTTTCATCTTGTGCAGATACCGCTACGCAAAAGGGTATTCATTCCAACACGATGAGTTTGGCGAACAAAGGCGCAAAATTTATCTACGGCTCAGAAATTGGGCATGACAATGTTCCCTGGGGAATTAACGGAGAAGAGTTTCATATGATGCTGCATTTAACCAGTGGAGAAGAAATCGACTTTATGGATGTGCTGAATGTGTTTAAGGCAGCAACCTCTGAGGCCGGGAAAAATTTGGGTTTTCCTCTATTGGGAACCTTATTGAAAGATGCGCCGGCTGATATTATCGCCGTGCGTGGCAATCCATTTGAAAGATTTAAATTGTTAGAGTATCCAGACATGGTTATCTCGGGTGGCCGCACCATTGTGGATTATTTTAAGAAAAACAAAGTAACTCACTAAAGGACTAAAGGTAAAGCATGAATCAGCCTTCTTCAAATATCCTGGAAAAAACCTGGCTATACTGCACCGTATTTCTGACTGGCGCTGCGGTCATGGTGATAGAACTCCTGGGTACGCGTCTGATAGCGCCTTTTTATGGCGCCAGCCTTTATGTCTGGACTTCTATCATTTCTGTGACACTGATTGCTCTGGCTTTAGGTTACTATCTGGGTGGAATCTGGGCAGATCGAGCTCGATCAGGACTATCTCTCATTATCGCACTAGCAGGATTTTTAACACTCATCATTCCCTGGTTAACGGGACCGATTTTACTCGCTACTGATCCTTTAGGGCTACGGCTGGGAAGCTTTATTATACTTCACGCGGCTATAAAGTACGTTTTTTGCTATACTGATCTGAGGTTGCCATACATT
>CXWL01120643.1_pt1 | contig 15606 bp, 19 predicted proteins | sample 590931 | NCBI WGS metagenome assembly CXWL01 (sample SAMEA3498368, study PRJEB10139) | groundwater metagenome | biome: water well; material: biofilm material | place: Germany | collected 2015-04-27 | reverse complement strand
CAGGATGCACAGCGCGGATGCCCTTGAGCACCTTACGCACCACGGGCGCCTTGGTCGGGTCGGGAAACCCCTGACTGGTGTGCCACTGCGCCAAGGCCGAGAGCCGCAGCTTCAGGGTGTTTACCGCCAGCACCCCGGCGTGGGCCACCAGGTAACGCGCGACGCTGTCGCTGGTTGCGGGCAGGAACCCACCCCAACTCACTTCGAAATGCTCGATGGCCGCGCGATAGCTGCGGCGCGTGTTGTCGCGTGTCGCGGCGTTGAGGTATCGATCCAGATCGCTCATGAAAAGCCTTTTCGTACTGCCATGGGGTGCTGCGGGTTTCAAACCCCTAATAACACGGGATAATACGCCAATATCCCATCTGTTAAATGATGAATTTAAACGAGTTTTTATCCATGCTATAGTACGTATATACATAATACATACCACAGTACTAAATCGACGGAGACCCCATGGCTCGCGGTGGCATCAACAAAGCAGTAGTTCAAACGGCACGCCTGGCGATTTTGGCCCGCGGCGAGAACCCCAGCATTGATGCAGTACGCATCGAAATGGGCAATACCGNNAAGCCCCTATCGATGACGAGCTTGGCGAGCTGGTAGCGCGCCTGGCACAACGCTTGAAAGAGAAGGCGCAAGAGCCTATAGACCTGGCTCAAGCGCAGTTCGAACAGCAAAAAACCGCCCTGCTCGCCCAACTGGAAACGCTTGAAGAGACCCAGCGCCATCTCCAGCAACAGTGCGACATCCAGGCCGCTGCTCTAGCGGAAGAAAGCGCCGCCCTGCAAACCGCCAGCACCAGCCTGCAGACCGAGCAAACCCGTAACGCCGGGCTCAGCCAGGCGTGCAGCGATTACGAGCTACGCATTAACGACAAGGACGAACAGATTCGTTCATTGGAGGAAAAGCACCTGCACGCCCGTGATGCGCTTGAGCATTACCGCAACGCAATCAAGGAGCAGCGCGAGCAGGAACAGCGCCGGCATGAAGGCCAGCTGCAACAGCTGCAGGCTGAACTGCGCCAAGCCCAGCAGAGCGCCATGGTGCGCCAGGATGAAATCACCCAACTGCACCGTGACAATGAGCGACTATTGATTGAACACCGGGTAACGGCGAAGGAGCTGGCTGCCCAGCAGGAGCAAGCCCGCAAGGATCAGGCCCAGCAGCTCAAGCTGAACGAGCAGATGAGCCTGATCGACAACGAGCGCACGCTGCTGCAAGAACGCCTGCGGGTGGCCGCACTGGAAAGCCAGACACGCCAGGACGCACTGAATGAACAACAACACACACACAAAGCCCTGGAGCTGGACCTGATCAAGGCCCAGGCGACGATCGAGGCATTGCGCCTGGCGGCCGCCGTTGCAGCGGCGCCAGAAGCAACACCACAGGCTTGATCAGCCGGCCACAGGCGTACGCATGGTGACGAACTCTTCCGCCGCCGTCGGGTGCACGCCGATGGTTTCGTCGAAGTGCTGCTTGGTCGCGCCCGCCTTGAGCGCGATCGCCAGCCCTTGCACGATCTCACCTGCGTCCGGACCGACCATGTGGCAACCCAGCACCTTGTCGGTGTCGGCGTCGACCACCAGTTTCATCAAGGTTTTTTCCTGGCAGTCGGTCAGGGTCAGCTTCATCGGACGGAAGCGGCTTTCGAAGATCTGGACCTTATGGCCCTTCTCTTTGGCATCTTCTTCGGTAAGGCCGACGGTGCCGATATTCGGCAGGCTGAACACCGCCGTCGGAATCATGGCGTAGTCCACCGGGCGATATTGCTCAGGCTTGAACAGCCGACGCGCCACGGCCATGCCTTCAGCCAGGGCCACCGGGGTCAGTTGCACGCGGCCGATTACATCACCAATGGCCAGGATCGAGGATTCAGCCGTCTGGTACAAGTCGTCCACTTCGACGAAGCCACGCTTGTCGAGTTTGACGCCGGTATTTTCCAGCCCCAGGTTGTCCAGCATCGGCCGGCGACCAGTGGCGTAGAACACACAATCGGCTTCCAGCACCCGACCGTCTTTCAAGGTAGCCTTGAGGCTGCCATCGGCCTGCTTGTCGATACGCTCGATATCAGCGTTGAATTGCAGGTCCAGGCCGCGCTTGGTCAGCTCTTCCTTCAGGTGCGTACGCACCGCGCCATCAAAGCCGCGCAGGAACAGGTCACCGCGGTACAGCAACGTGGTTTGCGCACCCAAGCCGTGAAAAATCCCGGCGAACTCGACGGCGATGTAACCGCCACCTACCACCAGCACGCGCTTGGGCAGTTCTTTAAGGAAAAACGCCTCATTGGAGCCAATGGCGTGCTCACGCCCTGGAATCTCCGGGATCTGCGGCCAGCCACCGGTTGCGATCAGGATGTGCCTGGCGGTGAAACGCTCGCCGTTGATTTCCACCTGGTGCGGATCGACCAGTCGCGCATGCCCTTCATGCAGGGTCACGCCGCTGTTCACCAGCAGGTTGCGGTAAATGCCGTTAAGGCGATTGATCTCGCGATCCTTGTTGGCGATCAGGGTCGCCCAATCAAAGTTCGCCTCGCCCAGAGACCAGCCAAACCCGCTGGCTTGCTCAAAGTCTTCGGCAAAATGCGCGCCGTACACCAACAGTTTTTTCGGCACGCAACCCACGTTGACGCAGGTGCCGCCCAGGTAACGGCTTTCCGCCACGGCCACCTTGGCACCAAAGCCCGCGGCAAAGCGCGCAGCACGAACACCGCCGGAACCGGCGCCAATTACATACAGGTCAAAATCGTAGGCCATTTCACTCTCCTCGGCAGGACATCAGCATACCGACTTACATGGGGCTGAAAAACGAAAAAGCCACCCGAAGGTGGCTTTCTCTCAAAACAGGTCGGCCTGGATGAATCAGTAAGCCTTGCCAGTCTTGTAGAAGTGCTCGTAGCAGAAGTTGGTTGCTTCGATGTAGCCTTCAGCGCCGCCGCAGTCGAAACGCTGGCCCTTGAACTTGTAGGCAATTACGCAACCGTCTTTGGCTTGCTTGAGCAGAGCGTCGGTGATCTGGATTTCGCCGCCTTTGCCAGGCTCGGTTTCTTCGATCAGCTTGAAGATGTCCGGCGTGAGGATGTAACGGCCGATGATCGCCAGGTTCGACGGAGCATCTTCCGGTGCCGGTTTTTCAACCATGTCGCGAACACGGATCAGGCCATCGCCAATGTCGTCGCCGGCGATCACGCCGTACTTGTTGGTTTCTTCCGGGTTCACTTCCATCACGGCAACGATGGTGCAGCGGTATTTCTGGTACAGCTTGACCATCTGGGTCAGCACGCCGTCGCCTTCGAGGTTCACACACAGGTCATCCGCCAGTACCACGGCGAACGGCTCGTCGCCGATCAACGGGCGGCCGGTGAGGATGGCGTGGCCGAGGCCTTTCATCTGGGTCTGACGGGTGTAGGAGAACGAGCACTCGTCCAGCAGCTTGCGGATACCAACCAGGTATTTTTCCTTGTCGGTGCCCTTGATCTGGTTTTCCAGCTCATAGCTGATGTCAAAGTGATCTTCCAGCGCGCGCTTACCACGGCCGGTCACGATGGAGATTTCGTTCAGGCCGGCATCCAGTGCCTCTTCGACGCCGTACTGAATCAGTGGCTTGTTCACCACCGGCAGCATCTCTTTGGGCATGGCCTTGGTCGCTGGCAAGAAGCGAGTGCCGTAACCGGCTGCTGGGAACAAGCATTTCTTGATCATATGGGTCCTTACAGAGGGCTGTGCGTACGGAATTCGGCGCAGTCTAATCAGGCCGCAGTCACCTTACAATGGGTCCTGCTGGCGTTGCGATGTCATCATAGAGAAAAAATGTCGGCGTAAGTTCCGCTGATCTTACGAAGACTGCTTCCAACTTCCTGGCAACAAATGCCTTAACTCCAGATATTGCGCAGGGTTTCAACCGTTTTAGCACGCTTTTGTGCCTGAAACACTGACCGGGAATAACTTGCGCGGCCATTCGGCATTTGGGGCTATCATTAGCCCCTTGAACCAGACCACGAGATTGTTAATAGATGTCAGAACCAAAAGGCGTGAACGGCTACCTGATCACAAAACGAGCGGACGGTTGGCACTTGATCAACTTCCACGGAGACAGCGTTGCCGGGGCATTCGCGACCGAACAACAGGCTACTGCGGTAGCTGAAGTGTTTGTGGATGAAGCAGGCCACGCATCGAGCAAGCGCCCGAAGACCAAGTAAACCTGGCTGCGCGACGCAAAAAGCCCCTTGAATGGGGCTTTTTTGTGTTTGTCTGTACCCGGATGGCATATCGCTATAATCTTCCGCAAACGCCCCACGACAGTGTCAGCGCTCCCCTCCAACACCCTTGACGACGAACTCACATGAACAAGATTCTGGCACTGATTGCGGTACTGGCGATGGCCGGCTGCACCACCACCTCCGACGTCTACCTGAAAAACGGTGAGCAAGGCCTGACTATCGATTGTTCGGGCGAGGCCAACTCCTGGGCCAGCTGCTACGAAAAAGCTGATGCGTCCTGCGCCGGCACCGGCTACCGTATTGTCGGCACCGAAGGCACGCCATCGCTCAAAGAAAGCGACAAGACCCTGGGCCAGGACGTGGGCAACTACAAAAGTCGCAGTGTGGTCGTGGTCTGCAAGTAACCCCAGGGGTTACAGATGGATCTCGGCAAACTTGATGCCCAGCTCCCGCAGGATGTTGGTCAGCTCATCCAGGCTGGCAAAGGATTCGACTTCATCCTGAGCGTCCACCAGGAAGTAACTGCGCCCGCCGCTCTTCTTGAAGAAAACGATCCACTCGCCAAGGTCGGCAGGGTTCTGGATGACATGGGTGGCCGAGATTTGCCCCTCGGCATGCCGGGCTTTGACGTGCTCACGTTTCATAGATGGTTTTCCGCAACGGCATCAGCCGGAAATACATTCTTCCCCGGCTTTTTTCACATCACCCGGACGGATCGGTACGTTGGACATGCTCTCGTAAAGCTTGATGCTGCTACCGCTGGAGCGTTCTTCAATCTCGAAAATCGCCGACGGGTCAGCGGAGAACTTCTGCGGCACGATTACCTGGAAGCCTTCCTTATGCGGTTCGATCTGCGGCGGCCGACGGGTCGCGGATAATTTGCGCACGACGCAGGCCGCATATTCCTGCGGTTTTTTCCCGGAAATGACCGCCAGGGTCGGCGGCGTCTGCTTGATATCTGCAACCGAAGCACACCCACCTATCGCCAAGGCCAGAACCAACACACTCCACTTCATACAAAACCTCCGATAAAGACCCTACGACAGCGGGGATGGTAATTTTCTCCCGCCCACGTAGGATTTATCCCTGATAAATCGGTAAATAACTGTTTTAAATTGTCGACGCTGTTGAACACGGGCCGATAATAAACGCGCTGGGGCTGATAAACTCCATCTTAACCTACGTATCGTTCTGATTTTTCAGAAAAAGCCCTTCTGGAGACACCCTCATGAAATTCATCCACCAGCGCGAGCACCTCAACGAGGGAGACATTGTCGTCATCGAATGCTCGCAGACTTGTAATATTCGTCTGATGAGCGATGCGAATTTTCGCAGTTTCAAAAATGGCGGCCGCCACACTTACCACGGCGGCGCTTTCGACACGTTCCCGGCCAAGATCACCGCGCCGAGTACCGGGTTCTGGAACATCACCCTGGACGTCGTCACCCGCCGCGCCATCAGCGTGACCAAAAAGCCTGCGTTGTCCCACAAGATTCGCATCGTGCGTCGCACCAGCTCCAAGCTGAGCTGACCCGAACTTTTCACAGGAAATAACCGTGACCGCCACCACCAAATACGTAATCAAGTACAAGCTCAACGGCGAACGCCGCTTTGAGTTCGCCCAGTTGCAGACCAACAGCGTGGAAGAAGCCAAGCAAGCCCTGGCCAAACTCCACGATGCCAGTGATGAAATCACTGACATCAACGTGAGCAAGGCGCTGTAAGCCCATGCCCGGCCCCACCGCCGACCTGTTCGCCGATGACGCCCTGCAACAACCTGCCGGGCGCGAGCAAATTGGCGAACAGTCCTACGTACTAAGGGGCTACGCCCTACCCTGGATTGAGCGCCTTCTGCCCGAGCTGCGCCGTGTCCTGGCTCAATCGCCATTTCGGCAGATGGTCACCCCCGGCGGCTTCACCATGTCGGCGGCCTTGAGCAGTTGTGGTGACCTCGGCTGGACCACCGACTCAACCGGCTACCGCTACTCGCCAGTCGACCCGCGTAGCCGGCAGCCCTGGCCCGCCATGCCAGACGCCTTGCACCAATTGGCCGTGGAGGCGGCGGCAGAAGCTGGGTTCATGCACTTCGCGCCCGACGCTTGCCTGATCAATCGCTACGTGCCAGGTGCCAAAATGTCCCTGCATCAGGACAAAAATGAACGCCGCTACAGTGAACCGGTGGTGTCGATCTCCCTCGGGCTGCCGGCGATTTTCCTGTTTGGCGGCCATGAACGCAGTGGCAAAACGCAAAAGGTTTCGCTGTTCCATGGTGATGTCGTGGTCTGGGGCGGAGTTGATCGCCTGCGTTTTCATGGGGTGATGCCGATCAAGGAAGGCGTGCACCCCGTCATGGGCGCGCAGCGTATCAACCTCACCTTGCGCACCGCCGGCTGATTTGACCGCAAGCTTCGGAGTGCCTGGCCGCCCTCCCCGCGCTAATCTGGCCTGGACCTGCCAAGAGTGCCGACCATGACCACCGAACAAGACCCGCGCTGGGCTGCCATTCTCGCCCGCGACCCCAAGGCTGACGCGCTGTTCGTTTATGGCGTGAAGACCACCGGCGTGTATTGCCGCCCCAGCAGCGCCTCGCGCTTGCCGCGCCCGCACAATATTGAATTCTTCGACACGCCGGCGCAGGCCGAGGCGGCAGGCTATCGCGCCAGCAAACGCGCGGCCGGCGACCAGACCCAAGTCGCCGAACACCATGGGCAATTGGTGGCCGAGGCGTGCCGACAGATCCAGCAGGCCGACACCCCGCCCAGCCTGGGCACACTGGCAGCCCAGGCCGGCCTGAGCCCCTTCCATTTTCACCGCGTGTTCAAGGCTGTCACTGGCCTGACGCCCAAGGGCTACGCCAGCGCCCATCGCTCACGCAAGGTGCGCGACGGGCTCAAGCGCCAGCACACAGTGACGCATGCGCTGTATGACGCGGGCTTCAATTCCAACAGCCGCTTTTATGAGTCGGCCGACCAGCTACTCGGCATGAAACCCAGTGACTACAAGGCCGGCGGCACCAACAACGCGATTCTGTTCGCCGTTGGGCAATGTACGCTGGGCGCGATCCTGGTAGCGCAAAGTACCCGTGGGGTGTGCGCGATCCTGCTGGGGGATGACCCGGACAAATTGGTGCGTGACCTGCAGGATCAATTCCCCAGGGCCAGCCTGGTGGGGGCCGACCCGGACTTTGAACAGTTGGTCGCCCAGGTGGTGGGGTTTGTCGAGGCGCCGGCCCTGGGCCTGGACCTGCCGCTGGACCTGCGCGGCACGGCATTTCAAGAGCGCGTTTGGCAGGCCTTGCGCGAGATTCCGGTAGGCAGCACGGCCAGCTATGCGCAGATCGCCGAGCGCATCGGCGCGCCCAAATCGTTTCGCGCGGTGGCCCAGGCCTGCGGGGCCAACAGCCTGGCGGTGGCGATCCCCTGTCACCGCGTGGTACGCAGCAACGGTGACCTGTCGGGCTACCGCTGGGGCGTGGAGCGCAAGCGCCAATTGCTCGAGCGCGAAAGCCCGGGTTAAAGCAACTTGCGCTTACGAAATTGCGCAACCTTATGCCGGTTGCCGCACAGCGCCATGCTGCACCAGCGGCGTTTATGGGCTTTGGTGCGATCGTAAAACCACAGCACACATTCGGGATGCTCGCAGGTGCGAATCAGGTTGAAGTCGCCCTCCACCAACAGGCCCGCAGCGGCCTCGGCAATCGTTGACAGGAACTGCTCCGGGGTTTGGGTTTTGCGCTGACGCTCCAGCTGCAGTTCACCTGGCGCCGGCCACACCAGCTGAGGATGGCTGACGGCCTTGCGCAAAAAGCCGTTGAGCGCCGTCGGATCGCCCTGTATCCCCGCCTTGCGTTGTTCCAGCAGAGCGCGGATCACTTCGCGCAATGCCAGCGCCGCAGCGAGCAACGCGCCCGGCTCGAAGGCCGGTACCGCGCCCTCCTCGGCCCACCCCAGGCGCACCAGCCAGCGCTCGACATCCGCGTCGTTTTGCCAGAACTCGAAGGGCTCGCCGTCGATAGTGGCGCGCGTGTTGAGCATATCCAGCACCGGGTCATCGGCCAGGACGTAGGGTTCCAGGGGAACAGCGGGAGGTGTGGGGGCTGCCATGGTCAATCCTCTTGAGAGCGCTGGCATCGTAACCTCTATTTGGACGGATGGGTAGTTACACACGGCAATTTACTAACCTCATAAATTGATTTGACAGGTTACATTTTAAAGCGCAGATTTTTACCAGGTAACCCGTATATCAACTTTATCAAGTTACAAAAGGCGCACCCACCATGACCACTCAAACTCCCGTTGTTCACTACCGTCACGTCGATGTCGATGGTATCCGCATGTTTTACCGCGAGGCCGGCGACCCCGCCGCCCCGGTCATGTTGCTGATGCATGGCTTCCCCAGCTCGTCCCATATGTACCGCGACCTGATCCCGCTGCTTGCGACGCGCTTCCGGGTCATCGCCCCAGACCTGCCGGGCTTTGGTTTCACCGAGGTGCCGGCCGAGCGCAATTACGTCTACAGCTTCGACAACCTGGCGATTACCACCGGGCATTTTGTCGACGCACTGGGGCTCGGCCGTTACGCGCTGTACGTCTTCGACTACGGTGCACCGGTCGGCCTGCGCCTGGCGGTCGCGCACCCGGAGCGGGTCAGCGCGCTGGTGTCGCAAAACGGCAACGCTTACCTGGAAGGTTTGGGCGATGCCTGGGCGCCGATTCGTGCGTATTGGGCCGAGCCGAGCCAGGCCAATCGCGAGGTGATTCGCAACGCGGTGATCAGCCTCGAAGGCACGCGCTATCAGTACCTGCACGGGGTGAGCCAGCCGGAGTTGGTCGCGCCGGAAGCCTACATGCTCGACGTGCTGCTGATGCAGCGCCCCGGCAATGACGAGATCCAGCTGGACCTGTTCCTCGATTACCGCAACAACCTCACGCTGTACCCGGCATTCCAGGCGTTTTTCAAGGCCACTCAGGTGCCGGCCCTGGTGATCTGGGGTCAGAACGACCCATTCTTTATCCCGCCAGGCGCGGCTGCCTACAAGCGCGACAACCCCAACGCCGTGGTGGAAATGCTCGACACCGGCCACTTCGCCCTGGAAACCCACGCTGCCCATATTGCCGCACGGATTCACGCCGTGCTGGGCCACGCCATCGACTGATGGCACACCACGAAAGATCACGCTCGTCCAGTGAATAAAACAGACTGGCCGGGTGCCAATGGCCCTGTTAAAACAGCGAAACGCCTTACTAACGCTGGAGACGCATCCCATGAGCACCTGGCCAGACACCCGAATTCTTGACCTGCTGGGCATCGAAGTGCCCATCATCCAGGCGCCCATGGCCGGCGCCACGACGACGGCGATGGTCATCGCTGCCAACCAGGCAGGCGCACTCGGTTCAATGCCGGCAGCCGCCCTGAGCCTTGAGCAACTGCGTGAAGCCTTGGCTACCATTCGCCAGGCCAGTACGCGCCCCATCAACGTTAATTTCTTCTGCCACCAACCGCCCGCGCCCGACGCAACGCGCGACCGGCGCTGGAAGGATCTGCTGGAACCCTACTACCGCGAACTGGGCGCCGACTTTGACGCGCCGACGCCGGTTTCCAACCGCGAGCCGTTCAATGAAGGCGCCTGCCGCGTGGTGGAAGAATTTCGCCCTGAAGTCGTCAGTTTCCACTTTGGCCTGCCGGAAAAATCCCTGCTGGACCGAGTAAAAGCCACCGGAGCAAAGGTGCTGTCGTCCGCCACTACCGTTGAAGAGGCGATCTGGCTGGAACAACACGGCTGCGATGCAATCATCGCCATGGGCCTTGAAGCAGGCGGCCACCGTGGGATTTTCCTCAGCGACGACCTCAATACCCAAATCGGCCTGTTTGCGCTGTTGCCGCAAATCGTCGACGCCGTCAGCGTGCCGGTGATCGCCGCCGGCGGGATCGGTGACGCACGCGGCATTGTCGCGGCGCTCACCCTGGGTGCCTCGGCCGTGCAGATCGGTACCGCGTACCTGTTTACCCCCGAAGCCAACGTAACGTTTTCCCACCACCATGCACTGCGCCACGCCCAGGCCAGCGAAACGGCGCTGACCAACCTGTTTACCGGGCGCCCGGCGCGAGGCATCGTCAATCGGGTGATGCGTGAATTGGGCGCGATCAACCCGCAGGCCCCTGCATTTCCAACCTCCGGCGGTGCGTTGATGCCGCTCAAGGCCAAGGATGAAGCGGGCTTCAGCAACCTGTGGTCGGGCCAGGCCTTGCGCCTGGGGAAAGACACCACCACGTATGCACTGACCCGGGAACTGGCCGAGCAGGCGCTGGCAAAACTCAACTAGGATCAGAAACAGCAGCAACTTTGCACTGTACCGGCAATGGCCAACCGCTATATATTCCCATACATAGCGGTTAAGCCCTCTCCCTATAACAAGCCGTACAAACCCCAAGGAGCTGCTTCATGAAGATTCACGCCTCACGCCTGGCCCTGCTGGTCGCCGCCCTCGCCTTCGGTTCGGCGCATGCCGATGAAGTCCAGGTGGCCGTTGCAGCCAACTTCACCGCACCGATACAGGCGATTGCCGCAGACTTCGAAAAAGACACCGGCCACAAGCTAGTCGCAGCCTACGGCGCCACCGGGCAGTTCTACACCCAGATCAAAAACGGCGCGCCGTTCGAAGTGTTTCTGAGCGCCGACGACACCACGCCACAAAAACTCGAAAGCGAAGGCGACACCGTCAAAGGCTCGCGCTTCACTTACGCCGTGGGCACCCTGGCGCTGTGGTCAGCCAAGGAAGGTTATGTGGACGCCAAGGGCGACGTCTTGAAAAACAACGAATTCAAACACCTGTCCATCGCCAACCCGAAAGCCGCACCGTACGGCCTGGCCGCCACCCAGGTATTGGCCAAGGAGGGCCTGACCGACAAGGTCAAGGACAAGCTCGTCGAAGGCCAAAACATCACCCAGGCCTATCAGTTTGTGTCCACCGGCAATGCCGAGTTGGGTTTTGTCGCCTTGTCGCAGATCTATAAAGACGGCAAAGTCACCAGCGGTTCGGCGTGGATCGTCCCGGCGTCCATGCACGACCCGATCAAACAGGACGCGGTAATCCTTAACAAGGGCAAGGACAGCGCCGCTGCTAAAGCGCTGGTCGAGTACCTCAAAGGGCCCAAAGCCGCGGCCGTCATCAAGTCCTATGGTTACGAGCTGGCCAAGTAAATGCCGTTATCGAGTGCCGATTTTTCCGCGATCTGGTTGACCATCAAGCTGGCGTCATTGACCACTGTGATCCTGCTGGTCATCGGCACTCCGATTGCCCTGTGGCTGTCGCGCACCCGCTCCTGGTGGCGCGGCCCCATCGGCGCAATCGTCGCCTTGCCGTTGGTGTTGCCGCCGACGGTGATCGGTTTCTATCTGCTGTTGACCATGGGCCCCAACGGCTACTTCGGCCAGTTCACCCAATGGCTGGGCCTGGGCACCCTCACCTTCAGCTTCGCCGGGCTGGTCATTGGCTCGGTGATCTATTCCATGCCGTTTGTAGTGCAGCCGTTGCAAAACGCCTTTTCCGCCATCGGCACTCGCCCGCTGGAAGTGGCCGCGACCTTGCGCGCCAATCCGTGGGACACCTTTTTTACAGTGATCCTGCCGCTGGCCCGCCCGGGGTTTATCACCGCGTCCATCCTGGGCTTTGCCCATACCGTCGGTGAGTTCGGCGTGGTGCTGATGATCGGCGGCAATATCCCCGACAAAACCCGCGTGGTCTCGGTGCAGATCTACGACCACGTCGAAGCCATGGAATACGCCCAGGCCCATTGGCTGGCGGGCTCCATGGTGGTGTTCGCATTCCTTGTGTTGCTGGCGCTGTACTCCAGCCGTAAAACCAAGATGGGCTGGAGCTGATGTCGATGATTGATGTGCGCCTGCAACTCACGTATTCCGGCTTTGCCCTGGACGTCGACCTGCACCTGCCGGGGCGCGGCGTCACGGCGCTATACGGGCATTCCGGCTCGGGCAAGACCACCTGCCTGCGCTGCATCGCCGGGCTGGAGCGCGCCGAAGACGGGTTTATCCAGGTCAACGATGAGGTCTGGCAAGACAGCCGCAACGGGCTGTTCGTGCCGCCGCACAAACGTGCGCTGGGGTATGTGTTTCAAGAGGCCAGCCTGTTCCCGCATTTGTCGGTGCGGGCCAACCTGGAGTTCGGCCTCAAGCGCATCCCGCGTGCGCAACGCCGGGTCGACATGGCCCACGCCACCGAGCTGCTGGGCATCGGCCACTTGCTGGAGCGCAACCCGCAGCACTTGTCCGGCGGTGAACGCCAGCGCATCGGCATCGCCCGCGCCCTGCTCACCAGCCCACGCCTGCTGCTGATGGATGAACCGCTGGCCGCCCTCGACAGCCAGCGCAAAGGCGAAATCCTGCCGTACCTCGAACGCCTGCACGACGAGCTGGATATTCCGGTGCTGTATGTCAGCCACGCCCAGGACGAAGTCGCACGCCTGGCCGATCACATCGTGTTGCTCAGCGACGGCAAGGCCCTGGCCAGCGGCCCCATCGGCGAAACCCTGGCGCGCCTCGACCTGCCTATGGCGCTGGGGGATGACGCCGGTGTGGTGGTCAACGGCAACGTCAGCGCCTATGACGCTCACTACCAATTGCTCACCCTGCAACTGCCCGGCAGCGCCCAGCACCTGCGCGTGGCGCATGCGCCGATGGCGGTTGGCAAGCCCTTGCGGGTCAAGGTCCAGGCGCGGGATGTGAGCCTCAGCCTGCAGGCCGAGGAACACAGCAGCATCCTCAACCGCCTGCCGGTGACGGTCAGCCAGGAAGTCTCAGCGGACAACAGCGCCCACGTGCTGGTGCGCCTGGACGCCGATGGCACGCCGCTGCTGGCGCGGATCACGCGGTTTTCCCGCGACCAGTTGCAGCTGCACCCCGGCCAGCGGCTGTGGGCGCAGATCAAGGCGGTTGCGGTATTGGCCTAGCAAAGCTTTTGGCACGACCGCGCATGGCTGCGGTCAATCAGGCATACCGGCCTGATTTGTTGCCAAGGAACCCGCGCCATGTCCGATCCCGCGTTGCCCGCCGACCTGCATTACGTTGACGACACCCAGCCCGGCATTCGCCGCAAAAAACTGCGCGGCAAATTCCAGTATTTCGACAAAAAAGGTGAGCGCATTACCGATACCGACGAGGTCAAGCGCCTCAACGCCCTCGCCGTCCCCCCGGCCTACACCGACGTGTGGATCTGCGCCGACCCGCGCGGCCATCTGCAAGCCACCGGCCGCGACGCCCGTGGGCGCAAGCAATACCGCTACCACGCGCGTTGGCGCGAAGTGCGCGACACGGATAAATATTCACGCCTGCAGGAGTTCGGCAACGCCCTGCCCAAGTTGCGCAAGCAACTGGAAGCNNTGGACGCCACGCTGATTCGCGTCGGCAATACCCAATACGCCCGCGACAACAAATCCTACGGCCTGACCACCCTGCGCAACCGCCATGTGGACATCAAGGGCAGCGAGATCCAGTTCCAGTTTCGCGGCAAGAGCGGTGTGGAGCACCAGATCAGCGTCAAGGATCGACGCCTGGCCACGGTGGTCAAGCGCTGCCTGGAGCTGCCGGGGCAGAACCTGTTCCAGTACCTGGACACCGATGGCGAGCGCCACACCGTCAGCTCCCATGACGTCAACGCGTACCTGCACGACCTCACCGGCGCCGACTTCACCGCCAAGGATTACCGCACCTGGGCCGGCACCGCCATGGCGCTGGCCGTGCTGCGCGAGTTGCAGTGGCAGCCAGAATCCGACGCCAAACGCCATGTGGTGGCGATGGTCAAGGATGTGGCCAAGCAGCTGGGCAACACCCCGGCGGTGTGCCGCAAATGCTATATCCACCCGGCGGTGCTGGAGCATTTCAGCCTGGGCGAGCTGTCTCGGCTGCCTAAGCCGAGGGTGCGCAAAGGCCTGAAAGCCGAGGAAGTCGCCCTGGCGATGTTCCTGGAACAACTGGCCGTCGACTTGCCCCAGAAAGCCAAGGCGAGTTAGGCTCTGCCTCCCTTGCGACAATCAGGACGACCGCCGACGTGAACCACTAAGCCTTCCAAAATGTATCTGCAACGAGCCGCCTGGCGCGCTTGTTGGCCTGTTCGACATTTTTTTGGAGGTGCTGATGACTGACGTCAACCGGCTGCCCGTCCTGGTTTCCCTGCAACACCTGTGCTTTCAGTTCGCCAATGGCGACACCTTGCTGGATGACTTGAACCTGTCCATCGACCACACGCCCACCGGCATTGTGGGGCGCAATGGGCAGGGCAAAAGTATCCTCGCGCAACTGATTGCCGGGCAGTTATTGCCCTCCTCCGGCTCGCTCGTTCGCACGGCCAGCGTGGCCTATGTGCCCCAGCGCATCGTGGTTGCGGGCAGCGAAAGCGTCGCCGATATCACCGGCAGCACACCAGTGCTCGCTGCCTTGGAGCGAATGGCGACGGGGGTTGCACAGGTAGACGACCTGGCACTGATCAACGATCGCTGGGACCTCGCCAAACGCTTGCGCAGTGCCCTGGATTTGGCCGGCCTGGCAGATCTGCATTTTCATACGCCGGCCGAACACCTCAGCGGCGGCCAGTTAGCACGAGTCGCGGTGATTGGTGCGCTGTTGGCCGCGCCGCAACTATTGGTACTCGATGAGCCCACCAACCATCTCGACAGCGCTGGCCGCGCGTGGCTGCTGCAGGTGTTGAACGCCTGGCGCGGCGGCCTGGTGGTGGTCAGCCATGATCGGCAACTGCTCAACACGCTGGCGCGGATTGTCGAACTGTCTCCACTGGGTGTGCGGGTGTACGGCGGCAACTACGCAGCCTATCGCCAGCAGCGTGACACCGAACAGCACGCCGCCGTCGCCGCCCTGGAACACGCACGCCTGGAGCGCAGCCGCGAGCGCCGGCGCCTGCAACAGGACCACGACAGCCTGCAACGCGCTGCCGCACGCTCGCGCAAACACGCAGAAACCGCCAATGTGGATCGGTTCACCAAGGCGCGCTGGAAAGGCGCCGCCGCGCAAATTGTCAGCAGCGTGCGCAGTGAGCATCACGCCCACAAACATCAATTGGATGACAACGTGCGCCAGGCCTACGCGCGCGTCGCGGATGAGACGCCGACCCTGCTCGCCCTGCCAGCGTGCGTCGTGCCCAATGGCAGGCACGTGCTCAGCCTGGTGGATGTGCGGTTACCCTGGCTGGAACACCCGCCGCTCACGCTGCACCTGGCAGGCCCGGTGCNNTCGTCGTACAGGGCCCCAACGGCTGCGGCAAATCCACCTTGCTCAAGTTGCTTGCTGGCCAATATCCGCGCGTAAGCGGTGAGTGCTCGGTGGCGGTGCCCACTGCGTATATCGACCAGCACCTGAC
>CXWL01115826.1_pt1 | contig 15607 bp, 10 predicted proteins | sample 590931 | NCBI WGS metagenome assembly CXWL01 (sample SAMEA3498368, study PRJEB10139) | groundwater metagenome | biome: water well; material: biofilm material | place: Germany | collected 2015-04-27 | reverse complement strand
CGCTTACAGAGAACCCAGAACTCGCGGTGGCCCAATGGAATACAGGTATTGCCGCTGGTGCTCGTACTCAAGCTGGGCTGATCCCGAATCCTGAGTTGTCCTGGAGCGTTGAGGACACGCGCAGTGAGTCGCGCGTTACCAGCATTCAGGTATCTCAGCCAATTGAACTGGGCGGTAAACGTGGTGCGCGCATTGATGTTTCAGAGCGTGATCAGGACGCTGTGGCGATTGACTTGGAGCGCAGAAAAAACACCCTGCGCGCAGAAGTCATCCTGGCCTTTTACTCGGCACTGCGTACCCAGGAAGGACTGCAGCTTTCCAACCAGTCGTTGGAACTTGCCAGTCGCGGACTTCAGGTGGTCGAAGGGCGCGTAAAGGCCGGCAAGGCATCTCCAATCGAAATTTCGCGTGCCCAGGTGCAGCTCTCAGAAATTCAGCTGGAGCGTAACCGGGCTCGCCTTAACCGAAGTAATGCCTACAAACAGTTGGCGCTCATAACGGGGGCTACGGCGCCGAATTTCGAGCATGTCGAGGGTGATCTTGAGCGACTGCCGGACTTGCCGACGCAGGCCGAGATGCTTGCGCGCATAACGGACACAGCAGATGTGCGATTGACCAGTATGCAAATTCAGCGCGCAGAGTCCTCCCTAGAACTCGAAAAGTCGCAACGCATTCCCGACATCAACGTCAGCATTGGCAGCCAATATGACGAAGGACTTGGCGATCGAGTCAATTTGCTCGGTTTGTCGATGCCTATCCCGTTGTTCAATCGCAACCAGGGCAATGTGCTTGCCGCTGCGCGGGGTGCTGACCAGGCGCGCGACCTGCGCAACGCCACCGAGCTTCGCCTGCGGGTGGAGGCTCAGCAGGCGTTTGAACAATGGGAAAGCGCCAGAAGTGAAGTCGACTCGATCCGCAGCACGTTGCTTCCAACTGCGCAGCAATCGGTAGAGGGAGCCGTCCGAGGATTTGAGATGGGCAAATTTGCCTTTATCGATGTGCTCGATGCTCAGCGCACCCTCGTAAGCATGCGCTCCCAATACCTGAATACCCTGGATGAAGCTATTTCGGCCTGGGTGAGCTTGGAGAAGATTTACGGCTCCCAACTCAACATCGAATTCAAAAAATAAGCATCTCTCACACCTACATAACGCCTTAGATGGTCGCGTCATGCGACATGAAGCCTCGCCTGCTTTCCTGGCGGCTGCATGTTTATTGAGCGCGTTTAGTCGCCGCCTGGGCATGAGTCAAATTCAATACTTTTGATAATTTGGAGTTACCAATGGCATCAACAACTCCCAGAAAGCAGTGGCTGATGATTGTGGCTGTTGTCGTCATCGGTTTAGCCGTGGCGGGTCTGATTCTAAGTGGTAGCCCTGGTAAGTCCGGGGAGGAAGGCCATGGCCATGATGAGAGTCATGAGGATGTATCGGCTCACGCAGATCCCGAGCACCACGGGGAGGCTTCGGCCGACGAGCATGAAGAGGCCGATGAGCATGCAGATAAAGAGCACCATGAAACTGTAGAACCCACCAAGGGCGAGCATGGCGGCAAGCTTTTCACCGAGGGTGATTATGCACTTGAAGTGACGATTTTTGAGGAGGGCGTAGAGCCTCAGTTCAGGCTCTATACCTACCTGGACGGTAAGCTTTTAAATCCTACTGAAAGCACGGTACAGGTGACCTTGTTGCGTCTTGGCCAACCTGCGCAAATCATCAATTTCAGCAAAGAGAATGACTACCTACGTGGCGATGCCGCGGTTGTAGAGCCGCATTCATTCCAGGTTTCCATCAGCGCCAAGCACAGTGGCAAGAGCTATTCGTTCGGTTACGAGCAGGTTGAGGGCCGCGTGACGATGACGGATGCGCAGCTTGAGCAGGGTGGCGTCACGCTCGCCACTGCTGGTCCAGCGAAAATCGCCTCCACGCTGCAAGTGCTCGGCGAGGTTCGTTACAACGGTGACCGCACGGTTCAGGTGACCCCGCAACTTGCCGGGCGCGTCGACTCGGTGGCGGTTAGTGCTGGCGATACGGTCAGCAAGGGCCAGGTGCTGGCCAAGATATCCAGTCAGGCACTTGCCGAACTGCGTGGCGAGCTGCNNACCTATGCACGTGAAAAGCAATTGTGGGAAGAGAAGATTTCCGCCGAGCAGGACTTCCTGCAGGCGCAAGTTGCCATGCAGGAAGCTGCTATCGCAGTGCAGCGCGTCCAGCAACAAATCGCTTCGCTGGGCGGTGCCCCGGCCAAAGGCCAGAATCTCACCGAATTCGAGATTCGTGCCCCTATCGATGGCGTGATAACCAGCAAAAGCATCTCTGTTGGTGAAGTACTCAAAGAGGACTCCGCAGTCTTTACCGTCTCGGATTTGTCGACCGTATGGGTGGACTCAACCGTCGCGGCGAAAGACTTGGGCGTAATCGCCGAAGGGCAAAACGTTGTCGTGAGCTCCAGCGCATTCGCCGCCACGGCTAAGGGCTCCATTTCCTATGTCAGCGCTCTGGTTGGGGCGCAAACCCGCTCGGCGACTGCTCGCATCGTGCTAGCCAACCCAGATCGGATATGGCGGCCTGGTTTGCCAGTGACGGTCGAGGTGATTGCCCAGGAGAACGACGTTCCCGTTGCAGTAGCGGTCGAAGCGATCCAGACCGTTCGCGATTGGCAGGTAGTGTTCGGCCGCTTCGATAACCAGCTAGAAGCTCGGCCTCTTGAGCTGGGCAAATCCGACGGCCACTTCGTCGAGGTTATCTCGGGTCTGAAGGCGGGCGATCGATACGCGCTGAAGAACAGCTTCCTGATCAAAGCTGAGCTTGGCAAAGCCGGCGCGAGCCATGACCACTAATTCGGAGTCGAGCTATGAAACAAGTTACAGCTATTTTTCGTCCGATCCGGCTTGAAGCCGTCGAGCAAGCGCTGCACGCACTGCCGCATCTACCAGGATTCACCATCCTGCCAGCCCATGGTCATCCGCGTGGTCACGGCAAGGATCATGGATATATCGCAGACGAATGGAATCCAGACGCCCATCAGCATCTCGTGCTGTTGGCATTCTGTTCCGACGAGGTTGTCGATGAGATCGTCCAGGCCATAGAGAAGGCTGCCCACACTGGTGTACCTGGTGACGGTATCGTCGCCGTATCCCCGTTGACCGACGCATTGCGCATCCGTACTGGAGAGCGCGGTGATGCTGCGCTTTAGGGGAAATTGACATGTACGAACGATTAATTCGCTTCGCCATCGATCAACGCTGGCTGGTCTTGCTGGCTGTGCTCGGCATGGCGGCGCTGGGTGCTTACAGCTACCAGAAGCTGCCGATTGATGCGGTTCCAGATATCACCAACGTGCAGGTGCAGATCAATACTGAGGCCAAGGGCTATTCGCCGCTGGAAACCGAGCAACGTGTGACCTTCCCGATTGAGTCGGTCATGGCGGGGCTGCCCAACTTGCAGGAAACGCGTTCCATATCGCGTTATGGGTTGTCGCAGGTCACCGTCATCTTTGAAGACGGTACAGACATCTACTTCGCGCGTCAGTTGGTGAATGAGCGGATACAGGAAGCCCGTGGCAACCTGCCCGGCGAGCTGTCACCGAGCATGGGGCCCATCGCCTCTGGTCTGGGCGAGATCTACATGTGGACCATCGAGGCGCAAGAGGGCGCGAGAAAGCCTGACGGCAGCGCCTATACGCCGATGGATCTGCGTGAGATTCAGGACTGGATCGTCAAGCCGCAGTTGCGAACCGTTAAAGGCGTCACCGAGATCAACACCATTGGTGGCTATGCCAAGGAGTTCCAGGTTTCACCCATGCCGGAGCGCCTGGTCGCCCATGGTCTCAGCCTGCAGGACATTGTGGTTGCGCTGGAAAGCAATAATGCCAACGTCGGGGCGGGCTACATCGAACGCAGCGGCGAGCAGTACCTGATCCGCGCGCCTGGTCAGGTTGGCAATATCGCTGACATTGCCAATATCATCATCAAGAACACCGATGGTGTTCCTGTGCGTATCGGTGATGTGGCTGAAGTTGGACTGGGTAAAGAACTGCGTACCGGTGCCGCCACCGAAAACGGTCAGGAAGTGGTGCTCGGCACGGCGTTCATGTTGATTGGCGAGAACAGTCGCTATGTGTCGCAAGCCGTCGACCTGCGCCTGAAGGAGATCAATCGCAATTTGCCGAAGGGGGTCATGGCGAAGACGGTCTATGACCGCACCGTATTGGTCGATAAGGCCATCAATACCGTGAAGAAGAACCTGGTCGAAGGGGCTCTGCTGGTTGTCGCGATTCTATTTCTGTTCCTAGGCAACATCCGTGCAGCCCTCATCACTGCAATGGTTATTCCGTTGTCGATGCTGTTTACCTTCACGGGCATGGTCAGCAACAGAGTCAGCGCGAACCTGATGAGTCTAGGTGCGCTCGACTTCGGCATCATTATTGATGGCGCTGTGGTGATCGTTGAAAACTGCGTGCGTCGTCTGGCACACGCCCAAGCAGCCGCAGGCCGAACACTAACCCGTAACGAGCGCTTCCATGAGGTGTTTGCGGCCTCGAAGGAAGCGCGTCGTCCGCTGCTATTCGGCCAACTGATCATCATGGTGGTGTACTTACCGATCTTTGCTCTGACCGGGGTGGAGGGCAAGATGTTCCACCCGATGGCGTTCACCGTGGTGACTGCCTTGTTCGGTGCCATGATCCTCTCAGTGACGTTCGTGCCGGCGGCTGTTGCGCTGTTCCTCAATGGCAACGTCAGCGAAAAAGAAAACCGCTTGATGGCTTGGGTCAAGCAAGGCTACGCGCCGTTGCTGGATTGGGTCATGGTCAGCAAGCCATTGGTCCTGACTATCGCAGCAGTCATCATGGTGCTGTCGGGCTTGGCTGCTTCGCGGATGGGCAGCGAGTTCGTGCCGAGTCTGGATGAAGGCGATATCGCGCTGCATGCCCTGCGCATTCCAGGTACTAGTCTTTCGCAGGCGATTGAGATGCAAGTGCGGCTCGAACAACGGATCAAATCCTTTGCCGAGGTTGATACGGTGTTCGCCAAGCTGGGCACCGCTGAAATCGCTACAGATCCAATGCCGCCGAACGTGGCGGACAACTTTGTCATGCTCAAGCCGCGTGACCAGTGGCCCGATCCTGATCGCAGTAAAGCCGATTTGGTTGCAGCGATGCAGGAGGCGGTCGAACAGGTTTCTGGCAACAATTATGAGTTCACTCAGCCCATTCAGATGCGCTTCAACGAGCTGATCTCCGGCGTACGCAGTGACGTCGCGGTGAAAGTGTTTGGCGACGACATGGATGTGATGAACGAGACCGCCGAGCAAATCGCTGAGGTGCTGGAGGGTATTCCGGGTGCAGCCGATGTGAAGGTCGAACAGACCACCGGCCTGCCGATGCTCAGCGTACAAATTGACCGCGAGAAAGCCGCGCGGTTTGGTTTGAATGTCTCGGAGATTCAGGACGCTATTGCCACCGCCATCGGCGGGCGCGAGGCGGGTGCGCTGTTTGAAGGTGACCGGCGTTTCGATATCCAGGTTCGCCTGGCGGACGAGTGGCGCAATGATGTCGACAAGATCCAGCAGCTACCTATTCGTCTGGCCAATGGCGATGGGTTGGATGGCCCAGGGTTTGTGCGCTTGGCTGATGTGGCGAGTGTGGTGTCCGCACCGGGGCCGAACCAGATCAGCCGTGAAAGTGGCAAGCGCCGCGTGGTGGTCACCGCTAACGTTCGCGGTCGCGATATCGGCTCTTTTGTCGCTGAGGCCGAGAGCAAGATCGCCCAAGCGGTTAGCGTCCCTACAGGCTACTGGACGACCTGGGGCGGCACCTTCGAGCAGCTTCAGTCGGCGGCCAAGCGCCTGCAGATTGTCGTACCGGTCTCGTTGCTGCTGGTGTTCACGCTGCTCTTTATGATGTTCGGCAATGTCAAAGATGGCCTGCTGGTGTTCACCGGCGTGCCCTTCGCGCTGACCGGCGGGATCATGGCCTTGTGGCTGCGTGATATTCCGCTCTCGATCTCTGCGGGGGTGGGTTTTATTGCGTTGTCGGGCGTGGCGGTGCTCAACGGCCTGGTAATGATTTCTTTCATTCGCAGTTTGCGTGAGAACGGCATGGGACTGGACGAGGCTATTCGTGAAGGCGCGTTGACTCGTTTGCGGCCGGTGCTGATGACAGCTTTGGTGGCGTCTCTGGGCTTTATTCCAATGGCCACTGCCATCGGTACGGGCGCAGAAGTTCAGCGCCCTCTGGCGACGGTGGTGATTGGCGGAATCCTGTCTTCAACCGCGCTGACGCTGCTGGTTTTGCCATTGCTCTACCGCTTGGCCCATCGCCTGCGCTAAGTTCACAGCGCTATTCGTGTGCAACTGAAAAGCCCCGCTCTTGAGCGGGGCTTTTTGCTTACCGTAAATACCACTCAATGTTGGCGGTGACTGTGCCTATGACGTCCTCAGCGGCTTTTCACGCCAAATGAGAACCGGCACTGCCCGGATGTAGACAATCTCGCCCACCAATTCAACCAGCGTCTGGGTGATGATCGCTGCGGCTGCAAGTCCTCGTATTTCTTCAGGTAATGCCAGGGCTAGCGGAAGAACCACCAACGAGTTACGTGTGGAGGTACTGAAAGTTACCGCTCTCGCCGTCGAGGAGGGCAGCTTATAAGCTCTTGAAGCGAGTGCGCCCACTACGGGGGCCAAAAGCATAAAACCGATGTACACCGGGATCACCGGTAAAAGCTGGTCGATATCACGTACCACCGGCGAGATTTGCGACCCAACCACCGCAATGAGAACTGCCGCCATCGCAGGGACTGGCATCCATGCCCATACGGTGTTCCAGCTATCTACAACCCGCGAGCGCTTAGCCAAGGCTGCTGTAGCCACCGCGAGCAATAAAGGCGCGACAATCAGTGCGAGAAAGGCTTCAGCGAAAGGGGCTATCGAGATAACGACTTGGGATTGCTCCCCTAGCATGAAAGCCAAATACACAGGCAACAGCGCAAGTTGCAGCAGCAAGAGGATGGGGGTTGCTGCCAGAATCGCACGCGAGTCGCCTCTGCCTATGTGCGTAAATACCACCACGTAGTCGATACAGGGAGTGAGCAAAACCAGAAGAGCGCCGATTAGTACTGCCGGGTGTTCTGCAAGCCCTCTGGTTAGTGCCCACACCAACAGTGGAATCAGTACAAAATTGGCGATAAGCAAGGCAGACATGAAGCGCTTGTTGCTAAGACTCTCGCGGAAATCAAGAAAGGGGATTTGCAGGAACATCGCGTACATCAGCACGGCGATAGTCGGGGTCACTAATACGTTCAGGCTCTGCGCTGCTGCAGGAGCTATTAACCCACCGATTGCCGCTGCAATGACCGCAACGAAATAGATCGGTATCTGGTTTTGTTCAAGCGCATCCCTACTCATAGCATCCTCAAGGAGGAAAACCGTCAGCTTACATCAGGTAGCGAGGAGCGTGTCGGTATGTCAGTGCTCTTGGATGGCCTGACTTATGACGGATTGAGATAGGCCGCAGTGCCTGACGTTGGCATTGATGCCGTGGCTGATGGCGACACTGGAAATGGATGCGCCAGGTTGCAGGCATTCCTGAACGACCTGGGCTTTGAATGGTTTCGGATAAGAGCTTCGTTGGCGCATGGAAATCCCGGCGATAAGGGCTATCGCGTCCGCTTAAAAATACGCGGACACCATCGCCCTTAATGCTGGAGTGCGGAAGGTGACTTGGCTGGACGCTTACGACTCAAGGACCTGGTGTGCAAATGACGCCGCACTCTACATTGCGGAGGTGGTCAGGTGCTTTGGCATATATCAGGCCGTTCAATGTAAAGGCCTTTACCCATATAATTTTGCCCTTCTTGCTACACGCTGATAGCGATGGCTTGTTGCAGATATGAATTACTTGCAGAAGAGTAGGGCTAGTTGTCTAGCTTGGACCATTAAAAATTAAATAAAAAAAGCGCCCCGAAGGGCGCTTAGGGTACACCTCTTTCCAAAGGAGCTCGGGAGCTTCTAGAGGTGAACATCGTTCGGAAGTGAGCGGTTAGTCAGCCTTGGTTTCTTTTTTAGTATCGGTGTCGATCCGATTTTGGCTGGTGGTCTTAACCGTTAACTCGTCCGCTGGTGTTTCGGCGGGCTCAGTTCCGTGAATTCGTTTTTGATCTGCTCTGAATTTTTCATTCATTTTAATTGAGCGTTCAGAGCCGTCTGCTGCATAAATCTGTGTGGAGCCCACAAGAAGGACCGATCCAATAACTAGGGATTTCAACATCTTCATAGGGCAGACCTCGTGAAATTCAATTAATAGCTTGTCTAGATTTATGAGTAACTTCTGCAAGTTCGAATGAATTTTACGGAGTTGAAGCTAACAACAGCGTGAGCTCAATATTACATTCTTGAAATCTAATCGCGGCCTCTCTTGTGTCGCTGTGCGTGGGGCTCCGCCTTGCTATGCATGAGCGGGCAGGGCTTTTAAACCTGCCCCCCCATCCATTTTTAGAGCACGCTCAGTGGGTATTCGACGATCAGACGAACCTCATCCAGATCCGACTCATAATCCGTCGCACGGGTATTCATCTGGCGAACGCGGAAGGACATGTCTTTCAGCGAACCAGCTTGTACGACGTACTTGGCTTCGATGTTGCGCTCCCAGCGCTTCTGGTCGGTCAGCGGATTGCCATCGGCATCACGGCGCATATAAACATTGTTGGCGTCGGAGTAATCAGCGTCCGTACCCAAGGCATAACGCGTCATGAAGGACAGACCAGGAACGCCATAGCTGGTCATATCCAGGTCGTAGCGCAGCATCCAGGATTTCTCTTTCGGTGAGTTGAAGTCGCTGTACTGGATGGAGTTATCCAGGAATATGGAGTCAGACTGGCGCAGGTAGTCGAAATCGTCGTCGCCGTTGTTGCGCTGGTGCGACAGGGCAACGCTGTGTGCACCGAACTGCACGCCCACTTTGCCGCTGTAGATGTCGTTATCGAACTCACCCAGCAGCTGTTGGCCGTCATCGACAGCTTTGTAGTAGTTCAAACCGCCGAACAAGGAAACGCTGTCTGTCAGTGGGTATGTGAAGGTTGTGCCGGCATAGTGCTGCTTCCAAGCATCCTTGAGTTGGCTGCTATAGAGGCTAAAGCTCAGGTTGTCGTTCAGTGAATAGTCACCACCGAAATAGGCAACCCATGGCGACGCGACAGAGCCCGCATAGAAGGTCTCGAATTCATCACGCATGGTGCTGACTTGCGGCTGGCTCATGGCATGCAGGCGGCCACCTTGAAGGGTCAAGCCTTCAAAACTGGTATCCTCAACCGTAACCCCGCGAAAGCTTTCCGGCAACAGGCGGGAGTCACCGTAGTGAACCACCGGCGTCATAGGGAACACATCACCCACTTTGACAACAGTGTCGAGTAGCCGGGCCTTTACTGCACCGCCCACTTTGGAATAGTTGTCTTCGGCTTCGCCGTCGCTGTTTACAGGTAACAGATTTACACTGCCGCCGGGGCCATAACGACCATCACCGGTATCCAGCTTAAGGCCGAGCATGGCAAAGGCGTCAATACCAAAGCCTACAGTGCCCTGGGTGAAACCCGACTCAAACTTGCCGATGATCCCGTGTGCCCATGCCTCAGAGTAACCATTGTCAGTGTTACTCGACTGACCTTTACGGAAGTCACGATTCATATAGAAGTTACGGTTGAGAATATTTAAGCTGCTGCCTTCTACAAAGCCATCGGCCTGTTCTTCTGCGGCCGCCATGAGAGGAGCTGCACTGACAATCGCCGAAAATACTGCAAGGGACAGCTTGGTTTTATTAAGCATTTATTGCTCCTTTTATAGTTGGCGGTTATTGGTCTAGTTTTCGCCATAGCATTCTTATAGGTATTGCACCCTCAAGCGTTCTGCGCCGTTGGGGGGGCTAAGCCCTATCCTTGCAAGCTGAAGATAACTTGAAGATGATTGGAAAATTACAATTTTGTAATCTTCGTAGTGCGGCAATAAGAGTTGTCTTAAAGCGACATTTAAATACAGGCTTTCAACAAAATACGGCGGATAGGTCGAGAGCGTTCCAGCCTTGATCAGGCCGGATTGTCACGACCGTCAGCTCATCGGACAATGCATACAGATATATCGATAGCGCTGAGCTGATGCGGCAAGCCGGCCGGGGTGAAGATTGTTGATCCTGTTTGAATGTCAGTAAGCGGCTACCCAAATCACCTTGCGTGATTCGGGCATGCTGCTCCCTCCTTCCGGGCAAGCCAGCTTTTCGCCGACGATCTAAAGCTGACGCCGTAGGCACACTGAGTGCTTCCCGCTCATGGCGATCATGGTGCATGGAACGGTGACGGCTGAGATGTGAATAGCCATAGGCTCAGCGCTTGTCAGAGGAAGAGCCGGATGCGCTTACGAAAACAGGGCGGATTCAGTGACAGCGATGATGAGCCTTTAGCGCTGTGGCATGCCCATATGCTGCTGATGCTGCATCATCTGATCCATCATCATCTGTTGCATACCCATGTACCTGTCCATCATGTATTGATGCTGCTTCATCTGCTCAGGCGTCATCTGGGAGTAGTGGCTGCCCATTTGATCCCAGCCCATCATCTGACCGTTACCCATCATGTGGCCACCGCCCATCATCTGACCGTCACCCATCATGTGACCGCCCTGCATGCCCCCTCCGCAGCACCCCATCATTCCGCCGCCACGCATTCCGTTCATCATGTGCATTCCTTGCTGCATCATGGTTTGGTGCTCTTGCATCAGTTTCTGACGCTGTGCAGGGTCGCTAGCTTTCTGAATTTGGCTCATTTGCTCCTGCATTTTTTTCAGGTTTTCTTGTGCCTTCGCCATCTCTTGATCAAATTGCTCAACGCTCATTGGCTGCTGTTGAGCCTGGCTGGTGGCGCTGGAGTCCTGCTGCGCAAAGGTTAAGGCCGGAAAAAGCGCAGCCGCCAAAGCGAAGGCGGCGAGTTTTGGTGCTTTCATTGCTCAGTTCCTTGCAGGTGAAAGTGGGTCGTGGGGTGAGCTACCAGTAGTCAATATAGACCTCGAAGACGGGTGTAGCCTGATGCAGGTCAAAAGTTGACCCCGTACCTGCTACAGGTTGTATTAAAGCTGCCCCGACCAAGGAGATTGCCTGGAGGAGCGAATTTCCAGTGGCCAAGATGGGCTGCTCTCTGGAAGAGACAGTCTTGTCTGGCGTGTCTTGTTTTAGTAGTTAAAGCCATTTGCCACCAAGGTTGCCCAGCACACCGTGTCCGTTAACGATGATTTTTTAATTCTCTGGCTCGGCTGGCTTCCGCATTCGGGCTCAGTAAACTGCTCAGGATCAACAGGGCTGCGCCACTGACGATACCGATATCCGCCAGGTTAAACGCAGGCCAGTGCCAGGACTGCCAGTAAAAATCCAGGTAGTCGATCACATGGCCCCGCGATGCTCGATCAATTAGATTGCCAACGGCCCCGCCCAAGATGAGGCTATAGCCCAGGGCTTCGCTGTTGGCTCTGGGTTTACGCAATATCAGAGCCAGCACCATCGAAACGACCAAGGCTATGACGATGAAAAAGTAACGCTGCCAACCACCCGCGTCAGCCAGGAAGCTAAACGCTGCGCCGGTATTCCAGAAATGAACCAGATTGAAGAACGAGGCGAGAGGAATGACGGTGCCGACCGGGAACGAACCCGCAATTGCGCTCTTGAGCACTTGGTCGGTCAAAGCAATGGCCAGCGATAGCGTCCACCAAAGCCAGGGGTCGATAAAGAGTGCCATTCCAGGAGGTGACTTCATTGTTCCCCTCCTTGGAGAAGTCGCTGCAACTCCTGAGAGATGGGCATGGGCGCGAAAGCACTAATCCTAGATCGGCCTGTATTGCCGATGGGCACCCAGATCTTAGAGAACAGTAGGGCCGCGACAATACGAGGTATTTGCCCCGCGACCTCGCGATAGTCTCCAGTCTGCCATCCGAGCACGAGCATCAGCCAGTGTGACCTGGCGTGCGGCACGGGTTGGCGTTGGGTCAGAATGTGCGCGCGCTCCAGCCATTGAAAGGCATCGGTATTACGCCTCTCCTGCATGGCGTGCTCGGCCTGTTGAAAGGCTTGTTCAATTGCGAGTTGCAATGCTGCTTTCATCTTCAATCCTCCAACCCTACTTTTTAAGCAGGCGCAGGCCGTTGAACACCACCAGCAGNNGGTAATGGCGAGAAACAGGGCCTTGATCCCTAACGCCAGCACGATGTTCTGCTTGAGGATGACGGCGGTCTGTTGGGATAGGCGGATGAAGGCCGGGATCTTGCGCAGGTCGTCATCCATCAAGGCCACATCCGCTGTTTCGATGGCCGTGTCCGTGCCGGCGGCGGCCATGGCGAACCCGATTTCGGACTTCGCCAACGCCGGAGCATCGTTGATGCCATCGCCGACCATCCCGACAACGTAGCCGCGCGCCTGCAATGCTTCAATGGCCTGCAACTTGTCGACTGGCAGGAGATTGCCGCGTGCTTCGTCGATGCCCACCTGCTGTGCGATGGCGTCTGCGGTGTGCGGGTTATCGCCGGTCAGCATCGTGGTCTTCACACCCAGCGCATGAAGCTCCTCGATTGCCTGGCGGCTGGAGTCCTTGACGGTATCGGCAACGGCGAACAGGGCAATGGCACGCTGCGGATTGCACAGCACCACCACTGTTTTGCCTTGGCGTTCGAGGCGTTCCAGCGTCGTTTCCAGCTCGGGTGAGCAGAGGCCAAGCTCTTCCACCAGACGGTGGTTACCCAGGTGGAAATCCATGCCTTCAATGGTGCCCCGTACACCTCGACCCGGCAGGGCTTCGAATCCCTCAACGGTAGCGAACGTTAGGCCATTCTCAGTGGCATGCTTGGCTATCGCTTGCGAAACCGGGTGGTCAGAGCGACTGGCGAGGCTGGCAGCATGAGTGCGATAGAGTTCTGAGTCCTGTTCAACCAGTGGCATGTAATCGGTTTGCACGGGTTTGCCATGGGTAATGGTTCCGGTCTTGTCGAGGGCCAGGAAGCCAAGCTTGCCGCCAGTTTCCAGATAAACGCCGCCTTTGATCAGGATGCCTTTGCGTGCAGCCGCAGCTAAACCACTGACAATGGTGACAGGTGTCGAGATGACCAAGGCGCAAGGGCAGGCAACCACCAGCAGTACCAGGGCACGGTAGATCCAGTCGTACCACAGCTCGGCCATGAAGAGTGGCGGCACAATGGCGATAGCTAGGGCGAATAGGAATACGACAGGGGTGTATACCTTGGCGAATTGATCGACAAAGCGCTGGGTCGGCGCACGTGAACCCTGCGCCTCTTCGACCGCGTGAATGATACGTGCCAGCGTGGTGTTGGCAGCGGCGGCTAGGACGCGGTATTCCAGGGAGCCGGCTTCGTTGATGGTTCCCGCAAAAACCGGATCGCCGATGGTTTTCTCTACGGGCAGGCTTTCCCCCGTGATGGGCGCTTGGTTGATGGTGGAGTTGCCGGCAGTAACCTCGCCATCGAGGCCGATTCGTTCGCCCGGTCGAACCCTGACCAATGCGCCTACGGCGATGGTTTTAACGTCAACTTCCAGCCATGTGCCATCAACCTGCTGCACCGTGGCGCGCTCAGGGGTCAGATCCATCAGGCCACGGATGGCATTGCGAGCCCGATCCAGCGACTTCGCTTCGATCAACTCGGCGACAGAAAAGAGGAACATGACCATGGCCGCTTCTGGCCATTGCCCAATCAGCACCGCACCAGTCACCGCGATACTCATCAGCGCATTGATGTTCAGGTTGCGGTTCTTCAGCGCGATCCAGCCCTTTTTATAGGTCGTCAGGCCGCACAGCAGAATGGCGAGCAGCGCTACACCAGCCACAGCCCAATCTGGCGCAAGCTCGGCAAAGTGGATCACTTCCGCCGAGACGGCGGCCACGCCCGAGAGCGCCAAGGGCCACCAGGCTTTCTTGTGAGGGGTGCCTTGCGCTTCTTCACGTGCTGTTGCTGAACCCTCAACCACTGGCGTGAAACCAAGCTCGCGAATCGCTGCCAGTGCTGCTGGCAGCGCTTCTGCTGTGTGGCTGAGCGTCAGTACACGTTGAAGCAGGTTGAACTCCAATGCACTGATGCCGGGTAGCGAGGTCAGCTTGTCGCGGATGAGCTTTTCTTCAGTTGGGCAGTCCATCTGTTCGATTTTGATGCGGACTTGCCCTTCAGCAGATAGCGGTTCTGCTTGCATGCCCAGGGACGAGATTGCCGCTTCGATAGGCGCGGTCGACGGCAAGCTGTGCCATACCCCAAGGATCCGATTGATCAGGTTGAAGTCGAGCTTATCTACGCCTGCGAGCTTGCTCAGCTTGTCCTGAATAAGCGCCTGTTCGGTAGGGCAGTCCATTTGCGCAATGCGAAAGCTGCTGAGCCTGGAGCCGGATACGGCATTTACCGCTGTGGCAGAGCACTTGCTTGCTTCGTTGGAGTCACAGCAGACATCCTTTGAAACCGCTTCAGGTTTGTATTCGTCACCGCAGCAGCCAGCCATGGGGGTATCCTCGTTGATCAGTTATGCAGAGTGAACACTCTAAAGCCACTACAGGGTCAAGCGTTTTCCGAAGAGGTATTTCATGAAAATTGGAGAGTTGGCCAAGCTTGCCGATTGCCAGGTTGAAACGGTTCGCTATTACGAGCGTGAGGGACTGTTGCCGGCTCCGGCCCGCAGCGGGGGTAATTACCGCCTGTACAGCAGCGAGCATGTTGAGAGGCTTACGTTTATCCGTAATTGCCGAACCCTGGACATGACCCTGGACGAGATCAGAAGCCTGCTGGCGCTGATGGATCGGCCTGAGGAAAGCTGTGAGGGCGTAAATAGCTTAGTGGATGAGCACATCGAACATGTGCAAGCGCGCGTGGCCAGCCTGCTGGCACTGCAAAAACAGCTGGTTGAATTACGACACCGCTGTGCCTCTGAGCGGGGCGTAGACGAGTGCGGAATCCTTCAGCGCCTGACCTCCACTGGCGGTGTCAGTGCGCTTCCAGATGATGGCCACACCCATGTTGGGAAAAGTCACCATCATTGACCATCGCCTCAAAAGAGCGCGGGCAGTATTTACAAACCCCTGCGTGATTCACGTTGTAGTTACCAGCCCTGGCCTAATGGGATCTTCGTTATCAAGATGAACCGCCCAACTCGATAGTTGCTGTGCCCCGCTGGTTGCAACACCCACCGAATCGACCGGTGCCTGAGCAACACGCATGCTGTAACACAAAGGCAATCGACAGCTGCTGCGGGCCCGCTAACGTGCCATCCCAATTTTAGGAAAAGGGCGAGTAGATAACGATGAGACGTCAGATAACCCCCTCCGCTAACCCCTGGGGTTTGCTGCTCGCCGCGTGGCTGCTGGCGATGGCCGCGACCCTAGCTGCCTTGTTTATCGGTGAAGTCATGGGCAAAACCCCATGCGTATTGTGCTGGTTTCAGCGCATCTTCATGTTTCCTTTGGCGGTAATGCTGACGATCGCCTGTTACCGCGCGGACTTCGCCGTTTGGCTGTACGCCTTGCCCCTGGCCGTTATCGGCTGGGTGATTGCCCTGTATCACAGCCTGCTGTTCGGCGGCCTGATCCCGGAGG
>CXWL01105733.1_pt1 | contig 15611 bp, 14 predicted proteins | sample 590931 | NCBI WGS metagenome assembly CXWL01 (sample SAMEA3498368, study PRJEB10139) | groundwater metagenome | biome: water well; material: biofilm material | place: Germany | collected 2015-04-27 | reverse complement strand
GCCTCGCGCAAGCCCACCGCAGCCGCAGCCGCAGCCGCAGCCGCAGCCGCAGCCGCAGCCGCAGCCCCGCGCATCGGCCTGGCCTTGGCCGGCGGCGGGCCGCTCGGGGCCATCTACGAAATCGGCGCGCTGTGCGCGCTGGAAGAGGCCCTGCCGCGCCTGGACCTGAATGCACTGGACGGCTACGTGGGCGTGTCGGCCGGTGCCGTGGTGGCCGCTGCGCTGGCCAATGGCATGACGCCGCGCCAGTTGTGCAACGCCTTCATTGAAAACGACGGCCCGCGTGAAGACATGATCCGGCCCGGCCTGTTCTTCAGGCCCGCGCTGGGCGAATACGCCAGCCGCCTGGCGGCCTTGCCGGGCTTGATGGCGCAGGCCGCCTTTGGCACCCTGGTGCAGCGCCTGTCGCTGATGACGGCGCTGGAACTCCTGGGCCGCGCGCTGCCCACGGGCCTGTTCAGCAGTGCGCCGCTGCAGGCGCACCTGAAGCGCGCCTTTGCCGCGCCCGGCCGCACCGACGACTTCCGCCAGCTCGCCCGCCGCCTGGTGCTGGTGGCCACTGACCTGGACAGCGGGCAGTCCGCGCCCTTTGGCCAACCCGGCTGGGACCACGTGCCCATCTCGCAGGCCGTGGCCGCCAGTGCGGCGCTGCCTGGGCTGTTTCCGCCGGTCACCGTGGACGGGCGCAGTTATGTGGACGGCGCGCTCAAGAAAACCCTGCACGCACGCGTGCTGCTGGACATGGGCCTCGACCTGGTGCTGTGCCTGAACCCGCTGGTGCCTTTTGACGCCACCCACGCACACGGCCACCGTGTGCTGGGTGGCGCCAGCGGGCGCATACCGCGGCTGGTGGACGGTGGCCTGCCGGTGGTGCTGAGCCAGACTTTCCGTTCGCTCATTCACTCACGGCTGGAACTGGGCATCAAGGGCTACGAGGCCAGCCACCCGGGCACCGACATCGTGCTGCTGGAGCCCGACCAGCGCGACCCCGAGATGTTCCTGGCCAACACATTTGCCTACTCGCAACGCCGTTTGCTGGCCGAACACGCCTACCAACACACGCGGGCTGATCTGCGTTCGCGCCGCAGCGTGCTGGGCGCCACGCTGGCCCGCCACGGCCTGGCGCTGGACGACGCGGTGCTGGACGACCACCGCCGCACGCTCGTCAAACGCCAGCGGCCCCGGGTGGGCACACGCGCCGCCCGTGCGCTCAGGCACCTGGATGAAGTGCTCAAGGACCTGGACAAGGCGCTGGCTCGGCGCAATTGAATCAACGGGCGGTGTGTGCCGTGGTGCCGTGTGGTGGTGCATTCAAGCCTTTGCGCGCGGTGGCCGATAACCCGATCTACACCGCCCGCCACCGCCATGCCCCCACCCCCACCGCCTGCCGTCAACGACCCCGTGGCCGAACGCCTGCGTGGCCGGCTGATGCAACAGTCACTGCGCACGCTGCTGGACCGTGTGCGTGGCGCGCGTGACGTGCTGCCCCACCTGGCGGCGCTGGAAACCTCGCTTGGCAAACACGGCACGGCCGTGATCCCCACCATCGCCACGCCCACGCTGGCCAAGATCTGCTCACAACTGTCGAGCCTGCCGTTGCCTTGCGACGACCCTCCGCTGCACGACCTGCTGACCCGGCTGCTGGACACGCTGGAATCCCAGCAACCCACGCCGCAGTTTCTGAGCACCTTTGTGGGCGAGCAGACCCTGGTCATCCAGGAGGCCAGCCACTCGGAGTTCATGGACGTGGAAAACGCCCATGCCGACACCGTGCGCTGCGCGCTGGAAGTGACGCCGCCGCGCCTGGAGCTTGCGCCCGACGGGTCTCAGCCGTAACGGGCTTGCAGGTGCGCCTTGAAGTGCGCCGGGTTCAGCGGCTCGCCGCTGGCCCGCACGGCCAGTTCGTCGGTGGTCCAGCGGCTGGCCTGGCTCCAGATGTTGGCGCGCAGCCAGTCAAACACCGAGCCCAGGTCACCACGGCCTATGCGCGCGTCCAGATCGGGCATGGCGCGGCGCATGGCGGCAAACCACTGCGCGGCGTACATGGCGCCCAGTGAATAACAGGGGAAGTAACCAAACAGGGCCTCGGGCCAGTGCACGGTCCTGCATGGCGCCGTCCTTGAAGTTGCCGCGCGTGTCCACACCCAGCAGTTCGGCCATCTTGGCGTCCCACAGCGCGGGCACGTCTTCGGGCTCGATGTCGCCTTCGATCAAGGGGCGCTCGATCTCGTAGCGCAAGATGATGTGCGCCGGGTAGGTCACTTCGTCGGCGTCCACGCGTATGAAGCCGGGTTTGACGCGGGTCAGCAGCCGGTGCAGGTTTTGCGGCGCAAAGGCGGGCTGGTCGCCAAAAGACTGGGCCACCAGCGGCGCCAGGCGGTTGACAAAACCTGGGTGGCTGCCGAGCTGCATCTCAAAGCTCAGGCTCTGGCTTTCGTGCAGGGCCATCGAGCGGGCTTCGGCCACCGGCTGGCCCAGCCAGTCACGGGGCAGGTTTTGCTCGTAGCGGCCGTGGCCGGTTTCGTGCACCGTGCCCATCAGGCTGCCCAGAAAGTCGTCTTCGCGAAAGCGCGTGGTCATGCGCACGTCTTCGGGCACACCGCCGCAAAACGGGTGCGTGCTCACGTCCAGCCGGCCGGCGTCAAAGTCAAAACCCAGCAGCCGCATCACCTGCTCACACAGTGCACGCTGCGCCGCCAGGGCAAACGGCCCCACGNNGGCCAATACCTCGCGGAAGTTGCCCAAAAAGCCCTGCCAGTCGTTGGCCGGGCGCTGCTGGCGCCAGGCATGTTCACAGCGTGAGGTTGCCATCTGCTGGCGTTGCACCAGGGACTCGGGCAGCGCATTGCTCATGCGCCACTGGCGGTGGATTTCGCGCAGGTTGGCGCGCTGCATGTCGCTCAGGGCTTCTTGTTCGGCGCGCGCCAGTTGGTCGGGCAGCTTGGCGTCGGTGCGCAGGCGGTGCAGCACGGCGGCCATCTCAGACAGCGCTGCGGCACGTGCTTCGTTGCCCTTGCTGGGCATGTTGGCGGCCTGGTCCCAGCCACCCAGCGACTGCAAATGCCCCAGGCGGTGCAAGCGTGTCCAGGTGCTGGAAAGTTCGTCGTATCCGGGGGTGGCTTGCATCGGGGGTCCTTGGCTGCGGTGCGGTGCCGCAAAGGCGAGCATTCTGCCGCCGCCTGCCCCTATGGCGTGTACTGCCCCGGAAACACCCACAACAGCGCCACCGTCATGGTCACGTAGCGCGCAAACTTGCCGATGGCCATGTACAGCACGCAGGGCCAGAACGGCAGCTTCAAGGCACCGGCCACGGCGCACAGCGGGTCGCCCACGCCGGGCAGCCAGCTCAGCAGGCAAGCCTTGGCGCCAAAGCGCTGCAGCCAGGCCAGCGCGCGCATCTCCAGGCGCTTGTGCTTCATGCGCTCGTACAAGGCCTCGGCGCCGTAGCCCATCCACCAGCTGATGGCCCCACCCACGGTGTTGCCCGCCGTGGCCACCAGCACCGTGGGCCAGAACATGGCCGGGTTGACTTTGATGAGCCCAAACACCACGGGCTCGCTGCCCAATGGCAACAGCGTGGCCGAGATCAGCGACACCACGAACACCGTGCTCAGGCCCAGCTTGGGCAGCGCCATTGCGGTGATCAGTGAATGGATCCAGGATTCCAGCATCGGCGGCCATTATGGGCAGTGCCACCCAACCCCAAGGGACGCGGGCCTGCGGACAGCCGCCGCCGCTATACTCGCGCCTCATTTTTCAGCAGCACCAGCCCGCTTTCACCTCGCATGCGCATCGGTCATATCGCCTTGCCGAACAAGCTGTTCGTGGCCCCGATGGCGGGCGTGACCGACCGGCCCTTTCGCATGCTGTGCCGCAGTCTCGGTGCGGGTTATGCCGTGAGCGAAATGGTGACCAGCAAGCGCGAACTGTGGAGTTCGCTCAAGACGTCCCGACGGGCTGACCACGACGGCGAGCCCGCCCCCATTGCCGTGCAGATTGCCGGCGTGGACCCGGCCGAGATGGCCGACGCCGCGCGCTACAACGTGGACCGTGGCGCGCAGGTCATAGACATCAACATGGGCTGCCCGGCCAAGAAGGTGTGCAACCTGTGGGCCGGCTCGGCCCTGATGCAAAACGAGCCACTGGCGCTGCGCATCGTGCAGGCCGTGGTGGCCGCGTGTGCGCCGCTGAACGTGCCGGTGACGCTGAAGATGCGCAGCGGCTGGTGCGCCAGTGAACGCAATGCGCTTTCGCTGGCGCGCGCGGCCGAGTCGGCCGGCGTGGCCATGGTCACCGTGCACGGCCGCACGCGTGAACAAGGCTACGGCGGCCATGCCGAATACGACACCGTGGCGGCCGTCAAGGCCGTGCTGCGCATCCCGGTGGTGGCCAATGGCGACATCAACAGCCCGGCCAAGGCGAAGCAGGTGCTGCAAAGCACGGGCGCCGACGCCGTGATGGTGGGCCGCGCCGCGTTAGGCCGGCCGTGGATCTTTGGTGAGATCGCGCACTTCCTGGCCCACGGCCAGCTGCCGCCGCCGCCGGCCGTGCGTGATGTGCAGCGCTGGCTCACAGACCATTTGCACGCCCACTACGCGCTGTATGGCGAACGCACGGGCGTGCGCAGCGCGCGCAAGCACATCGGCTGGGCCGTGCGAGCCTTGCCCGGCGGCGAGGCCTTTCGCCACCACATGAACACGCTGGAGACTTGCCGCACGCAGGTGGACGCCGTGACCGACTTCTTTGACGCGCTCGCCGACCGCCACACGCTGCTGCCCCAGGCCGAGGCCGTGGCCACCGGCGGCGCGGCGAACGACGCGCTTTCTTGCCTGGCCGCATGAGCAAAAAAGACATCGACAACTGCATACGCCTGAGCGTGGAGCAGTATTTTTTGGACCTGCGTGGCGCCGAGCCGAATGCGCTGCATGAGCTGTTTTTGGGGGCCGCTGAAAAGCCGCTGCTGGACACCGTGATGCGACACGCCGAAGGCAACCAGAGCAAGGCGGCCGACTGGTTGGGCATCAACCGCAACACGCTGCGGCGCAAGCTGCTCGACCACAAGCTCCTCAAATGAACGGCGCCAAATCCACATGAACCGGCCCACCCCGCCCATGAATTCAATCACCGCCCTGATCTCCGTGTCTGACAAGACAGGCATCGTTGATTTCGCCCGCGCGCTTGCGGCCTTGGGTGTGCGCCTGCTGTCTACCGGCGGCACCGCAAGGCTGCTGGCCGACGCCGGCCTGGCCGTGACCGAAGTGGCCGAGATCACAGGCTTCCCCGAAATGCTGGACGGCCGCGTCAAGACGCTGCACCCACGCATCCACGGTGGCCTGCTGGCGCGGCGTGACCTGCCCGAGCACATGGCCGCGCTCAAGGCGCACGACATTGGCACCATCGACTTGCTGATCGTCAACCTCTACCCCTTTGCGCAAGCCACGGCACGCGCCGACTGCACGCTGGAAGACGCCATCGAAAACATCGACATTGGCGGCCCGGCCATGCTGCGTGCGGCGGCCAAGAACTGGGCCGACGTGGCGGTGGTGATTGCCCCCGCCGACTACCCGCGTGTGCTGTCTGAACTGGCTGGAGATGGGCCAGGACAGGGGGTGACACGTGCCACCAAGTTCATGCTCGCCAAGAAGGTGTTTGCGCACACTGCGGCCTACGACGGCATGATCAGCAACTACCTCAGCGCGCTGCAGCCCGGCGCTGAAGACGCGGTGGCCGCCGTGCCCACGCGTGACGCCTACCCGGCCGTGGTGAGCCTGCAGCTCNNCACCAAGACGCAGGACATGCGCTACGGCGAGAACCCGCACCAGAGCGCCGCCTTCTACCGTGAGGCCACGCCGGCTGCCGGCTCGCTGGCCGGCTGGGTGCAGTTGCAGGGCAAGGCGCTGAGCTACAACAACATTGCCGACGCCGACGCCGCCTGGGAATGTGTCAAGACCTTTGAGCTGCCGGCCTGTGTGATCGTCAAACACGCCAACCCCTGCGGCGTGGCCGTGGGCGCCACGCTGGAAGAAGCCTACGGCAAGGCCTGGACCACCGACCCCACATCGGCCTTTGGCGGCATCCTGGCCTTCAACTGCCCGCTGGACGAAGCCACCGCACGCAAGATCGGCGACAACAAGCAGTTTGTCGAAGTGCTGATCGCGCCGCTTGTCACGCCCGAGGCGCGTGCCGTGCTGGCTGCCAAGCAAAACGTGCGGGTGCTTGAAGTGCCGCTGGGCACGGCCGCCAATGCCATGGACTTCAAGCGCGTGGGTGGCGGCATGCTGCTGCAGTCGCCCGACACCAAGAACGTGGCACGCAGCGAGTTGCGTGTGGTCACCAAGCTGGCACCGACTGAAGCGCAACTGCAAGACATGCTCTTTGCCTGGAAGGTGGCCAAGTTCGTCAAGAGCAATGCCATCGTCTTTTGTGCCGGCGGCATGACGCTGGGTGTGGGCGCAGGGCAGATGAGCCGTGTGGACAGCGCACGCATCGCCAGCATCAAGGCCGGCAACGCGGGCCTGAACCTGGCCGGCTCGGCGGTGGCCAGCGACGCCTTCTTTCCGTTCCGCGACGGGTTGGACGTGGTCATTGACGAAGGCGCGGGCTGCGTCATCCAGCCTGGCGGCAGCATGCGTGACGACGAAGTCATTGCCGCTGCCGACGAGCGTGGCATCACCATGGTGTTTACCGGCACGCGGCACTTCCGGCACTGAGCACGACCGTGGTGGTGCGCAGCCACAGGGTCGTCATGGACAACAGGGCATGGCGGTGCTTGCCGGCCTGCCACGAGCCAATCGCCTGGCAGGCGGCAGGTGCCGCGATCCGGGCATCACGTCTCAACAGGCGCCGGGCCCGGCCGCAGCGTCCGGCGCGCCGGCTGCCGCCAGGATGCGCCGGTTGTGCGCCACATCGGCCAGGAAGCGCGCCCGCACCAGCGGGTCACTCACGCGATCGGCCTGCTCCAGCAGCTCGCGCCTTGCGTTGCCCAGCGCCTCGGCGGCGCCAGGGGCGTCGCCCGCTGCGTGCCGGGCGTCGGCCACCGCCAGCCACTGCGCGGGCCGCTCGGTCGCGTCGCCTGGTTCCGGGTCGGCCATCGCCTCCAGCATGGCATCGGCGTGGACCATCGCCTGAGTGGCGTCGCCTTCGTGCAGTGCCACCAGCACCAGCCCGTGGCGCGCCTCCGATCGCATGCCGGCGTCCACCGATCCGGCCAGCGCGTCGTCGAAAGCAGTGCGTGCTTCAGCGCGCAGCGCGGCCGCCTCGCTGCCGTCGCCGCCCGGGTGGCCACCCGGCATGGCCACAGCCCGTGCCCGCTCTAGCTGCACATGTCCTGCGGCCAGCTGCACCGTGATGCGCCACCAGCGGTCGCTCGGCGGCAGCAGCGCCAGCGCCCGCTTCAGCTCGGCCCATGCGGCATCGGCCTGGCCGTCGTGCAGCAGCAACTGGGCCTTGCGCACGCGCAGGAGCGGCAACGCAAAGATCTGGCCGGTGCGGTCGACGATGTGCAGGGCCTCGTCGACGGACGCCGCCCAGGTGGCCCGGTCGCCCAGCGTGCGGGCCATGCCGGCCAGGTTGCCCAGCGAGGCGATCTCGCCCGAGACATCGACGGCGCCCCGGGCCAGCCTGAGCGTCTGCTGAACATGGACCAGGCCGGCCGACAGGTCACCCATCTTCCAGGCCGCGATGCCCGCGCTCTCGATGGCTTCGCGCGCCGGCTCCAGGCCGGCGGCGGCAGCCTCGGTGATGCCGCGTTCGGCCACCAGCCGCGCCTCGGCGGCGCGGCCGCTGTTGAGCAGCGCCCAGGCGTGCAGCCCGAGCATCCGCGACAGCTGTGCGCCGGGCCGGCGCCGGTGCGCGCGCTCGGCCATGCCGACGACCACGGCCATGCGTTCGGGCGAGTGCATCTGGTCGTCTGCGGCCACGGCGGCACGCTCGGCGTCGGCGCGGTGGCCATCGTCGTCCAGGGCCTCGGCCAGGGCCCGCAACGGCACGACGGCATCGCGCAGCGCGTCCATGTCGCGCATCAGCAACGAGGTGTTGGCCACCAGCTGTTGCAACGGCCAGCGCCAGGCTGCGCTGACATCCGGCGACAGCGCCAAGGGACGCCGTGCGGCATGGCGCAGCTCCGAGCGCGCCGTGCGCCCGGGGTTGCCTAGCGCCGCCCGCCGGTAGTGGCCCGCTGCGGCGGCGGTGTCACCGGCGCGCTCGCAGTGGTCGGCCACCCAGAAGGCGGGGCTGTCGTCGCGGGAGGCGAGGTGGGCGGCCACGCGCGCATGCCAGCGCTCGCGGTCGCGCCGTAGCACGCTGTCATAGGCCGCCTGCTGCAGCAACTGGTGATGGAAGCGCCAGGCGCCACCCTGCTCCGGCACCAGCAGGCCCTGCAAGACCAGTGCCGGCACCGCCTGCAGCGCCAGCGGGTCGATGGCCGCCAGCACATGGTCGGGGACCAGCGGCCCGATGATCGCGGCCTGCTGCAGGGCCAGGCGCTCGGCGGCCTGAAGCCGGCCCACACGCGCCTGGAGCATGCCGGCGAGCGTGGTCGGCAATTGCGCTGGCAGATCGCCGTCGGCCCGCCATCGCCAGGGGTCGCTGCGGGTGTCCAGCGCGCCGGTGTCGATCAGCGCGCCCACCATCTCCTCGATGAAGTACGGATTGCCGCCGCTGCGCTGCAGTAGCGCCTGACGCAGCAGCGACGGCACCGGCCGCAGGCTGGCCAGCAAGGCGTCGATCAGCGAGTGTGTGGCGTCGGTGTCGAGCGCGTCGAGTTCGATGTGCTGCACCGCCTCGCCGGCCGGCAGCCAGGACGGCCGGCGCTCGCGCCACTGCGGGCGCGCCAGCAGCACCAGGCCCAGCGGCTGGCTGGCCAGTTCGCGCTGCCAATGGGCGACCAGGTCAAGGGTGTCGTCGTCGGACCAGTGCATGTCGTCCAGCAGCAGCAGCACCGGTGCGCGCATCAGCAGTCCGCGCAGCCAGGCCAGGCTGGCCTGCTGCACCACCTGCCGCAGGGCACCGGGGTTGGTGGTCAAGCCGCTGGCCTCCATGTCGTCCGTGTCGAGCAGGCCGACCGCGTAGACCAGCGCCTGCACGCGGGCCGGCGCCAGGCCACTGTCGGGGCCGTCGGCCAGCAGCGGCAGCAGCACCTCCCGCAGCCGGGNNTCCCGTCACGGTCACCACCCGCCCGGCTGCGCCGGGCGCCAGCGCGCGCACAGCAGCTACCAGCGCGGCCCGTGGCGCGTCGCGACCGATCAGGTCGACTTCCAGCCCGTCGATGCCGCGTCCGCTCAGGCGCTGCCCGGGTGCACGCTCGGCCACCAGCCGGTAGGTCCGCACCGGGTCCGGCACGCCCTTCACCCGCAGAGGCGCCAACGCCTCGAACTCGAACGCACCGCGCGCCAGGCGCCAGGTTGCGTGGCTGACCAGCAGCGTACCGGCCTCGGCGTTCTGCTCCAGGCGTGCGGCCAGGTGGACCGTGGCACCGACCAGGGTCTGCGCATCCTCGGCACCGGCGCCCAGCGCCGCCGGGCCGGTATGCAGACCGGCCCGCACCGCCAGGTGCTGGCCGCGCAGGCGCGGCGCCACCTGCAGGGCATGGGCCTGCGCCTCGGCCAGCAGCGCCTGTGCCGCGCGCACGGCACGCAGCGCGTCGTCGTCGGCCGGCTCCGGCAAGCCGAAGGCGGCTTTCAGGCCGTCGCCCATGAAGCGCAGCACCTGCCCGCCATGCTGCTGCACGACCTGCGCGAAGCGCCGCAGTGCGCCGTCCAGTACTGCGTGACTGTCCTCGGCGTCCAGCGTCTGCAGCAGCCGGGTGGAGTTGACGATGTCAACGAACAGAACACTGACCTGGCGCAACCGTGGCGCGGCATCCGTGGCCTGCAAGGCCTGCAGACGGTCACGCAGCGGCTGCCCGGCCCGCGCGACCACGTCCTGCCCCAGCGTGCCGGCGTGAAGCTGCAGCAAGGCCAGCGCCTGGCGCAGGCGGGCTGCCTCGTCGCCGGCGGCGGCGTCCATGGCGCCGTTGCCTGCATCGACGGCCTGGCCAGGGTGGCTCATGGTGTCTCTGCCTTCCATGGCGCCAGCGGGCCCGCAACCAGGCCGCCAGACAGCAGCGGCAAGGCGCAAGCGCCTGCCGCCCGGGCGGGCGGGGCCGTGATGCCGGGGCTCTGCGTGGGTGTCATCGTTGGCGGGCTATGGCCGGGCAGGGCTCGGAGGTGCACCACGGTAGCGGCGGCGGGGCCGCAGGATAGCCTGATCGCAAGGGGCCCCGGGCCCGGTGTGCAAGGGCTCGTGCCGGCGCCCAACACCACCCCAACTGCGGGGGGTGGTGGCAAGGTGCTCACCTCGTGGCCTTGTTCAGTATTGAACAGCGCTGTAGACCACTGACGTTGCCGGGCACGGTGCGCCTGCGCACCATCGCGTCGTCGTGGCTGAAAGTACCCAGTCGCGGTGCGACAAACCCCAACCCCACCGGAGAAACCACATGCCTTGCTCGAAGCCCCTTGCACGCACCCTGACGGCCGCCATCTTGCTGGCAGCCAGCGCCGCCCAGGCGCAGATCACCCTCTACACCAACGAGGCCGCGTTCCAGGCAGCGCTGACGACCGTCAGCCATGACTACTTCCATGACCTGCAGCCGGGACCCCAGGGTGTACCGAACCTGGATCGCCAGACCACGGACAGCCAGTTCGGCTACACCGTCAGCGCCCAAATCGGCGGCGGACCGAATAACCTGCGTGTCGTCGGCACCCAGACCGACCGCTGGATCAGCACCAACAACCCCTATGCCACGCTCTTCCTCGGCGGCTTCACGCCCGGCGTCACGGCCATCGCGATCTACGGCGTTACCAGCGACATGTTCAGTGCTCCCGCGTCGGGCTTCCAGATGAACGTCTCTGCCTGCCCGGTGGACGTGAACGCCGCCTGCGTCGGCGACAGCTACGTCACGACGATCGGAGCGTCGGACTTCCGTGGCTTCATCTCGATGGACGGCTTCCGTTATCTGACGGCCTCTTCGGATGGTGGCGCCTGGCCGTCGATCAGCGAGGTGCAAATCGGCCAGGCCGTGCCGGAGCCCGGCACCTATGGGCTGATGGCGGCCGGCCTGCTCGGCGTGGGGTGGGTGGCGCGTCGCCGGCGCGCGGGCTGACCCTCTGAGCGCCCCCAGGGCCGGGCTGCGCCCAGCCCGCCCCCGCAGGGGTTCAAGCAAAGTGGCGAACCCACATTTGCTTGAGGGCGGGTGCGCGGCGGTCCGGGTTTGTGACCCTGCCGCGCCTGGCCCGCATCGGCCATGATGCTGGCGCATGAGACGTCCTACCGCTGCAACACCCTCTGGCGTCCGCGTACTGGGTTCGCCCCGCCTCTTCGACGTGCTGGCCCCGCTGGGCCAGCCGCGGCGCCATGCTGCGGGCAGCATCGTCGTCCAGGAGGGCGATCCGGGCGCGTCGCTGTTCCTGGTCCACAGTGGCGAACTGCGGGCCACCCTGGCCGGTGGCGCGGGCCGCATCGTCGAATTGAACGTGCTGCTCGCGGGCGAGATCTTTGGCGAACTGAGCCTGGCGCTGCCGGCCCGCATGGCCACCGTCGAGGTCACCGCCACGGCCCAGCTCACCGAAGTGTCGCGTGCGCTAGCCCGGGACGCCCTGCTGCGCCATCCGGAGCTGGCCATGGAACTGGTGGACGGCCTGATCGCCCGGGTCGGGTTCTTGACCCAGCGGGTGCGTGGCCTGGTCGCCATGGACGTCTACGGCCGCATGGTCGACCTGTTCGCGGCGATGGTCCAGATCGAGGACGGGCTTGCGGTGCTGCAACGGATGACCCAGCAGGCCATCGCTGAACGCATAGGCGCGTCGCGCGGCATGGTCAACAAGCTGCTGAAGGATCTGGTCCGGGGCGGCTACCTGAGGCTTGAACCCGACCGCATGGTCCTGCAGCGGCCGTTGCCGCGCCACTGGTAGGTTGCGGCCGACGGCAGACGCCGTACGGGCAGACGAGCGGGGCGCAGGCCCTTCGTCGCTCACGCGCCGGGCTGCGCGCCCTTGCAGGGCAGCCGCGAGATGCCCTGCCACGGGTTGGCCACTTGCGCAAAGGCCGCCCAAGCCTTGGCGTGGGCCACACACGAACAGTCTGCGCATGTCTGTGGGTTCAAGCTGGCCGGGCGGTAGGCCGATATCCAGGGCATTGATGCAGGCGCCGCACCGTGTGCCTGCGCTGCACCTGCGCGCCCCATGTCGTTCCTGGACACCGAACTTGCCGCCATCAACCGCCTTGACCCATCAGGCCCCTGGGGCCGCTTTCGCGTCACCGACCCGCGCCAGCGCCTGGCCACTTTGCGCGAGCTGTGGCGTGGTGATGCGCCGCTGAGCCTGGGCCAGCCCGGTAGGCTGCAGGTGCCCGCCACGCTGTGGGCCGTGGACGACGTGCAGGGCCGCCTGCACTTCAACGTCAACGACAGCACCGCCAAGGCCGACACCGTGATGGCCCTGCCCGATCTGTGGGCGGCGGCTTACCTGGAAGACACCAAAGTGCAGTTCTCGCTGCGCCAACGGCTGCCCGACGCTGGCGCTGCGCCCGCCGGCCCTGGCGGCCTGCCGCCGCAGCGCACCTTGTTTGCCGACGCACCGGCGCTCATGCTCTTGATGCCACGCCGGCGTGCCGTGCGTGTGCGCCGCCCCGTGCACCAGGCGCCGTGGCTGCACTTTTCGCACCCCTTGCAGCCCGAGACCCGGCTGACCCTGAGGGCCATGGACATCAGCACCTCGGGCTGCGGCCTGTGGCGGCCTGCCGACCTGCTGCCCCTGCAGCCCGGGCTGGAACTGCGCGCGGTGGAGGTGGAGCTGGACGACGAGTCCATCTTCTTCACCGACATGCGTGTGCAGCACGCCACGCCCACAGGCGGTGCCAGCGCGGGCATGCGCGTGGGCTGCAGCTGGTTGCGCCTGTCGGCCCCGGCGCAGGACACCTTGCAGCGCTGGATCTGCAGCGGCCGGCGCCGGCGCGAGCGCGTGCCGTTCACGCTCTGAGGCCGCACCGAACGGCCGCCTGCGCGGCCGTGAGTGGCTGCCGAAGGACTGGCCGCCTGCCAGCGGCCAGGCTGCACTTGTTCAGCCAGGCGGCTTGAGCAGGTCACGCGCCTGCACCACACGCTCGGCCGCCTGGGCCAGGCGCTGGCCGCGGTCCATGGCCAGCTTGCGCAGGTGGGCGTAGGCCTGTTCTTCAGACAGCCCGATCTCGTCCATCAGGATGCCCTTGGCCTTGTCTACCCACTTGCGTTCACTGAGCTGGGTTTGCGCCACCTCCAGCTGGCCACGCAGCGCACGGTCTTGCTCAAAGCGCGCAATGGCCACCTGCAGCACCGGCAGCAAGCGCTGTGGCTGCAGCCCGGCAATCACATAGGCGCTGACACCGGCCTGGATGGCCTGCTGCATGGGCGCGTGGCTGGCGTCTTCACTGAACACCACCACCGGGCGCGGGCAGGTGCTGGAAACCGTGGCCAGGTGCTCCAGCGTGTCGCGTGACGGGGATTCACTGTCCAGGATCACCACGTCGGGCTGCAGGCGCAGCACGCAGTCGTGAATGAGCAGGGCCGAGTCCAGCACGCCCACCACCAGGTGGCCCTGGCGAGAAAGTTCGTCGTGGATCAGGCTGACGCGGTGCGCGCCGTCGTCAATGAGCAGCACCCGCAGCGGTGCTGCGAGGCTGGACACTGGCGCCGGCGCGGCCCGGATGCGTTTTCCCATGCCCCAGAGCAGGGCAACTTCCGTGCCGCCCTGTGCCACGGCGGCACGGTTTCAGATTGATTGCACCGCGAGGCCGCCTTGTTGCGCCAGCAGCGTGCGCGACAACAAACTTGTGGCCGCGTAGATGGCTTCTATCGTCGGCGTGGGCACCTGAGTGATCTGGCCCAGCTCCACCACCGCGCCCACCAGTGCCTCAAGCTCCAGCGCGCGGCCGTGCTCCACGTCTTGCAGCATGCTGGTCTTGTGCGCGCCCACCGCTTCAGCACCGTCCAGCCGCTGCTCCAGGCTGATCTTGAAGACCACGCCCAGCGCTTCGGCCACGGCCTTGGCCTCGCCCATCATGCGCGTGGCCAGCGCGCGTGTGGCCGGGAAGCGGCAGATGTCTTGCAGCGTGGCGTGGGTCAGCGCCGAGAGTGGGTTGAAGGCGAGGTTGCCCCACAGCTTGACCCAGATCTCGCTGCGGATGTCACGGCTGACCGGGCTCTTGAAACCGGCCGCCATCATGGCCCTGGACAGCGCCTCCACACGTTCGCTGCGGCTGCCGTCGAGTTCACCCAGGCTGAAGCGCTTGCCTTCGATCAGCCGCACCACGCCGGGCGCTACCAGCTCGCTGGCGGGGTAGACCACGCTGCCAATGATGCGTTCGGGCTCGATGTGCCGGGCAATCAGGCCATCCGGGTCCAGGCTCTGCAGTGCATGCCCTTCAAAAGGCCCGGCCAGCTTGTAAAAGTACCACCAGGGCACACCGTTGATCATGGTCACCACGCTGGTGTGCGGGCCAAACAGGCCGCGCAAGCCAGGCAGCAGGTCTTTCACCTGATGCGCCTTGACGGTGAGCAACACCACGTCTTGCTCACCCGCGTCGCCACAGTGCTGCACGGCACGCAAGTTGGGGCCGGCAGGGGTTTGCTCTTCAGATTCGTCCTCCAGGATCAGCGTAAAGCCCTTGGCATTGATGGCCGCCAGGTTGCGGTTGCGAGCGATAAAGGTGACTTCATTGCCGGCACGCGCCAACCTGGCGCCCAGGTAGCGGCCAATGGCCCCGGCGCCGACGACGGCAATCTTCATTGCGCCGAACCCAGGCCGAGCTTGGCCGCCAGGCCAATGCGCTGCAGCTTGCCGGTGGCGCCTTTGGGGATTTCTTCCATGAAGAGGATCTTCTTGGGCACCTTGAAATCTGCCGCGCGCTGGCTCACAAAGTCTTGCAACTCCCGCTCGGTGGCGGCAGCGCCAACACGCAGCACCACCACGGCGGCCACTTCTTCACCGAGTTTGGCGTGTGGCATGCCAAAGCACACCACCTGGGCCACGCCGGGGTGGTCCATCAGGATCTCGTCCACCTCGCGCGGGCTGATTTTTTCGCCGCCCCGGTTGATGATTTCCTTCAGGTGCCCGGTGAGGCTGAGGTAGCCGTCGGCGTCTATCGTGCCCTGGTCGCCGGTGCGGAACCAGCCGCTTTCCTTGCCAGTCGTAAAGGCCTCGGCATTGGCCTTGGGGTTGCCCTCGTAGCCGGCGGTGACGTTGCCGCCGCGGATGACGATTTCACCCACACCGCCGCGCGGCAGCAGCGTGCCGTCGTCACCCATGATGGCCACCTCGGGCCCGGCGGCCAGACCCACGGCACCGGGCTTGCGCACGGCCGGTGGCAGTGGGTTGCTGGCCATCTGGTGGGTGGCTTCGGTCATGCCATAGGCTTCAATCAGTGGCGCACCGAAAGCCTCTTCAAGCTCGCGTATCACCTGCGGCGGCATCGAGCTGCTGCTGCTGCGAATGAAGCGCAGCGGATGGCGCGCGATCACGCCCTTGTTCTTGCCGGCCCGGCCCACGATGGCCTGGTGCATGGTGGGCACGGCCGTGTACCAGGTGGGCTTGGCCTCGTCC
>CXWL01019360.1_pt1 | contig 15612 bp, 11 predicted proteins | sample 590931 | NCBI WGS metagenome assembly CXWL01 (sample SAMEA3498368, study PRJEB10139) | groundwater metagenome | biome: water well; material: biofilm material | place: Germany | collected 2015-04-27 | reverse complement strand
TGTTGGGCATTCGACAGGCGACAGACGGCAAGGAGACCCTCGACTGCGGAAGCAGGATAGTCCTTGGGGTTGATCTGCGCCGCGCTCACGTGGAGCTTGCGGAGCCAAATCGGCGGATTGGCGGGATCGAAAGGCATGCACGGATTGTACAGGAAGCGCAGCGAAAGGCAAAGCCGACAGGGGGGCTGCCATCCGGACAATCCACTGAACCCTACCAATCAGTACAACTTCACTGTACCGTTTGGACCGTTGGATGGGAGGACCAGGAGAATGGGCAAGTGAAAGGTAGCTTTGGCCTGGAGCAAAACGGCAAATGACGAACTCGAAGAGATACCTTGCCCATGTGCTGCGGAACGACGACGGGTTACGATTCATGATCTGGAGGAGCATGTGCGCACGGGGGCCAGTGTGTGATGGCAAGACCAGACCTCATTGATGTGGGCGAATTGACGGGAGGGCAATCGGTATGTGGTCTGAACTGTGCTCCTCGAACTGGAAGGAACTGAGAGATGGCGGGTAAGAAAAAGGTGACACGGCAATCGCATGGCGGAGCCGTCCAGATCCAAAGACTGCTGGCCGATATCCGCGACCTCATCCTCTCGGCGCGACAGACGGTCGTTCGCAGCGTGGATACCCTCCAAGTCTTGACCAGCTTCGAGATCGGTCGCCGTATCGTGGAACATGAACAGCATGGGATGAGCAGGGCAGCATACGGAAAATTAGTCGTAGAGGAACTGGCCACACGCCTCACGACCGAATTCGGCAAGGGGTTTTCAAAGAGCAATATCGAGTATATGCGTCGGTTCTATACATTGTATCGTGAGCGGTACCCCTCAATTGCCCAGACGGTGTCTGGGCAATTGGCGTTACGCGGGAAAGCCCAGACGACGTCTGGGAAATCTCCCGCTGTGCAGCTGCCGGCTCCTCGCTCCGCTTCGCTGAAACCGCCATTCGCGCTAGGGTGGTCGCACTATGTGCTGCTCATGGGAATCGGCGATTCGGATGAACGCGCCTTCTACGAAATTGAGGCGGTGGAAAACGGCTGGTCCATTCGCGAGCTGAAGCGGCAAGTGAACTCCGGCCTCTATGAGCGTCTGGCGCTGAGCCGGGACAAGCGCGGAATCCGAAAGCTGGCGCAGCACGGCCAGATCGTCGGAAGACCGCAAGACCTGCTGAAAGAACCGTACGTCCTGGAGTTTCTTGGACTCGATGAAAAGGCCGCCTATTCCGAAACCGACCTGGAATCGGCCATCATCGACAAGCTCGAGCACTTCTTACTGGAACTCGGCAAGGGGTTTCTCTTCGAAGCCCGCCAGAAGCGTTTCACCTTCGAGGCGGATCACTTCTTCGTCGATCTGGTCTTCTACAATAGACTGCTTCGGTGTTACGTCCTGATCGATCTGAAGATCGGCAAAGTGACCCACCAAGACCTCGGGCAGATGCAGATGTACGTCAATTACTTCGATCGATACGTGAAGAGGGAAGACGAACAGCCGACCATCGGCATCATCCTCTGTAAGAAAAAGCACGACGCGTTGGTCACCATCACCCTGCCCAAGGGCGCCAACATTCATGCCAGGGAATATCGGTTGTATCTGCCGTCGAAGGAAGAATTACGGCGCAAGCTCGTCGAGTGGGCCGAGGACCAGGAGGGGAAGCCGTGAAATCGGATGGACACCGCGTAGGTCGCGGGGGCCTGAAATGATGAGCCGTGTTCTGGAAGAATGTCGAAAGCCCTCGCTGGCCCATGTGCGGCGGAACGACGACGGATCGTTCGCCATCCATGATCTTGAAGAACATTTGCGTGCGGTGGGTGGCGAAAATCAAGATTCCTTTGGATAAGCGATGGACCAGGCATTAGCACATCTTTGGGCGAAAACTTCTCGGGATAATGATAGCCGATGGCATCCGCTGATACTCCACATGCTGGATGTGGCGGCTAGTGCGGAGGCTATTCTGGCCCGCGAACCTGAATCGACTCGCGCAAGGATGGCAGCGATTTTTGGGTTGGACTGGGAGCAGGCAAGACCGTGGCTGTTGTTTTTGGTGGCTTGTCATGACCTAGGGAAAGCTTGTCCGGGGTTCCAATGCAAGTGGAAGAATTTATCCAGCTTGGAAACAGGGAAAAGTCCAAACACCGACATCAATCACGCCTTTGTTAGCCAGATTGCATTGTCAGCTTGGCTGCCGGAACAGGGATGGCCAGAGGAATTGGCAGAATTGGTAGCAGATGCGGTGGGATGCCACCATGGAGAGCGAGCTGCTCCGAGCGTTCTTGATCACCTGATGGGCGACAGGCGAGCTACGGGAAAAGCTGATTGGGAGCATGGACGCCGTGAACTTATAGAAGCGCTTTTGGAGGTTCTTGAGCCGAGTGTCACGCCCACAAAGGAGAAACTTTCCGGTCCTGACTTTATGTTGTTGTCGGGTCTCACGAGTTTTGCCGATTGGATTGGTTCGAACGAAGAGTGGTTTAAGTTCGGGAATCCCGCAGACTGTGCCGATTTGAACGTATGGTTTCAAGTGCGTAGGGCTTGTGCCGAGCAAGCTCTGGATGCAATCGGATGGGAATTCAGAACTCCGCTCGTGAAAGAGTCAAAGTCATTTGCGGAGGTGTTTGGTCCTGGCTTTGTTCCCCGTCCATTGCAGCAGACCCTTGCCGACGCACTCACCGAGTTGAAGGGACCCGCTATTTTGCTTCTGGAAGCTCCCATGGGTGAGGGGAAGACGGAGGCAGCCTTCTTTGCCCATTTGGAACTTCAGCGACGGTTCGGGCATCGCGGCCTGTATATCGCCCTGCCGACCAAGGCCACGGGCAATGCTATGTTCACGCGAACGCTGAAATTTCTGCAGGGCCAAGGGATGAATCGACAGCTCGATTTGCAACTGGTCCATGGTGGAGCGTTGTTATATGATACGTTCCAGAATCTGAAAGTGTCAGACATATACGATCCTAAAGCCGGTGGGGAAGTTCGCGCTGGAGAATGGTTTACGCATAAGAAGCGGGCGCTGCTCTCTGAATATGGCGTGGGAACGGTGGATCAGGCGCTGCTGCCTATTCTCCCAGTGCGACACAACTTCGTCCGCCTCTGGGGACTCGCGAATCGGGTGGTTGTCTTCGATGAAATCCATGCCTATGACGCCTATACAGGTACTCTTCTCATCCACTTGCTACGCTGGCTTCTCGCGCTTGGATCATCAGTAGTTCTTCTTTCAGCAACGCTACCCCCATCGATTCGTCGGAAGTTGGCCACCGTCGTGAGCAGTACGTTGCCTGGGCAAGAGGCAGAATATCCGCGTCTGTCTGTCTTTCAACATGGTGAGAACATACGCCAGAAACACTTTCAGGCCGATCCGGCACGTCGTCAGACTGTGCGGTTGCAACCCCTTACCCCAGACTTGCCAGATATGCGTACTGCGCTGGAGGCATGTCTCACTCAGGGCGGAATGGGTTTGGCATTGCTTAATACTGTGCAGCGGGCTCAGGACTTATACCAGCTGTTTCCTGGCGGTGAGCCTTTGGCGCGCGGAGATCAGCGTGTCGGTAAGCGCTTGGCAGATGAAACGGAAGTATTCCTCTTTCACGCTCGCTTCCCATCAGACAGACGACAAGAACGAGAAGAGCAGGCGCTAGAGTCTTTCGGGAAGGAGAACACCCGGATCGGACGGAAAATCCTTATTGCCACTCAAGTAGCAGAACAGAGCCTTGATTTGGATTTCGATGTGATCGCGACTGACCTTGCGCCCATCGACCTCATCCTTCAACGCGCCGGGCGTTTGTGGAGACACGCACGAGCGTCTAGGGCGATTTCTGAACCGTTGCTTCTGGTCGCGGGTCTTGCTGGCGATGCGCCTTCCTCGTTTGGAAAGCCACTCTGGTGGGGTGCGGTCTATCGTGAGGACATCTTGTTGCGTACGTGGAACCTATTGCGTGGGAAGCAGCAAGTCACGCTTCCGGACGAGATTGATTCTCTCGTGCAAGCGGTGTACGAGGAGCAGGTCGGTGTGCCTGAGTCCGCGCAGGAGCGATTGGACAAAGCCTTGATGACCAGTGATGGAAAGGCCATTGCTCATACAGGGCAGGCGAACCAGGCCATCATAGGCTTTCCTGATGACGCGTCATGGAATGATCCCGCGAGATTTGTACTCTACGATGAGGATGAGCCCGGCGTGCATCGAACCCTCATGGCCCAAACCAGACTTGGCGAAGACTCAGTCGTCGCTATTCCATTGTGGTTGGAAGACGGTTTCGGCTCTGAGACGACGCCGGACTTCGTACAGTGCAAAGCGTGGTTTCTGCGAGCTATGAGCCTTTCGCGTAAGGGGGTGGTTCAGCAACTCCGAAAGTTGGGAGTGCCAGAAGGTTGGAAAGAGTCGTCGCTCCTGCGCAACTGCTTTCCACTGGTGCTGAACGCGGATGGCCGCTGGACCGAAGATGTCACAGTGCGTCTTGATAAGGACCTGGGGTTGGTGTACGAGGCAAAGGAGACCGAATGAGCCGATTCAACCTGATCGATGAGCAATGGATTCCGGTGCGATTCCCAGATGGGAGCCGCGACGAAATGGGCATCCAAGACGTACTGTTACGAGCCAAAGAGATCGCCGCGATCGAAGACCCCTCACCGCTGGTAGTCGCGGCGCTTCACCGTTTCCTACTCGCGGTCCTGTACCGTGCTCTGGAAGGTCCAACAGACATCGATCAAGCCAAGAAGTTGTTCAAGGATGGGCTCTCGCACGAAAAGATCACGACCTATCTGAGGAAGTGGCGAGGTCGGTTCTGGCTATTCGATGAGAAGTATCCGTTTGGACAAAATCCAAATGTTCCGAAGGTTGAGATCGAACCTTGGACAAAACTAACGGCCGAATTCAACGCAACGTCCAACAAGGTCCTTTTTGATCACACTGACACGAAGAATCCCGGTGCAAGGGAGCCGAGGGAATGTGCGCGCTGGCTAACCTGTACCATGAGCTTTTCTATCAGCGGTGGCAGAGGTTATTACCCGTCACCATCACCGAACGCCATGATGTGCATTCCCCTGGGGAGAAATCTTCATGAAACGCTTTCTTACGGTCTCGTCCCTTATCCCAATCGAGAGGTGATGCGCGGGGATTCGGCGTTGTGGGAACGCGAACCAAAGACGCTTCCTCTCGGTGCTCCAAAGCAGATGGCATCTGGGTATGCAGACCTCTATTCATGGCAGCCTCGGATGATCCTCCTTGAGGAACTAGCTTCGAGTAAGGTGGCGGTGACGAGATTTGTTGCCGGACAGGGTTTCGAAAATCCGTCCAAACATCCTGACCCGATGCAGCCCTATAAAGCTGACAGAATACATGGGAAGTTGCCTGTTCAGTTCAGGGAAGATCGCGGAACGTGGAGAGACTTTGACTCTTTGCTACCTGATGACACTGCCCTAGCTCCTTTGACGGTCCAGAATGCTATTAGATTGACGGGAAAGAAAATAGATTTAATGCCAAAAGCAGTTCTGGTGCTTGGTCTGAGATATGAGCCGCCGAGCGCGAATGTAGATTTCTGGCGCATGGAACGTTTCGCTTTGCCTGAGGCTCTCGCGGGAGAGCACCATATTCGAATAGAGATTCATCATCTTCTGACCGACGCGACAGATGCACAAAAATCCTTGTGGGTAGCCTGTAGTTCATTCGCGCGTGGCTTATTGAGTAGAGGGGACCGAAAGGTACATGAGAAAGACGTCAAGGAATTTGTCAGACAGATGTCAGTGAACTCTTGGTACTGGTCTACCTTGGAATCCGGCTTTCACGAAATTCTCCGTGACTATACTCTTGCCCGAGATTCTGACGACATCCGCTGCCAGTGGCTCAAATCGGTACGGGGCACTCTGGAGAAGGCATGGGAGCAACATCGAGCTTCCGTCTCCACGGGCGATGCCTGGGCCATTCGCGCTCTCGTGAAAGCCGAAGGGGCAGTGCGGCGCAAACTGAAGGAACTGAGCGACGAGATTATGAAACTTGGACCGCAGATGGAGGGCGTATGAGCGGATTCATCGAATGGCTGGATAGCCTGAACGCGAAAGATACTAGGGTGAGGGCAGTACTGCGGCGTAGTCTTGCTTTTGATCCAGGAGCATTCGTGCCCGCTTATCCCTACGTTGAGCCCTTTCTTAAAGGCGAAAACAACTTCTGGCGACGAAACATGCTCTATTTGGTAGCTGGCTTATGGGCTGCACACTGGCGAGAAGGTCGGAGAGAAACGCCGATGACCATTGGGCAAGCATGCGCGGCTCATTGGACGGCAACTGGCTCCACCAGCACCGAACGCCGGTTCATCTCGCTGCTTGATTCCGACAATGATCAGTTGCCTCACCATCTGCGTCAGATGGTTGCTTTGCTCAAAGATCAGTCTATCGACTTTGAGGCCCTTCTGACAGGTCTTGTGTATTGGAACGACGATAGAAAGCGCACCCAGAACGCGTGGGCGCGAGATTTCTACAGAAACATACAAGATGACATGGAAGCAGAACTCACTATCCAGGAGGAGAAAACCGCATGAAGACCTTGATCGAAATCCATGCCCTGCAACATTTCGCTCCCTCGAATTTGAATCGCGACGACACTGGTGCTCCCAAGGATGCTTGGTTCGGCTGTACCCGCCGTGCGCGGGTTTCTAGCCAGTGTCTCAAGCGGGCAGTGCGCAGCTATTTTGGTGAAAAGAAAAGCGAGGGGTTTTTTAGTCGCGATGAACTCGCGGTGCGAACCAAGCGGGTGTATCAGGCCATTGCCGATCTGCTGGATGGTAAGCGCGCAAAGGACGAAACGTTGGCCAAGGCAGAAATCGCTTTGTCATACGTCAAACTCAAAGCCACTGAAGGGGGAAAGACTCAATACCTGCTCTTTCTTGGTCAGAAAGAAATAGCAGCGTTGGCCGATGCGATTCATCAGTTTTGGGATCAGATTGTTCCTGAGGCGAAAGAAGCTGGTGGAAAGAGCAAAGGGAAAGGGAGAAAGGCGGCTACTGGCAGTGCGCCGAAGGAAGTTCATGACCGCATAGACTCCATCTTCAACGGCGGTAAAGCCGTGGATGTGGCGCTTTTTGGGCGCATGCTGGCGGATATGCCTGAAAAGAATCAGCACGCTGCCTGCCAGGTAGCACATGCGATCTCAACTCATGCGGTCGAGCGGGAGTTTGATTTCTATACGGCTGTGGACGATCTGAAACCAGAAGACACGGCTGGCGCTGACATGATGGGAACGGTGGAATTCAATTCGGCCTGCTTTTATCGCTATGCGGTGGTTGATTGGGAGAAATTAAAAGACAATCTTCAAGACGACGCAGAACTTTCTGAAAGAGGATTGAAGGCATTTCTCGAAGGCTTTGTGATCGCAGAGCCAACCGGCAAACAAAACACCTTTGCGGCGCATAATCCGTCAGAGTTCGTGGCTGTGTCCGTGCGTCGCAACACTGCGCCACGCAACCTTGCCAACGCCTTTGAAACGGCTCTTCGTGTGGGTAAGGATGAATCGTTGACCAAGAAGTCTGTAGAGAGACTTGTCGAGAAAGCAAAAAAACTGAACGCTGTGTACGGTGGTGACGGACAAACCTTTGTGTTGAACCTCACGGAGGCCAAACTTGATGGATTCGGAACATCTGTGAGCACGTTGAAGGAACTGCTGGAGAAAAGTCTCTATGCTGTGAAGGAGTAAATCATGCCCACCCTGTTGCTACGATTCATAGGCCCCATGCAATCGTGGGGGACGACCAGTCGCTTCGATCAGCGCGATACAGGGAAGGAACCCAGCAAGTCAGGTGTCGTGGGTTTACTCGCTGCTGCGATGGGAATTGACCGGGAGAACTGGGACGATCTACAGCCGCTCACTCATTTGTCGATGGGGGTTCGTCACGACCGGCCTGGAGTGCCTAAGCGGGATTATCAGACTGCGCAGCATATCATTTCGGCGGACAGGTCGAAGATTCACGATACGGCTGTGACGACGCGAGACTATTTGGCAGATGCAGCATTCTTAGTTGGAGTCGCGACCGAAGACGATGCGCTTCTGGAAAGAGTGCATGCCGCACTGCGTGACCCTGTCTGGCCTCTGGCTCTGGGGAGAAAATCCTATGTGCCATCCGAACCTATTTGGATGGAGGACGCGATGCTGGACGTGCCGTTGCGTGAGGCCTTGGCTCGATATCCATGGATCGCCACGCAACGGAAATGGGAAGGCCTTCCTGAGAAGCTATTGATCGCCCTGGAGTCCGAGGACGGCTCGGGTGTACTCAAGATGGACCAGCCGTTGTCATCGTTTGCAGAACGGCGCTTTGGCACGCGGTTTGTACACTCGGAATGGATTCCTTTCCCTCAGGGGGTGACGTATGTTTCTGCATAGAATCCATCTTGACCCGCGCTGCCGTGAGGCCCGGCGCGATCTGGCGGACCCGTATCAATTCCATGCCACTTTGTGTCGCGCATTTAGCCCACCGGATCGTAAATGCCCGGAAGGTGAAATCCTATGGCGACTTGAGCCGGAAACCAGGTCCGATGGTTTTCCGCGCGTGCTTGTCCAAAGCCGCACGATTCCCGACTGGGATGGCATTGGCGTGAAAGGTTGGCTGGCGGAGGTGGATTCGCCCATTGATCTGAAGAGCCGTCTGAGGCTTGATGCCGTCACCGCTGGTCAGCGATTTCGATTTCGATTACGGGCCAATCCTTGTGTCACCAGAAATGGAAAGCGGCAAGGGTTGCTTCAGCTTGTCGAACAAGAGCAGTGGATGAAGCGAAAAGGAACGCTGCACGGGTTTGTACTTCCACAACTGCCTTCCTTTGATCTTTCGGAAGCAGAGCAAGAACGAGTTGATGTGCGAGTCTCTCAAGAACAGATGTTGAGCGGCAGACAAAATCACGGAAACAGTATCCGCATCTTCTCGGTGTTATACGATGGCGTGATGACAGTGTCTGACGCGTCGGCGTTTATGAAGGTGTTACAGACGGGCATCGGCCATGGCAAAGCGCTTGGACTTGGGCTCCTGTCTGTGGCACCGATAGCGTGATTCGTATACCGTTGGGGTTATTGTATGGCTGACATTCTTCCCCCGCTGAAACCCATTCCGATCAAGGAACGGCTGTCTGTGCTGTACATTGAGTACGGCCACCTTGACGTCTTGGACGGTGCCTTTGTGGTCGTGGATAAACTCGGTGTGCGGACGCATATCCCTGTTGGGGGTGTGGTGTGTTTGATGCTGGAGCCGGGCACGCGTGTGTCGCATGCGGCCTGTGCATTGGCGGCCCGAGTCGGAACGCTGTTGGTATGGATCGGGGAAGCGGGGGTGCGGTTGTATTCGGCGGGGCAGCCCGGCGGTGCGCGTGCCGATCGGCTTCTCTATCAAGCCAAGCTGGCATTGGATGATGAATTGCGATTGAAAGTTGTGCGCAAGATGTACACGCTGCGATTTGGAGAAGAACCACCCCAGCGCCGGTCTGTTGAGCAATTGCGGGGCATTGAGGGAGCCCGTGTCCGTGAAATGTACAAACGTGTTGCCGCTCAAGTCGGTGTGCAGTGGAAAGCCAGAAACTACGATGTCGAAAATTGGGATGAAGGAGATATTGCCAATCGTTGCCTATCGGCTGCGACGGCCTGTCTCTACGGTGTGACGGAGGCAGCGGTACTGGCGGCAGGCTATGCCCCGGCGATTGGGTTCATTCACACGGGAAAGCCTTTGTCGTTTGTCTACGATGTGGCGGACGTCTACAAATTTGAAACTGTCGTGCCCTTGGCATTTCGCATCGCCGCTAAGAATCCGGTCAATGCAGAGCAGCAAGTTCGTTTGGCCTGTCGTGACAGTTTCCGCCAAACTAAGCTCTTGGAGCGCATCATTCCAGGTATCGAGGAAATGTTAGCGGCAGGAGAAATTCCACGACCCGCGCCGTTCGAAGAGCAGGTGTCTCCAGCCATTCCCAATCAGGAGAATATCGGCGATGCTGGTCATCGTACTTGAAAATGCGCCACCTCGGCTCCGTGGACGGCTCGCCGTCTGGCTATTGGAGATCCGAGCTGGAGTTTATGTCGGTAACTATTCGATAAAAGTGCGGGATCATATTTGGAGCCAAGTTGAAACCGGAATCGGAGAAGGGAATGCTGTTATGGCCTGGCGCACGAATAATGAAGCGGGATTTGATTTCGTCACGTTGGGAACAAACAGGCGAATTCCCGTAGAAATAGACGGTGCAAAGCTGGTCAGCTTTCTCCCGGAAAACGACGCTAATACTCAAAAGGCCTAGTCATCGTGAGGGGGTGTCCTTTCTCAAATTAGTCGGTAGATTTTGAGGGCGAGAGATTGCCTTGGTAGATCAATGTGATGAAAGAAGTGTGTTCCCCGCGCGAGTGGGGATGAACCGTACGTGGAGGTGATTGATTGAGGCGCGTACTTCGTGTTCCCCGCGCGAGTGGGGATGAACCGCAATCATCACCTTCAAGATGGGGCTTCTCGAAGTGTTCCCCGCGCGAGTGGGGATGAACCGGAGGTTGTTCACTACAGAGATCCCTGTATTGACGTGTTCCCCGCGCGAGTGGGGATGAACCGATATCGCCTATGCGGAAACGCACAATGGACAAGTGTTCCCCGCGCGAGTGGGGATGAACCGACATCACGAGTTTTCAGGAATGTTGGGTAATTGTGTTCCCCGCGCGAGTGGGGATGAACCGACCCCCTAGATTCGATCCTGTGCTACGGAAACGTGTTCCCCGCGCGAGTGGGGATGAACCGCATTTTATCGCCTCTGTTGAACAGACGAATCCGTGTTCCCCGCGCGAGTGGGGATGAACCGGCCACGCTTGGCACGACCTCTACCGCCGATGAGTGTTCCCCGCGCGAGTGGGGATGAACCGCCATTGGAGGCGCGAGGGACGAAAGGCTACCCGTGTTCCCCGCGCGAGTGGGGATGAACCGACAGCTTACTAGAAGAATTGGACGTAGACGAAGTGTTCCCCGCGCGAGTGGGGATGAACCGTTTGGTGTTTCCGAATCGACCATTCAGAAGTGGAGTGTTCCCCGCGCGAGTGGGGATGAACCGCATCCCGCCTATTGGGGCGCCGTTGCAGATTTGTGTTCCCCGCGCGAGTGGGGATGAACCGAGTGTCTATTACGCATCCCTCTTCCAACGATAGTGTTCCCCGCGCGAGTGGGGATGAACCGGTCTCCGGGAACGCCTGGGTATTCGGGAACGCGTGTTCCCCGTGCGAGTGGGGATGAACCGCTGAGGCGATTGACTGGAATAGGCGGGAGCGAGTGTTCCCCGCGCGAGTGGGGATGAACCGGGATCTGTAAATGAGCAAGCGGTGTGAAAAGTGTGTTCCCCGCGCGAGTGGGGATGAACCGTGCACGCTGCCCGGCTACTTGCGCCTGGATAAGTGTTCCCCGCGCGAGTGGGGATGAACCGTGTTGCGGCATGGGTATGAGGCGCATAATCCGGTGTTCCCCGCGCGAGTGGGGATGAACCGCCTACTGATGTAGCATTGAGAAAGCCGGTCTTCGTGTTCCCCGCGCGAGTGGGGATGAACCGAATGGGTTAACCGTATCCTTCTTGACCGGCTTGTGTTCCCCGCGCGAGTGGGGATGAACCGACAGATGCATGAATAAACTCTGGTGTTTAAATGTGTTCCCCGCGCGAGTGGGGATGAACCGTTCCTATCATTTGGAATGGTGGTCCTCTCATTGTGTTCCCCGCGCGAGTGGGGATGAACCGCAGCTCGCCTCCATTGGGCAAATGGAATCATACGTGTTCCCCGCGCGAGTGGGGATGAACCGTATTCGTCCAGTTCGATGGGAGTGCTGGACTAAGTGTTCCCCGCGCGAGTGGGGATGAACCGCCTTATCGGTGGGTCGAATCCAAAAAGCTCCAGTGTTCCCCGCGCGAGTGGGGATGAACCGCGTGTCGAATAGGGATCACAGACGATATTGAAGTGTTCCCCGCGCGAGTGGGGATGAACCGACATCCCTCGTCTTCAAGAAGGTCGGATAGTTGTGTTCCCCGCGCGAGTGGGGATGAACCGAACTTCTCGCCAGGGCCTTCGTCTTCATACGTGTGTTCCCCGCGCGAGTGGGGATGAGATCACAAAGGGGTCGGGAGTCTATTTGGCAGCGCGACGCTGGTGTCATGGCCGGTGAAGTCCATTCCGGGCAGGTATGTGTGTGACCCTCGGCTTGCGACGGGCCACGGGAGCGGTGTTTGCGAACCCACTGATGCGTGTGCGCATGTTCGGACGGGAACGGATGAGGATGTCACGGAATCCCAACGCATCCTGGTCGCACCGGAGGCATTGGGTTTTCTTCTATCCCCCTCTTTCGGCTAGTTACAACCCTTAGGCACTTTCAGGCAGATTCCATCCGTCCGGCTTGGGATGCTACAAGGGGTCCTTGACAGCCAACCGATGGATTCTTAGACTCACGCACCAACTCATTAGGAACCCACATGCATACGGATTGCCCTGTGCGGTTGTCATTCTCGCGGTCTTTCATCCACAACACAGGAGCCTGAGCCCATGAGCGAACCCAATGACACCACGATTGCGTTGAATGTTCGGTTGAAACCCTCCGACTCCTCCGCCCATCCACGCGCGGCGAACTACACGAATGTCGGTATCGCGCAAGGCCTGGATCTTAGCTTCCTTGAGCTAGCTTTGGTTGCAAAGGTAGCGAAGGATGGCCAAGCGCCCAAACAGGCTTTGTGGGTGGCATATTAAGTCAATACGCAGGCCTCCATGTATTCGCGCAACTACGTGCTGACCGGTGGCAGTTGGAGCGACCAGATATTGCAGCAGATCTGGGGAACGATCAGTTGTTTGTCGGCGGTGGCAATGATGTGCTGGACTTCAAAGGCGACAGCGCGGCGTTCACAATTTATTGAAAGGCGGCATAACCGATGGGCTTCTTTGTGTTGTTGGGGTTGATTGCCTACGTCGTGCTGGCGAAATTCATTATCAGGGCGATAGGAAAGTACAGTGAAAGCAAAGCAGGTAAGTATGTTGCGATCATGGCATTTGTCTTGATTCCGACGTGGGACATCATTCCGGGGTACCTCTACCACGAGCATCTGTGTAAGACAGAGGGTGGAGTTAAGGTTTTTAAGGCCGTGGAGGTAGACAAGACCTATTTCCTTGCTGACGGACGACCCGATGAAGAAAAACTACGCAACCTCTTTAACTGGCAGACAACAACTGATCGAGCTTTCTCAGAGATGTTTCATGTCACGAAGAATCAGGGTTCTATTGTTGATAAACAAACCGGAGAACGCTTAGGTTCAGCAACGGATTTTTGGCACTACGGCGGCTGGATCAATGCCACTCTTTTTGGGTATCTATCCTCAAGCACATGCCCCCAATACCCGCACCATAGTGTTTCCAGTAGCCTGTGGCAACAGATAGTTCGTCCGAAGTCCGATTCGCAAAGAGAAGGAGAGTGACGTGACCGACCTTATTCAAACCTTTTATCAGCAAGCCCAATTCTCCATGGCGGCCTATGCGGATCTAGCTGTGGGCATGTCCAGAAGTGACTATGAAGACGCTCTGAAAGCCAAAGGATTTTCATCGCCACAAGCTACCCAATTTGCCGCGACCTATTCCGTGATCAGCACGTTTTCAGATAATACCGGCCTGACTGCCACGCTTTTTCAGAAAACTGGAAGCACCGAGAAGATTCTCGCCATTGCGGGCACCAATGGGCCCTTGGACTTTTTGACTGATATTATCGATGTGGCTGTTCTCGGGACGACCGCGCTTCAGGCACAGTACACGGCACTTCAAAACTATTATATTCAATTGCAGGATGAGCTGAAGCTGCTTCCCGGTGAACAATTCACGGTCGCCGGACATTCCCTCGGCGGGTTTCTCGCGCAAGCGTTTAGCGTCGATCATGCTGATACGATCACGCATGCCTACACCTATAATGCACCGGGTATTGGCGGCATTGTCGCGCAGGTGTTGGAGCTGATGGGTGTTACATCGACAAACATAACGACTCCTCTTGTTACGAACATTCAGGCGCAAGCTGGTCCATCAGCTACAGCGGGACTGGGTACGCTCCTGGGTACGCGCGAGAATGTGTTTATCGAAGGCACATTCCTGTCCCCTATCAACAATCATTCGATTGTGACGCTGACTGATGCCCTGGCGATCTCCAATCTGCTTGCCACCATTGATCCAAACCTGAATCAGAACATCTCCAGTGTTACGGATATCCTCAAGGCTGCATCGAGCGATCCGTTCACGAGTCTCGAAAACGGTTTGGATAGTTTTCGAAAGTTATTTCTGGGAGAGAATGTCACACCGACCGCGCCCAATGACCGCGAAGACTATTACACTAACCTCCTTGCGCTGAAGTCGAACATTTCGCCCACCGGGCAGCCGCTGACCGGGCATACGATCACAAGCCTCGTGAACCAATCAAGTAGCAGTGTGTACAGCCAAGCGAAATCCTTAACAGCCGATGGCCTGGCCTATCGCTATGCCATGAGAGAGCTAAATCCATTTGTCATCACAGGTGCCGACTATAGCCAGCACAATGTTGGCGGCGCGTTGGATCTGTACAATTCGCAAACCGGAGAAGGGACGTGGTCGGCGCTGGCGTTGAGCGATCGGGCGGAGCTGCTGGCCAAGCGATTGACGGTGAACGTCAATGACGACGGCACGGTTCCGACCGACACGCATTACCTGGATCTCCAAAGCGGTTTTGAGGTTGGCGGCATATCCTCCACGAACGAAGTGATCTTCGGCGATGACCGTGTCGGGGATGTCTTGGTTGGGCATGCCGGTGACGATCATCTGTATGGCCGTGACGGTGCCGACACGATCGAAGGAAACGGCGGGAATGACTATATCGAAGGTGGCCTTGGTAATGATCCCCGTCTGAGCGGTGGTGCAGGGCACGATATCCTGCTCGGTCAGCAGGGCGACGATAAGCTCTATGGCGATGCGGGCAGCGATCGGCTGAACGGCGGTCTCGGTGATGACCGATTGGAAGGTGGGACCGGCTCCGATCAATACACCTATGTCACAGGCCAAGGCCAGGACACCATCGAGGATGTCGACCAGCTGGGCAGCATTCGGTTCGGCGGGTCAGTTCTTGTTGGCGGGTTCCGGCACGATGCAGACCCTGCCGGTATGTACACGAGCCTCGATGGCCAGGTCACCTATGTCAAGTCCGGCACGAATCTCATCATCAACAACACCCTCACGATCGAGAATTTCGATTTCGTGAATGGCGCACTCGGCATCAAGCTGGCGGAGGCGCCCAATACGGCTACTCCCGAAGCGCCGACGATTGGCTTCGAGAGCAACGGGTTTCCAACCGTGGTCTTCACTCCGGAAAATCCGGATGGCAGCGCCTGGAACATTGCGCGATTCGGCGAGGTCAACTACGTGCTGACCGGCGGCAGTCAGAGTGATCAGATCACAGCAGATCTGGGGAACGATCAGTTGTTTGGCGGCGGTGGCAATGATGTGCTACAGGGCAATAAGGGGCAGGATCTCTTGGACGGAGGTGCTGGGGATGACGAACTTCAAGGGGGAGAGGGCGATGATGTTCTCTATGGTGGCCTCGGCAACGATGTGTTGGTGGGAACCGGCGCGCTGGCGGACGAAATTGGG
>CXWL01001564.1_pt1 | contig 15612 bp, 16 predicted proteins | sample 590931 | NCBI WGS metagenome assembly CXWL01 (sample SAMEA3498368, study PRJEB10139) | groundwater metagenome | biome: water well; material: biofilm material | place: Germany | collected 2015-04-27 | reverse complement strand
AATGGATAGAGCACCAGACTACGGATCTGGGGGTTGGGGGTTCAAGTCCCTCCGGGCGCACCATGAAATCAACAGGTTGCACACTCCACAGCACTGCCCCATCATCCGTGGTTGTGGTTCCGGTTAAGGTTCCAGCCTGACGTTGAACCGGCGCGAGCATCTCCAGCCCCAACGAGCCATTCCGAACCACCGTCTGCAAATAATCGGGCGCGAGGTGGGCATAGCGGAGGGTGGTCTCATAGTCCGCATGCCCGAGGAATTTCATGATGGCGTACAGGTCGACCCCCGCCATCACCCTTCGGCTCGCCGCGGTATGACGGAGCGTGTGCCAGTTCGCCCCTTGAATCCCCGCCTTGCGCAGCGAGGGCCGGTAGACATTTCTCAAAAAAGAATCGGGACAGAGCGGCTTGTGGGCATCCTTGACCGAGGGAAAGACAAACGAGCTGGATAGGAAACTATCGAGCGAGCGGAGAATCGCCTTGGCCGCGTCAGTCAACGGCACCTTATGCGTCTCCCCCTGCTTGGGCATGGGTAGGGTCAGGATCCCGCTTTCCACGTCGACACAGTCCCACCGGAGCCCGAATTGTTCCGACTGCCTCAAGCCGGTCTCGATCGCAAATTGGACGAGCGCCCACGCCTCCACCGGCAGCACTCCCTTGAGCCGCCGTAACTCCTCATCATTGAGAAATCGCACTCGATGCTCTTCATCGAAGAATGCAAAGCGAGACAGCGGATTGCGGAGGAGCTTGCCATCGGTCACGGCGAGGGTAAACACCCGGCGCAAAAATGCGAAGTGCCGGTTGATGGTCCCGTCCGCCCATCGGCGTCGCTGTTGTTTCGTCTTACGATCCGTTTTTAGTTTAGCGCGCATGCGCGCTTGAATCCGCCGCAGATCTTCCGTGGAAATCTCGGTGAGGAGTCGGGCTCCCAGATAGAGCGACCACCGCCGGCCATAGCGTTTTTCGTTGGGCAGACTTTTATTCGTGCTGCCCTCATGACACCGCGCGATCCACGCTCGAAGTGTGATGTCCGTCTTGACGGCAAACTGTTCGGGGAAGAACCGCTTTTCTCGAATCTCCGCCCGCAATCTGGCATGGAGCGCTTTCGCCTGAGATTTGCTATCGCAGCGGAACGTCCGCGCACGGCCGTTGACGAACACCTGCACATACCACCCGGGCCGATCCTTGCGCTGAAAAATGCCTTTATCTTTTCCGTCTTTTCGTGCCATGTGTCCTCCCCTTCCCTTTCCGTACCACTTTCTTTCTGGTTCGATGAGCCGCCTTCCGTAGGGAAGAGCTTCTTGCCACTTTTGATTTGCGTTTCTCCTTCGCCTCTTTCTTTTTTAGATATTGCTCATTAGCCCACGCTTGACTCTGACACGCGCGAGAGCAGAACTTCGCCGAGCTGCGGAATTGCGCAAATAATTGCTTGCATAGCGGGCATCGATGCACCGACCCCGGGTACTTGCTGAGGAGTTGGGCGAGGCAATGAATTAGGGCATCCTCGCCTACTGGTGGAACCTGGAACGCGATACCCTCAGCGGGTGGATGCCCAAGAAGAGACGGAAGTCCCCCCACCATCACCACGCCTTTGGGCTGTTGAGCATCGGGTAAGTTCTTTTGTTTTACCGTTCCTCGCCAAACAACGAACTCCACGGGAAGGGGGCCGATTCTTACCGAACCCGTTTCAACCAAAGCCGACAAGATCGTGCGGCTGCGCTTTGCCAGCACCTGCAATTCTTCGCGGCTCGGTACCCAGGGATTCAGGTTGAATGACGCGAGTAACTGGATGACCTGAACTTCTTCATCCAGCTGGCTGCACTGCTCGTCGCTCAGTGTTGCTATGTCACGCTGCCCGAATGAGACAAACCAATTTAGGAGTTCCCATCGAAGAGTCTCCCATTCATTCAGATCGTCTTGAAGCCCCATGCGTGCAAGCGCCGCGCGAACGTTCTCCCGTTCCTCTCTGCGAAGATGCCCCGAGATCCAGCCTTTAACGAAATCTTGCGCCATGCCTAAGCTTCCAAGTGTTTTCGCAAGAATGACGTAATTGACGGGCTATCCATTGATCTCCAAGCTCTCTTGCGGTATTACGAACTGAGCGCAAGATAATACTACGCTTGAGTGTTGTCAACTACTCTAAGGGGGGAACATATGAAAACTGCCATTGAGCGGCACATTCGAGTCGAAGAGTTCGCGAATCGCAGCGGGTATGCGATTCCGACGATCCGAAAGAAAATTGCCCGTCGTGAGATCGCCTATCGCAAAGTTGGGCGGATCATCACCATCCCAGAAAGCGAGTTGGCGCGGCTTTTGGGCGAGTTACGCGAGGTTATCGCCCTCGATGAAAAATCGGCATGACGCGGCCCACGCCCCGCGGTGACGGAATACCGCCCGACACCGTTCCCGACCTCTGCGACTACCCCATGAGCGACACGGCCATTTGTGAAGCCCGGCGTGTCGGCCTATCACCAGGCCTTCCCTACCGGCGGGGATTTCGAGACCGGTCGCGACTTCCTAGTTGGGAAACTCGACCAACCTTTAAGGAAATTTTGGCTCTCAGTGAGTCCGACTTCCGGCGTTATTTGCAGTGCTCGGCGCTTTATGAAGATGATTTTGTCACGGACCCGCACGACAGTCTCCTCGAAGAGCTGCGGCGCTCCATTCGGAGCCTTGAGCAGCAAGTTACGGCCTTGACTCGATTGCTGAAGCCTTCTGTTGCCCCAACGCCACAACAAGGTACACGGCTGGCCACTGGCGCCGCCAGACAAGAAGGTCTCCGTGTTGACTCCCGCTGAGATCATCGACCTCGGGAACGGCTATGCCATCGTCTGGCCGGACGAGAACATCCGGTTCCTCATCGAGTACGTTACCAATGAACGCAACGGCGTCATTGGGGAGATCACGGTGTTCGCGTCTGGCGTGACCCTCTGCGAATCGCTTCGGATCAACCTGAACGCGGAGCCAAAAACAAAAAGCATTGCGAAGAAAGTGCATGAATGCGACGGCCGGCTGTCGCTGCCAGACTGGGCCAGGCTGATTGAATCGACGTGTGTCCTCACTCTTCGCCGCTTTCGACGCGGGGAACCGTCGCACTATCTCGACCGGCACACGCGGGTTGACCCGCTGACATTCGCGCTCCATCCCCTCGTACCGAGAAAGAAACCGTGCATTCTCTTTTCAGATGGCGGCAAAGGCAAATCCACACTGGCCTTGGCGCTGGCCCTGGCGGTGAATGTGGGAGGCCACATCGCGGGGATCTCCGCCTTGAAAGGCAAAGCCCTTTACCTCGACTGGGAGGACGATCGGGATGTGCACGCCCGCCGTGTGCACGCAATTCAAGCCGGGCATCCCGATCTCCGCGATGCGGGCGTCGAATACCTGCGCTGCTCGGCGGTGCTCTGGAAGCAAACCTATCCGCTGGTCAAACTGATTCAGGAAAAAGCGATTACCTTTGTTGTGCTGGACTCCCTGATGGCCGCTATGGGCGGCGATGCGTCCGCCGAAGCCACTGGGCATTTGTTTGCGGCGCTTCGGCAGTTCAATGTCGAAAGCCTGTGCATCGGGCATGTGCCCAAGCAGAAGGGGGAAGGCCAGGACCATCAGACGGTCTACGGCTCAATCTTCAACCAAAATTATGCGCGGGCAGTCTGGGAGCTCCAGACCGAGCAGGAAATTGCGGAAGACAGCGCCGTGCTCGGCCTGTTCCACCGAAAATCCAACCTCAGCCGGAAACATGCCCCGCTCGGCTTGAAGGTCACGCACAACGCCGAGGGCACTTTTATCCGGTATGACGAATTCGACCTATCCCAGACTGCAGAACTCATCAACGCGCTGCCCCTCCCGTCCCGCATCCGCAATTTGTTGGATTCAGACGGCATCCCCCGAAGCTCGAAACAGATCGCGGAGGAGTTGGGTGTGAAGCAGGCCACAGCACAGGCGACCCTGTCACGCTACAAGGGTCTGAAATGGGGCCGGATTGGTGAAAATCGTGAGGCAAAATGGACCACGATCAACTCCTAACAGCCCCCGAAAAACGACCCATAACATCGACCCAGAACAGGGGTGTACCCATAACAACCCATAACACCCATAACAACGTAGATAAGCCTCTGTTTCTATTGAGCGTTGCTGTTATGGGTCACTCGTAACAGTGAACCCATAACACAACTCCGGTCTCTTTAGAGACCGGATGTTATGGGTATGGGGTATACGGTTGAAGAAAAAAAGGGGAGCCAACAATGAACCGCTTGAAGCAGCGCCCGACCTCGTCGGCCAAGCGCCTCAAAGACATGACCGCAACAGATTCGCTCGCTCGCGTCCGTCTCTCCATCGGTCAACAAAAGGTTCTCGATGGGCTAGATCGAGGCCGCCGGCTTGCGATTCAAAATACAAAGATACAAGCGGCGCTTAATGCCCAGTGGGTCATGGATTTGGCCCTGAAAGATCTCGCGGCTGGCGGTCCAGCACGCGGGCGAGCGAAGCGTGTCGCAATTGATCTGGATGCACTGGGGGTGAAATTAACACAGCGTTCAACTCGCACCACCATTTCTTCTCTGGAGCGCAGCGTCAAAAGAATTTTGGACAAGCTCTCTGTCTGTCCGATTGCCTCGGTGCAGGATGGGACAAACAAGGAGGCTGCCCATGCAAAACAGAAATGAACCACTGCCAGAAAACCTGCAAATGATTGTCGATACCCTAGCGTCCGCCACCGAACTCCGGATGCGTCAGTGGCTCGATCGTCAGGAGGAACTTCGACGACCGAAAAATCCTCGGCTGAGCCTGGCCCGCACCATCACAGGCTTGGCGTACGGGAAGCTCGATGGAGAGGATCGCGAAGTGTTAGAGGAAACGGCCCGCCGTAATAATTTGGTGTTCGATCCCCTGCGGCCCTTCATCGAGATTCGCGATCTCTCCGCAGCGGTGCCATGGGTAGGCGGATTTCTCAAGCAAACGGACACGCGCGAGCCCGTAGACATCCTACGGCCATGGAGTGTCACAGCGCGAGCCGGACTGCTAGTCGAGACCGGGCTTATCGGTGACGTGGCCATTCCAAAAGTCACGGGCAAAGCGACGCCAGGCTGGCTCAATACAGAATCCACCCAGGTCAGTCCCTCGACACCGACTTTATCCCAGGTGGCCATGGTACCGAAAACGGTGGGCGCGGTGATTGCGTTCTCGCGCCAGCTCGCGCGGCAGGCCCATGCGGATCGTGTCGTGGGTCGGGAGCTGCTCGGGACGCTGGGGACGGCGATCGATCAAGCCGTGCTCAGTGGATCGGGGGCCAGTGGTCAACCGCTGGGGCTCCTCAATACATCGGGCGTGCAGGCACAATCCGGGACCACGTTGAACGCCGGGGTCGGGACGATGAAAAGGAAATGCGCCGAGGCGAACGCGACCGATGAAGCGATCGCCTTCCTGAGTACGCCGGCGGTGCGTGAATTGCTCGAAGGGCGCGAACGCGCTGCCGGGGGTGGTCGGTTTGTCTGGGACAAGGATCAGGTGGCCGATCGTCCCGCCTTCGTCTCGACGGACGTGCCGACCGCGACGATGATCTGCGGCGATTGGTCCTTGGTCTACTTCGGAATCTGGGGCCAAGGCTTTGTGCTTGAAATTAATCCGTACGATCCGATCGGTTTTAAGTCCGGCATCATTCACGGGCGGATGCTCCTGTCCTGCGATGTGGCTGTGCTGCATCCCTCAGCGTTTGTTACGGCGCAGTCCATCACCTAATGAGCTAGGTAACGAGGTGGTCTGATATGCAACCTGAACCTTTGAACAAAGCTCCGGTGCCGGTTAATCCGCCTCACTTAATGCGGCCGGTTCGTGTTCAAGTGCTGCGACCCTTCCGCGTGGCAGGAAAACCTTTGGCGATCGGCGACGAAGTGGAGATCGAGTATCACTTAGCGCGCGATTTGTGGGCGATCGGAAAAGTTGAGCTACTGGCGTAATGTAAATACGGCGCGTCTGGTTGCGCGCCGGGGCGGCCAGAGCCGCGCTAGCGGTCCTCCAACGCTAGCGCGGCATTTTTACTGGCCGCCCAGTAACAACAGGCATGGATCTACCCCTAATAGAAAAACCTTGGGTCCCTCTGGAAGATCCACCAATGCGGGTGAGCAAGTCCTCGCAATTTCGCCAGGGGGAGGGGAAAAATTTGGGGCTTGTTTTCCCAAGGTTTCTGAATTCTGAGGAAACGGTCATGCTCTCGCATCGACCGTGGACGTTGCACTGCATCAACTCTGCCGCTACCGATCGCGTGGTCCTGAACTGCGCCAGACCAGATGGAAGGGACGCTGATTTTCATGTCGGGTGAACCTACCCTCTTTGGTCAGGAGCGGTGGAGCGCGATGGAACTGGGCGAGGCGCTATGTCTGTCAACTCAACGCATCAACCAACTCGTAAAGGAAGGCGTCCTGCCGGCAGCGATCGAGGGCCGCTATACCCCACGAGACGCGGTCGCGTCGTATGTGCGGCATCTCAGGCAGCGCGAGGCAGGAAAGTCGCAGGCCGGCGAAGCGGTCACGAAGATGCAGCTGGAAAACGAGATGCGGCGGATCAAATTGCGGCGGATTGCCCGAGAACTGGTGCCGGTCGCCCAAGTGCAGAAAGACTGGTTCGAGATGGGGCGGCGGGTGCGCGATGGGTTGTTGAATTTGCCCAGCCGTTTGAGCGGGGTGTTTGCCGCGGAGGCGAGTCAGGAGAAGATTTTCGAGCTCTTCACGAAGGAGATCTATGTCGTGCTGACCGAGTTGTCCAGCGGGCAACTCAGCAAACCGGTGACCGTTTCGTTGCCGTTGGAGGAGTCCACGGATCCGGCACGATCCCCCGGCCTACCGACTGTGCAGACGTCTGTACCTGATGGCGCGGGCGCGCCCGATCAAGAGTATGACAACCTCCCAACGGTTGAGGACGCGTTTCTGGATCGAGGCGACGAAGATCCGGACGATCGGTTTGCCGATGGCGATTGAGCGGTGTGTAGTGTCGATCTGTTTTTGAAAGGAGCGGCCATGGATGGATTGACCATGCAGCTAATCAACTTTGAAGAAGCACGGCGAGCGTTTCAGGAAGCGCCAGCGATCGCCGCTCGCGTTACGTGAACAAGGTCGCATCGCATCGTTGAAGCAACTATCACCCCGGCTACTTGGTCGGCGGCAAAAAATCCAGGCTACCCTTTCCCTTTCGGGAGGGACAGGGTAATCCCATTCTTTTCGAGTTCACGCACATGCCCTTCAAGGATCCCCTGGATAATGAAGACAGCGGTGAGGCCCGCAGAGGAGTCGTTTCCACACGCCACAAACCACCCGTTGATGACGCAAGAATCCCTCAGCTCAAATCCCAGAGACGGATTCTTCCGCCCTTACAATTAATTCACCCACCTATAAGGTGAAGGCCTTATTTACAACGAAGAGGTCTGAGTGTATCATTGCATTCGCCCATGGGGTGAATGGTAGAGGGCCCTTGCTTGATCGTCACATTCAGGACAAAGCGACTCGAACAGTGTTACGTCGAGCATCAAGTGGCCGTGCGGGACTTCGGCAACGACGTGGCACGCCGCTATATCGAGCGCATCAACATTATCAAGCAATCGGCCAACCTCGAAGAGTTGGCGCGGCTGCCCGCCCTTCGATATCATCCGCTCAAGGGCGATCGGGCGGGCTACCATGCCATCAAGTTGACCGGATTCATACGCTTGATTTTTACCCTGGACGGTGATGCCCTGGCCATCGTCCGCATTGAGGAGGTGAGCAAACACTATGATGACTAGTTCAGCCATTCACTCTGATCTGGCGATTCCCCCTGGTGAGTTCTTGCTTGAGGTGGCCGGGGACCTTGGCATCAGTCAGGCCGATTTGGCGCGTCGCATGGGGCGGCCCCCTCAGGCGATCAACGAGATCATCAAGGGTGAGAAGATGATTACGTCGGAGACCGCGCTCCAGCTGGAGCAGGTGTTGGCGGTACCTGCTCATATCTGGACAGGGCTTGAGGCGGAGTATCAGTTGGTGAAGGCCCGCCACCAGGACATAGAAACCTTGGAACAGGAAGTGCGTGGGCTTGACCGTTTCCCCTATCGGGACATGGCAAGATTTCAGTGGGTGGAAAAGACGCGGGACAAGCTCAAGCAGGTTCAGGAACTGCGCCGTTTTTTCGGCGTGGCATCGCTGCACAACCTGGAAGGCGTCAAAGCGTACAGTCCAGCGTTTCGGCAAGCGGTCAAGTTCGCAGCTTCACCGGAAGCCCTGGCGGCTTGGTTGCGCAGGGGTGAATCAGAAGCGCGCGGCATCGACACGCGACCCTACGATGAAAAAAAGCTGAGGGCTGAACTGGCAATACTTCGCACCCTCAGCACCTACTCTCCCAAAGACTTCCTTCCACGGCTTCACACGGTGTTGGCTCAGTGTGGTGTGGGACTTGTGCTACAAAAGCACTTGCCAAAGACCTACGTGAATGGCGCGACGTTCTGGCTCGCCAGCGATAAAGCCGTGCTCATCATGAGCATTCGCGGGAGCTGGGCCGATATTTTTTGGTTCAGTCTCTTTCACGAGATCGGCCATATTGTGCTGCACGATAGACGGCATACATTTCTCGAAAACACCGCGGAAGACCCGCAATGGAAGAAACAAGAACACGAGGCGGACGCCTTCGCACGCGACACGTTGATTCCGCCTCCACAGTATGAGCGGTTTGTCGCCCAACGCGAATTGACCACGGCGACGATTCGAGCGTTTGCTGACAACCTCGGGATCGCGCCCGGCATTGTGGTGGGACGGCTGCAGCACGACAAGGCCCTTGCCCCTCATCAGCAGCATGGGCTGAGAGTGCGATATCAATGGGGAGCGTAATGCATCAGCGGCCACCTCGTGAGGCCGCCTCGGCTCGCCTCAATCACCTCGATCCACGATGAACGCACGGGTGCGCGTCGTCTCGGAGGGGCCGGCGGGAGATCGTCGATCCTAGGGGCATTGTGGAAGAAATAGCACGAGGCACCTTGTCGCAAAATCACAGATGAGCGGAAGAGAGTCCGGGCTCTGTCCGAAACGCGTTCTATCCTTCGAGTGGAAGGAATCTTCGCATGCGTTTGAAAATCATTGCGAGCTGGCGGCCGGCTGTGTCATTGGGATCCGCAGCGCGCAGGCCAAGGTTCACCTTCAGTATATACTCCGCCTGCTCGTCAACTGACCGCCCGGCAGCCGCCGCGCGTCGCTCAAGTTGTTCCATCAGTTTCTCCGGCAGCGTCACATAAATAAAACCATCTTCTTTTCGTATGCGGGTATCCTGGTCGTTGTCCTCGTCGTTGTGATATTCGTTGAGCACGGGTCCTCCTTGGTTGTGGTTCCGGTTAAGGTTCGGTTGTGGTTTCGGTTCGAGTTCTCAGTGTCACGCAATCCCACTTACGCTCAGGTTGAGCGCGGAAAATATCTGATGCTGAAAGAGTTTGCAGGCCATTATTATCACTCAGTATCAACTATGATCAGTGGACTCATTATCCACTACGGATCTGGGGGTTGGGGGTTCAAGTCCCTCCGGGCGCACCACAGAATCAAGGACTTACGAGATGCCGGCTAGCTGGCAAACTTCGGTTGGCCGTCGATTATTTCAACGACGTGGAGATACTATGGATTGGCGTCAAGCGGTGAGCAGGTGAAAACGTTTCAGGTCCGACAAAGCATCCATTACGATCTGATGCTAGCAGCAGGCACGGAGCAGGAAGCGATTCTGAAGGCCGGGGGTATTCCATTGACTCAGTGGGAAACCGAGAGTACCGAGATCACGGCCGAGCTGATCGATGAAACGGAAGAATTGGACGAATACTGATGGGGAAGAGATCAAGGGCAGAGCCGAGGGAAAGCAGCCCTAATGCTCCAATTCGTATCGCACAGCGCCCAGCAACTTCGACACACTAAAGGGCTTTTGAAAGGTCTGCCGTGCCCCAAGGAGTTTCGCGACATCCAAGACATTCTTTTCCTCTATTGCCCCTGAGATCGCAATCACCTTGGCATGGAGAAATTCACGCGTCAGTTCCAAGAGCATGTCCAACCCATTCAGTTCGGGCATGCGAATGTCAGTGATGACCAAATCCCTCGGCCTCTGGCGGTACAGCTCAAGTCCGATGTTGCCGTTGGCAGCCTCCGTGACTTCATACCCTGCAGTTTCAAGAACAGAGCGAAGGAGTGCACGGATAATTTCTTCATCATCGATAATCAGAATAGAGGCCATGACTCTCCCCTATGTGGTTCGCTCATATTTAAGTCTTTGTGCAGCGCATAATTATCGAAGGGACCACTCGCCAGGTCACATCAAGCCGCTCGTCTAATGCGGGACTCTGCTTCAAGATAGACTTCGTCATCCCGATCGTCCGGCTCACCACTGGGAAGTGCCAAGACCTTTCCCTGTCGGACTAGGCAATTCTGCTCGATCACGGAGTCGTGGACACGACCACAATTCACACAACGCCAACTAGTCGCCCACATCTGTCCATAGGTTCCATCAAAGTCTAGAAGTTGGTCTTTTACCATCAAACCCTGACAACGTGTGCAATTCATGATCTGACTCCTTTCACTTTATTGAGTGAACGATCTGGAGAAAGAATAGACCCAGAACAGACCGGGGAAAAGACCTGAAAGTGGTACCTCGGAAGGGGGGGCAATCCTGATGGTGAAGCAACGCCTGCCTATTCGCCACCTCTAGCGCATAAACCCGTGTGGGACGTGACGGCGCAGCGTAGGGGAAAAACGATGAAGGGATGAAGGACGGGTTACAGGCAACACCTGCGTACGAGGTAGCTGAAGAGCTGTACCCCCTTCACGCCGGATCACGGATGTCTATGCCTGTGGCGGTGTGTTGAGAAGGCGGTTAATCACACCCTCCAAATGCTGCCACATGATGGTCTTAGAGACCATCGCCTTGATATTAGTGGCGAGGCTTGCCGCCTGTGCGCTCGGGGACAGATGTCCCGACACTAACACCACCGGCAGATTGGCGTTGATGCGTGCGAGGGCTTGCGCCAGCTGAAGACCGGACATCCCCGGCATATTGTAGTCCGTCACCACGACATCGAACCCCGTCGGGTCGGCGCGAACCGCCTCCAATGCCTCTGCCGCCAAGATACAGCCGGTGACTCTATATCCGCGCGGTTCGAACCAGGCACGTACCAGCTCCACCAACATTGCCTCGTCATCCAAATAGAGCAGATGGCGGAGCCGACCCTGCGTCTCGACGGGTGAAACTTTGACTGGCTCACCTGCGTAGGCCCGCGCCTCCGCAGCGGGGAAATACACAGAAACGGTCGTGCCTCTGCCCGGATAGCTATCCACTATGATAGCGCCTTCGTGTCCCCGAACGATGCCGTGAACCAGGCTCAACCCGAGACCCGTCCCCTGGCCCACGGGTTTGGTGGTGTAGAACGGCTCGAAGATACGTGCCACCGTCTCGGGATCCATACCGCAGCCGGTATCACGTACAGACAGGCAGGCATAGTGGCCCGGCGGCAATGTCGCAAAAAGACTGTGTAACGGCTGGGTCAGCCTGACCGCAGCCAGATCCACTGAGATAGCTCCCGATTGTTTGTTCAACGCATGCCAGGCGTTAGTACAGAGGTTCATCAGAACTTGATGGATCTGGGTGGCATCGGCCAAGACCTGGGGCGTGGCCGCATCGTAAGTTGCCGACAGCTCGACGCCCGCAGGGAGGGTGGCCCGCAACAATTCGAGGGCTTCGTTCACCACAGGAGAGAGAGCCATCACGGTCCGTGACAATGCTTGCTGGTGGCTGAACGTGAGGATTTGCTGCACGAGCCGGGAGGCCCGGTCGCTGGCTTCGAGAATCCTCATGAGGTTCGGCTGTAGCGGATGGTCGGAAGCGACTTTCTTACAAGCCAGCTGTGCATTGCCCATGATGGCGGTAAGAACATTGTTGAAGTCATGAGCAATGCCACTGGCTAGCTCCCCGATCGCTTCCATCTTCTGCATCTGGCGGACCTGATCCTGAAACGCCTGCAAGGCTGCCTCTGCCTGTTTGCGCTCGGTAATATCGCGCACAAATGCATAATCGAGCTCCTCACCTTCGTGCAGAATATAGTTGGCGACCACTTCCACCGGATAGACCTCGCCTGACTTACCGCGATGCCGAGTTTCAAGACGAAGCAACTTCGTATGTTTAAACTCCTCCCAGAACGCATTCCAGGTTTCCCGTGGAAAGTCCGGGTCGATATCCATCACCGATTTGGTCAGTAACTCCTGTTTGGCATAGCCCAAACGGCGACAAGCCGATTCGTTGACGTCAAGAAAATGCCCGTCGGACCCGATGACAAAAATGGAGTCGGTTGCATGGTCCACGGCATATTGTGTCCTCCGAAGCCGGCACTCCGCCAACTTGTGCTCGGTAATATCTGTAGCCACGCCGAGTACGTGGTTGACTCGTCCATCCTCACCCTCGATAGGACGTTTCACAGTCTGAAGCCATCGCACCTGGCCGGCGGCGTCCGTGATCTTTTCTTCGGAAATCACATGCTCCTGCGAGGTATTTATCACGTTGAGATCGACCCGGCGAAAATGCTCTACCTCGTCGAGGTTCGCATTGAAGTCGGCATCGGTCTTGGCTATGAGATTCTCCACCGTCGTCCCATACATATCTGCTACAGCCTTGTTCGCCAGCGTAAAACGCCCCTCTCGGTCTTTCACAAAGATTAAGTTGGGATTGATGTCGATGACTTGTCGAAGGAAGGCTTCCGACCGTTGAGTCTGTTTTTCTGCGTGCTTGCGCTCCGTGATGTCCTGGATAGTACCCAAATGTCTGATGGGATTTTTTTGATCGTCGTACTCAATCTCCTCAAGCCCGTGAACCCAGCGTTCCTCTCCGTCATTGATTCGGACAATTCGGCATTGATAATCGATGCATATTTTCTCCGATTCCTCGTGCGAACGGTACTCGATACATTTCTCCCGTGAATCGGGATGAAGCAAACCAACCCATCCTTCCAACGTGTGAAGAGATGTTTCATCGATGCCGAAAATCTTATACAGCTCCGGCGACACCCTCCATGTTCCAGTAGCCAAATCAATTACATAGCTGCCAAGACCTATCCCTTGTCGCGGCTCGCGCAACACAGGTTCATTCTCCTGCAACAACTCCTGCGTCTTAATAATCTTGGCCTCCTCCGGCACTTGAAGAATTTTTCGTGTTTCCATAATTGGCGCCTCTTCCGACAAATCGTTTTCAGATATCACGCGCCGCCGACTACGGTTCACCCGCCGTGAAGATAGCCATGACAAGGCCCTCTCACCAGGGCTAACACGAGTTGCGGTCGCAACAAAATCTCCAGCTTCACTTCAAAGTGGGCAGGCAGACATAAATGAGCACGTCACGCGCAGTACCGCCGCTGAAAGATACGCCATTCTTATGGGGAAAGAATCCCTACTTTCGGGGGGGGGCAAAGGAACCATTTCCCACAGCTACCCTCCATTCCTCATGCAGGTTTATGGCGAAATAGTAGAATGGGCGCGACAGGCACGAGACGCTGAGTTCGGCAGGCTACAATCTCACTGCTTTTTCTTCTTCCATTCTTGGCTCGCTCCTCTTACGATACGGTCTATGGACTGAGGAGATCCACAGCATGTCAGGCTTGTCGCTCGATCAACTCGAACAACTTATCCAGGGCCATCACTGGGATCCCCTTGCGATTCTCGGTGCCCATCCAACGACCCAGGACAACTCCCCTACCGTTTCGATTCGGTGCTTCCTGCCGGAAGCCAACGAGGTTGCGCTACTACTCAATGCGCAAAGTCCGCAGCCTATTCCCATGAGGCGCATCCATAAAGATGGTCTGTTCGAAGCGACCGTACCGGGGCCACTGGGAACCAGCCCCTACCGTCTCTGCGTAACCGACTACGCGGGGCGGGTATCGGAGCGGCATGATCCCTATGCATTTCCCCCCCTCCTCACCGACTTCGAACTGCATCTTTTCGCCGAAGGGACCTTCTTCAAAGCTTACGAAACGATGGGTGCCCATCTCCGAACAGTGGAGGGTGTCGCCGGGGTCCATTTTGTTGTCTGGGCGCCAAACGCCGCGAGAGTGAGTGTCGTAGGTGACTTCAACCAGTGGGATGGCCGACGCCATCCCATGACAAACCGCGGAGCAACCGGCCTCTGGGAACTCTTCATTCCCGAACTGATAGACGGCACGCTCTATAAATATGAGATCCGGTCGCGCCATCATGACGCTCCGCTCCTGAAAGCCGACCCCTATGCGGTTGCATCCGAACTACGCCCCAAGACCGCCTCGATCGTTCACACAGACATTCCCTATTCTTGGAAGGACCAGGCCTGGATGACGGCGAGGGCACAGCAAAACCCGCTTGCCCAGCCCCTCTCAATTTACGAGGTCCATCTTGGATCCTGGATGCGTGTCCCTGAGGAAGGAAATCGTTGGCTGACCTATGCAGAGCTTGCCGTAAAGCTCATCTCTTACGTAAAGAATATGCGCTATACCCATGTCGAACTGATGCCAATTACCGAGCACCCGTTCGATGGGTCTTGGGGCTATCAAACCACCGGCTATTTTGCAGTCACTGGCAGGTACGGGTCTCCAGAAGACTTCATGGCCTTTGTCGATACGGCACATCAGGCTGGAATCGGTGTGCTGATGGACTGGGCCCCCGCTCACTTTCCAGACGATCCGCATGGGCTCGCCCAATTCGACGGTACGCATCTCTACGACCATGCCGACCCCCGGCTCGGCTACCATCCGGACTGGCACAGCCGCATTTTCAATTACGATCGCCTGGAGGTCCGGAATTTCCTACTGAATAGCGCGCTCTTTTGGCTGGATCGCTACCATATCGACGGCTTGCGTGTGGATGCCGTCGCCTCGATGCTCTATCTCGATTACGGACGGAAAGAAGGAGAATGGATTCCCAATAGGTTCGGCGGACGCGAAAACATCGGCGCCGTCACGCTGCTGAAGGACTTGAATGTCCTGGTTCACCGTGACTTCCCTGGGGCTCTAACCATCGCCGAAGAGTCCACGTCCTGGGCCGGAGTCTCACGCCCCACCTATACCGGAGGACTGGGCTTCACGTTCAAGTGGAACATGGGCTGGATGCACGACATACTGGAATATTTCCGCCACGATCCCGTCCACCGTCGCTTTCACCAAAATCAAATTACATTTGGCCTTCTCTATGCTTTCAATGAAAACTTCGTCCTAGTGCTCTCGCACGATGAAGTGGTCCACGGAAAGCAGTCATTGCTCGATAAAATGCCAGGCGATGACTGGCAACGTTTTGCCAACCTCCGAACCCTCTATGCCTTCATGTATGGGCATCCCGGCAAGAAAATGCTGTTCATGGGTGGAGAGTTCGGACAGTGGAGCGAGTGGAACCACGACACCAGCCTGCAATGGCATCTCTGCAATTTCGATCGGCATGCAGGGCTCCAACGGCTCGCACGAGACCTGAACAGGCTCTACAGCCAAGAGCCGGCGCTGCACGAACTCGATCACGACTGGACCGGTTTCCAATGGATCGATTTTTGCGATACAACCCACTCCGTAATTGCCTTCCTGCGAAAGGCCAAGGATCAGAATAATCAGATATTATGCTTGTGTAACTTCACCCCT
>CXWL01028766.1_pt1 | contig 15614 bp, 12 predicted proteins | sample 590931 | NCBI WGS metagenome assembly CXWL01 (sample SAMEA3498368, study PRJEB10139) | groundwater metagenome | biome: water well; material: biofilm material | place: Germany | collected 2015-04-27 | reverse complement strand
GGTGCGCTCGTTGCTCGAGCGCGGCAAAATCAGTTCAGCCGTGCTCGCCATGGCCAAGCTCTTCGGTCCCCAAAGGGTCTTGCGTGAGCTGGTCAGTCATACTGCTTCGGGTACCAACTATTTGGAGTTCGAGCTCACCCAGCTCGCCTCTCGCCACGCGACGTTGCGGTTCAACGACGCCGCGATCGCCGACTTCTTGTGCGGCGTCATCATCGGCGTGTTGGCGGCGGTAGGAGCGAAGAACCCTGAAGTCGAGCTCGCCGTGGTGAGCCCCGGGCAGGTCGAGCTGTCGTTTAAGTGGTCGTAAGTGCGCGGGTGTGCTGAGAAAACCTACTCAAGAGGGGTCTCGATAGTGGCAACGCCGCAACGCTCGCTGATCTGCGCGCTACACAGAGACCACACGTCATTCCCGTCGGTTGTGTTTTCGACCTGCAAACTCCCGAAGATAGCGGTGTGTGGCGTGACGCGTCAGAACGGCTCAAACACAATAAAATCAATGTGGTGCAATACGTCACCGGTGGCGGTTCGCTTGCAATTAGGCCCTTCCATGCGATGCCTACCTCTGCTCGTTTTGGCGCTGTTGATTGGCTGTGAAGGCTCCATCAAGCAAGGCCCGGGAATACCTGCTGAGGTCAAAGAGCCCTTCGTCGACAGGCTGAACTACTTGTCGCCAAACGGGCCTTACAAGCCGGGGCCTTCGAGCCTGCGCCAACTGACGGTCGAGCAGCTGTCAGCTTCGCTCGCTGACGTGATGGCCTTTACGGGCGCCATTCCCAACGTGAGCTGGAACCAGTCGACCGCCCGGTCCTTGTCTTTGGGCATGGCGACGATGTCGATTACCCCCGCCGTGGTCGAGCAGATGGAGTCGTTCTTCTACCGCGTCGCGAGCGAGACCATGGCTGACGCGGGCAAGCGCGCGGCGTTGGTGCCGTGCGCGCCTTCGGGGGCGCAAGACGAGGCCTGCGCGACGCACGTCATCACCGCGGTTGGTTTGAGGGCGTTTCGACGCCCGCTCACCGACGAAGAGCTCGACAGCTATGTGTACGTCGCCACCAATGCCGGCAAAGAGCTCGACGATTTTTACGCGGGCCTTGAATACGGCCTGGTCGCGATCCTCCAGTCTCCGTCGTTTCTCTACCGCGTCGAAATTGGAACGCCCGAAGACACGCCGGACCCCAAGCGCAAGAAGCTCGATGCGTACGAAGTCGCGTCGCGCATGTCGTTCTTGTTGTGGAACCGGGCTCCCGATCTCGAGCTGATCGCCGCCGCGGGCAAGGGCGAGCTCGACACTGAAGTGGGCGTGCAAAAGCAGCTCGAGCGCATGTGGTTGTCACCGAAGATGTCGGGGCTGAGCGCATTCGCCGACGACTGGCTCAAGCTCGATGGGCTCAATGCCGTGCAGCGTGACCCCAAGCTCTTTCCGGCGATGCCGGCGTCGCTGACCAAGGCGATGAAGGACGAGGTGCGGCTACGGGTCGGCGATGCGGTCCGCTACCACGCCGACCTGCGTGACGTCGCCGACTCGCTCGAGGGGTTCATGAACGAAGAGACCGCGGCATTCTACCAGATGCCCGGCATCGTCGGGGCCGAGCTGCAACGGGTGACGCTGCCTGCCAACGGTCCGCGCAGCGGCTTGTGGGGCACCGTCGGTCTGCTCACTTCCACCGGTCACTACGACAAGGCGTCTCCCACCGGCCGTGGCGTGGTGATGCGCATGGACATGCTCTGTCAAACGGTCGACCCGCCGCCGGCCGCTGTCTCGGAGCTGATCAAAGAACGCGAGAAGATGACCGCGAACATCGTCGTCAATCACGAGCCGCGCACGCAGCGCATGAAGCTCCAAGAGCACTTCATCAACGAGAGCTGCGCCACCTGCCACGCCAAGGTCGACCCCCTGGGTTTGGCGATGGAAAATTTCGACGCGGTCGGTCGGTTTCGCACCACCGACGAAGGGTTGCCCATTGACCCCAGCGGTCGAGCGCTGAACCTCGATTTCAAAGACGCCCGCGAGCTCAACTCGATTATCAAAGAGCAGCGCGTGTTCGCCGAGTGCCTGACTCGCCAGTTCTTCCGTTACGCTACTGGCCACTTGGAAGAGGTCGGCGAAGAGAGCGAGCTCTTCAAGATCACCGAAGAGTTCAAGGCCTCGGGCTACAGGGGCAAGAAGCTCTTCGAGCGAATCATTCTCAGTGACGCGTTTCGTTACTCGGCGATCTGATCAAAACCAAAAGGAAAAAACACACACCATGAGATCAAGATTCGAGATCAATCGCCGTACCGTTCTTCGCGGCATGTTTCGCGGAGCCGCTGTCACCGTGGCGCTGCCGATGTTCGAGGCGATGATGAACAGCAATGGCTCGGCGCTCGCCGCGGGCGGGGCTTTTCCAAACCGCTTCGTGGTCTGGTTCTGGGGCAATGGCGTCATGCCCGACTGGTGGGAACCGAAGACCGAAGGCGCGAATTGGGAACCCAACATCGAGACCGAGCCGCTGCGGCCCTACCGCGACTATGTGAGCTTCGTCAGCGGGTGCAAAGTGCCGTTCAGCATGATTGAGCACGTGGCGGGCCACACCGGCACGTTGACAGGCAACATCGTCAACATGCAGGGCACCACCAACAACGCCGACGCGTTCTATCGGGCTACGCCCTATTCAGGCAGCGTCGATCAGATGCTGCTGCCGACGCTCGGCGCCAGCCAAACGATGATGCCCTTCGGCATTCAGCTAGGGTGCGAGCTCGATAACGGTGGGCCCGCGGCGAATGTGATTTCACATCGGCCCGCGGCGATGCCCTACGGGCCGACCTTTGCGAACACGGCCACCCTCGATCCCGGCGTGGCTTTCGACAGCTTGTTCGGTATCGACTTTCGCCCAGGTCCTGGAGGGACCGGCACCGGCGGCGGCGTGGTCGGCACCGGTGGTGGCATGACGGGCACCGGTGGTGGAGGCATGATCACCAACCCACGTCAGCGTCTGCGCCAGAGTGTGCTCGACGCGGTGAAGGGTGATGCTTCGCGCCTGAAGAAACGCCTGAGCGCGCAAGACCAGCAGCGGCTCGACTCGCACATGGAAGGCATTCGCAACATCGAGACAAGAATCGCGGCCAGCGGTGGCCAGGCGCCTGGGGGGTCAGGGCCGCCGTTGCCTCCGCCCGCGGCATTGGGCGATGGCACTTGCAGCAAGCCGGCGCGTCCGGGTGGGTACGGCAATATTCGCGAGAGAGCCGGCTTGATGGCCGACATCATGACCATGGCGATGGCGTGCGATCTGACCCGTTCAATCGCGTTTCAGATCACCGCCGCGGCGCGCCACCACACGATGCCCGAAGCCGGCGTGACCAAGAACATTCACGACAGCTTGTCGCACCACATCAGCGACCCGGGCAACGCCGAGATGTACCAAGCGGGTATTCGAAACTACATGGCCGCGTTCGCGGACTTCCTGGGCAAGATGAAGTCGGTCAATGAAGGCAGCGAGAATCTGTTGGACCACGTGGCGGTGATGGGTACCAGTTGCACGGCTCACCCCTTTCACGATCACGAGCGGTGGCCGCTGATGGTGGCGGGCCGCGCCAATGGAGCGCTCAAGTACCCCGGCGTTCACTACAAGGCGCCCTACGGCACCACCAGCACCAAGTTCACCTTCACGCTGATGAAGGCTCTCGGGTACCCGGGCAACATCTGGGGCGATGGTAACGGTCAGGTCACCTCAGGTTTCTCAGAAATTCTGGCTTAGACGTTACAAGCCCAGCGGCCGCCCTGACGAAAGCCGCAAGCTCAACCGCGCTGACGCCAGCTCGGTGCGAGATTGAATCTGCCCGACCTCGGCGCCGAACAAGTCGCGCTCAGCTTGAATTACGTCGACCTGGGTCGCGGCTCCCACCGCGTAACGGTCATGCGCCACCTGATCCGCCCGGCGTGCCGCTTCGACCTGTGCCTGCGCCGCCTGCACTTTGATCAGCGCGGCCTTGAGCCGCTGCCAATCAGCGTGAATCAGGTCTCGTGCCGCCAGCCGCGCCCGCTCGCTCACCAGCACCGCGGTGGCCTGGGCGTGGCCCTGAGCGTCCATCGCCATCACCGCCGGCACCTCCAGCCGCCAGGTGAGGTTCAGCCCCGCGTTGTAGATAGCGGTCTTTCCTGCAAACCCGGTGGCGTTGGTTATGCGCTCGGTGAACTGCGCCCCGATCACCGGCACCGCCGCCAGCTTGGCCGCGGTGGAAATACGGCTCGCCGCCTGCACGTCTTTTTCGGCGGCGCGCACCGCGGGCAGCGCATCGAGGTTTTTTTCGAGCTCTTCCAGCGCGGGCTCGGCGCTGAGGTCGTCATCGGGAAGGCCTGCGGCTTCGCCTGGGTCGATTCCGGTCAGGGTATTGAGCGTGCGTCGCGAAACGGCCACCACGTTCTCGGTGTCAGCGACGACTTGCCGGTTGCGCTGTACCTCGGCCCGGGTGCGCAGCAGCTCGAGCTCGGTGATGCTGCCCGCCTTCTCCCGTACCTCTTGGAGCTTGAGCTGCGCTTCCGCCACGCTGACTGACCGCAGTGCTGACTCACGCACCTTCAAGGCCGCAGCGTAGCCGTACCACGCCCCAATCACCTGTCGGCGCGCCAAGTCGGCCGCCGCCAAATCACGTTCTGCGGCGGCCGCTGATGAATGGGCTGCCGCGCTCGCTCGAAACCACCGCGTGGTGTCGATGAGCGGCAGATCGAAGCGAAAGGTAGCGTCGAACTGATCTCCGGGGGCGATGATGATGCCGTTGAAAACCACCGGCTCTTGGTGCGCCCACGCGCCGGTGGCGGTGAAAGTTGGCAGCAACGCCGTCCACGCTTGCCGCGCCTCGGCGGCCGCCCGTTCGCGCTGCTCGATGGAAATGCGCCGATCGACGTTCTGCCGGTCAGCGGCTTCGAGCAGCTCTTTCAAGCCCGTGGCATTCACGCTGCCCGCCACGGTGAGCAACAAGGTCAGAACCAAGCGGTTCATTTCACCACCTCACCGTCGAAGGTGGTGCGCTCGTCAGCTTCGTCGAGGTGTGAGCTTACCGGCTTGGAGCCCTTACCCTCTCGCCAGCGTGCAAACGTGAGCGACACCTGATCGAGCCACGAATAGGCCACCGGTACCGCCACCAGGGTCAGCAGCAGCGAGAACAATTGCCCGCCTACCACCACGCCGGCGGTGGCACGGTTGAAACCGCTGCCGACNNGTGGGGCACGGTTGAAACCGCTGCCGACGCCACGAGCAGTGACGAGGGGAATCATGCCGGCCACGAAAGCGAAGGTGGTCATCAGAATCGGGCGCAAGCGGTCTTTGTTGCCCTGCAGAATCGCCTTCAGCTTCACCTCGTCATCGAGCGCGCGCACCAAGGGGTCGCTCCGGTCAATGGCGGTGTGACGGTTGGGAGGAATCAGCCATTGCAGCAGCATCAGCAGACCCAGAAACAACATCGTCACCACTTCGAGAATGCCAGTGAAAACTCCCACTCGCTTCTGACTGCGCTCAATTGCGCGGTCCACCGCTTCAGGGGACAGCAGCCCTTCCAAGGCTTGCTTGAGCATCGCCGGGCGAAGGGCGCCGTTGGGGCTGCGCGCGACTTCGATGGCTTTGGCAAGCCGTGGTTCCCATTCTTCACGCAGCTGTTCGGTGTGGGCGATCTGCAGAATGCCGTTCTTCTTCACCACGCCGAAGAGCACGAAGATGCCCAAGAAGCTGTAGAGGTCCAGCGCCTGGCCGAAGATGATCACCGAGAGCACCGCGAAGGGGAGGGTGAGCGGCAGCGACATCAGAATCGTCACCGGGTGCAGCCACGACTCGAACTGCGCGGCGAGAATCAGGTACATGAAGAGCATCGACGCCAAGAGGCCCACGATGAAGCTGATGCCGGTTTCTCTCATCAGCTTCGATTGGCCCTGCGGTTTGATCGAAAAGCCCTTGGGGAAGTTCTCGGCGTCCAACGTGCTCTTCACCCCTTCAATCAACGCGCCCTCGTCGGCTCCCGGCTTTCCGTTCATCATGAACGTCACCTGACGCTCGCGCTGGTAGCGCAGAATCGAGCTCGGGCCTTCCGATGGGCGCATCGTCACCACGTCAGCCAGTGAGACCAACCCCAATTTGCGCGACGGTACTGTCAAGAGCTGCAACGCGTCTTCGTTGGTGCGGTACTCGGGCGTAGCGCGCATGCGCACTTCGTACTGCTCTCCCTTTTCTTCGTAGGTCGACACTTTCTGGCCTGCGACCAAGAGCTGCATCGCCTGGGCAACGTCGGTGACCTGCACGCCTAAGTCAGCGGCCCGCTCGCGATTGATGTCCACCGCGATCTCGGGCTTGCCCACCACCAGCGTGCTGTCGACGTCGACCGCGCCGGGCAGCGCCTTCAATTTTTCGAGAACCTTAGGGGTGGCTTCGACCATTTTTTCGAGGTCCGGCCCCGAGAGCACGTACTGCACACGCGCGGTGGACTGAGCGCCGCCGAATTCGTTCACGTCTGAAATGGTGACCCGCAGATCCTTCGGTAGGGCGGGCAAGATCTTCTGCCGCACCACGTCTTTGAGCTCGTTCTGCGTAATCTCGCGTTTGTCCGGAGGCAAAAGCTTCACGTAGATGCTGGCGAGGTTGGGCGTCTTGCCCGCGTCGTCGCCGATGGTGAGCAAGGTCGCCACCACTTCGGGCATTGCCCGCACCGTGCGCGCCACCCGCTCGCCCACCACTTCAGTCGCGGCCACGCTGCGCCCTTCAGGCAGACGCACGCCGATCACGAATTGGGCACGGTCGTCGATGGGCAGAAAACCCTTCTTCGCTATGCGGCCAAGTGGAATGAGCATGAGAAAAGTCAGTATTGACGCCGTCACCACCACCCAGCGGTGGCGCATGCCGAAGCCGAGCAGCCGCACATAGCCCCGTTCTAGGGGGCGGTAAGCGACGTCGACCACCCGTTCGAGCCCGGACCTGTGTTTCACGCCTGGCGCCTTCGCCTTCAGCCACAAGCTCGAGAGCATCGGCGTCATCGTGAAGCTGACCAGCAGAGACACGGCGATCGAGAACGACATCGTGATGCCGAAGCTGGCGAGAAAGCGGCCGGGAATGCCCGCCACGAAAGCGATGGGCACGAACACCGCGATCAGCGACAGCGTGGTGGCGAGCACGGGCAGGCCGATTTCCTTGGTGGCCGCGACCGCCGCTTCCTTGGGTGCGTACCCCTTCTCGTCGACGAACTTGAAGATGTTCTCGAGCACCACGATCGCGTCGTCGATGACGATACCCACCGCCAGCGCCAGGGCGAGCAGGGTGATGCTGTTGAGCGTGTAGCCCTGCATCTTCATCAGCGCGAAGGTGCCGATGATCGAAGTGGGTATGGCCAGCGCCGCGATGATGGTGCTGCGCCAGTTGCCCAAGAACACGAGCACCACCAGCGCAGCGAGCACGGCGCCCCATATCAAGTGCGAGGTGACGGCTTCGATGCCGGTACGAATCACCGCCGAGCCATCACGCTGAATCTCGAGCGTGTAGCCGGGCGGCAATTCTTGAGCGACTTCCTTGATGCGCTCGCGCACCGTATCGACCACTTGCACGGTGTTGGTGCCGGACTGCTTGCGCAGGGCGAGAATGACGGTGCGTTCGCCGTTCCACAGCGCAGAAGTGGCGACGTCTTCTACCCCGTCTTCCACTGTGGCCACTTCGTCGAGCCGCACCGCGCGGCCGTTCTGCTCACGAATGACGATGGCCTTCAACGCATCGACATTCTCGACGCGGCCGTTCACCCGCACTGTCAGGTAGTCGCGGCTGGTATCGACGCGGCCACCGGGCAAGGTAACGTTCTGGGCGTCGATGGCGCGTGCTACCTCCGCCGGGGGAATACCGAGAGACCGCAGCTTCACCGGGTCGACCGCCACGTTCACCTGGCGCTTGCGGCCGCCGATGATCAGCACCTGGCCGACGCCGCTCAACGATTCTAACCGGCGCCGGACGACGCGATCGGCGATGTCGGTGACCTGGCGCACGTCCTTGCCCTTGGCGTTGAGCGCCATGTAGAGAATGGGCTGCGAGTCGGGGTCGATTTTTTGAATAATCGGAGGGTCGATGCCACGCGGTAGCTCGGCGAGCACCGCGTTGATCTTCTGCTGCACTTCTTGCGCGGCGACGTTGACGTCTTTCTCGAGCAAGAACTGAATGATCACCTGGCTCACGCCTTCAGACGAGATGGAACGCAGCTCGTCGATGCCTGAGATGGTGTTCACTGCGCCTTCGATCTTGTCCGAGATCTCGGTCTCCACGTCTTCGGGCGAGGCGCCCGGCAACACGGTGAGCACGGTGATGGCGGGAAAGTCGATCTTCGGAAACTGGTCGACCCCCAGCTTGCCGTAGAAGTTCAAGCCCACCACGATGATCACGAAGCTCAAAACCGCGGCGAACACCGGCCTTTTCACAGAGACTTCAGCGAGCCACTGCATGGTGCGTTCTCCTTGATGAAGTGGTCACTGAACTTGTGAGCCGTCGCGCAGACCGGGCGGAGGCTTGACGATGACTTGGTCGTCTTTGGTCAACGGCTCGAGCACGGCGACACGGCCGTCTTTCTCGGCGCCCAGACGCACCACCATTTCGTAGGCTTGGCCGTTCTTGGCCAAGAACAGACGCTTGATGGTGCCGTCGGCGGTGATCGCTTCTTTGGGTACGGTGGCTTGTTCTTCTTCGCCCGTCTTCAGGAGCACGGTGGCGAACATGCCGGGCTTGAGCGCTCCGCCGTCGTTGGGGGCCGTGGCTTCGACAATCAGGTCGCGGGTGTTGGCGCGCAGGGCGGGGCTGACGAACTGCACTGTCGCCGGAAAAGTGCGGTCGGGGTAGGCCGACACGCGCACTTCCAGGGTTTGCCCCTCGCGAACTTGAGACACGACCGCCTCTGGCACGCTGATGTTGATGCGAACCGGGTTGATGGCGAAGACGCTCGCCACCTTGGTTGAGGCTTGCACGTATTCACCGACGTTGACGAAGCGCTCGCCGACGATACCGTCGATGGGTGAACGAATCAGCGTGTCGCCCGCGAGTTTGCCGGCGAGGTCGGCGTTGGCCCGGGCCGCGGTCGCCTGGTACAACTGCGCGGTGCATTGGGTCTTCTGACGGTCGAATTCAGACTGGGCCATCGCGCCCTGTTTGAAGAGCGTGTCGGCGCGGGCACAGTCTTGGCGGGCGAGCTCGACTTGAGTCTCCGCGGCTTGCGATTGCGCGTTCGCGGCCGCGGCCGAGAAGCCGGCGGCGCGCTTGTCGACGAGCGCGATCATCTGCCCGGCCTTCACCGGCATGCCCCGTTCGACGTAGGTCGAAGTAATACGGCCGGCGACATTGGCGGCGACCTCTGACTGTTTGTCGGCCATCACGCTGCCGGTGAGCGTCAGGTTGCGCGGCATTTTTTCGTGCACCACCGGCACCGTCTCGACGTCCACAGGAGGTAACGCCATCTTTACCGGCGCCGCGGCGTTGGGCCGTTCTTCGGCGGCTTGTTTGCAGGCCGGCAGAGCGAGCAGTGCAAGGAGTGGGACGAGTCGCGCGCTCATTTAGGTTCTCTTTCTAAGGTGAAGACCGTGACTGAAAATTTGGGTGATGCTCTTGGCGTAAGGGCGCACGTCGCCGGGGCTCAGGGTATGGGCGCCAGAATGAATGCGGCCTAAGTGCGAGAGCATCACCGGCATGTGGCAGGCGCCCAAGATCGCCATCGCCGAAACTTTGGGGTCGGCGATGGTGGCGAGCCCCTGCTCTTGGGCCCGCTTCAGCCAAGCTTCAATCGCCCGCACCGCGCGCAGCCCGGGAGGGTCTTTGTAGAGCCGCTTCAAGTCGGCCGAGGTGAGGCTGCTCTCTCTCAGTGCCGTCATGCAGGGGTATTGGTCGTGGAGAAAGCCGAGAATCGCTTCCACCACTTGCGAGAGTTGGGTTTCAAAGGGGCGCTGATCAGGCCCGTGTTCCAGCAAGTCGAGAAACGGGGGTTTCTCTGGAGGCTTCAGAGCCGCCATCAGCAGCGCCTTGCGGCTGCCGAAGCGCTTGAAGAGGGCGGGGGAAGTGATGCCGAGCGAGCCGGCGACGACATCGAGCGATACGCCGGGGCCCTGTTGAAAGACCCCGCGCCGCACGGCGGTGATGATGTCTTCGTCGCTGACGAGCCGGGGGCGAGCCATGAGCGGTAAGTTAGTAACCAGTCACTAACTTTGCCGCAAGTGAAGTTTTGTGAACGAAAGGTTACAGGGTCGTAGCGCTACCGTGCCGGCGCGTTGGCGAGAAACTCGATCAAGTCCATCTTGGTGACGATCGCCGTGACCTTCTGACCGTCACGCACCACCGCCACGTTCCCCTCGGCGAAGATGTCCTTCAACTTGCTGATGCCCGTCTCGGGAGTGACCACGCCCTGCAGCGGCTGCACCAGCTTATCGATGGTGTCAGTCATCTTGTGGGTGCCGCCGATCAGCCCATTGAGCAAGTCGTGCTCGTGAATCATGCCCACCGCGCTGCCGTCGGTTTCCACCACCGGCATCTGGCCCACGCCTTCTTTCTTCATCCGCTCGGTGAGCGCTGCCACCTTGTCGCCACGGTGCGCGACGATCAACGTCTGCGCGCGGGCGCGGATCACATCGGCCACGTTCCCCGGCCCCTTGTCCTCGAGGAAGCCGTTGTCCCTCATCCACTCATCTGAATAGAACTTCGAGACGTAGCTCGAGCCGCCGTCGGGCAGGAGCACCACGATCGTCTTGCCCTTGCCGACTTCTTTCGCCAATTCCAACGCCACGTGCACCGCCGAACCCGAAGAGCCACCGGCGAAAATGCCTTCTTCACGCGCCAACCGCCGCGCCGCTACGAATGATTGCCGGTCATCGACCTGGCGCACCTGGTCCACCACTTTGAAGTCCATCGCCGCGCACAGCATGTCTTCGCCGATGCCTTCGACCTTGTAGACGTGTGGGGTGCCGATTTTGCCGGTCTTGAAGTAGCCCGTGTAAATCGAGCCAATCGGGTCCACGCCTACGTTCTGAACCTTGGCGTTCTTCTCTTTGAGAAACTTGCCGGCGCCGCTCATCGTGCCTCCGGTGCCCAGGCCCGAGACGAAGTAGTCGAGCTTGCCGTCGGTCTGGTCCCACACTTCGGGGCCGGTGGTGAGGTAGTGCGCCTGAATGTTGTCGGGGTTGTGGTACTGGTTTGGGTAGAAGGCGCCGGGCGTTTCTCGCGCCAAGCGCTTCGCCGTCTCGTAGTAGCTGCGCGGGTCTTCGGCGGCCACGTTGGTCGGCGTCACCACCACCTGCGCGCCCAGCGCCTTCAGGCGGTTGATTTTTTCGAGCGACATCTTGTCGGGCATGGTGAAGATGCACTTGTAGCCCTTCACCGCCGCGATCAGCGCCAGGCCCATGCCGGTGTTGCCCGAGGTGTTCTCGACGATGGTGCCGCCAGGTTTGAGCAGCCCCGCCTTCTCGGCCTGCTCGACGATGTACACTGCCATGCGGTCTTTGATCGCTCCGCCGGGGTTCATGTACTCGCACTTCACCAGCACCGTGGCGTCGTTGGGGCCGGTGAGCTTGTTCAGCCTCACCAGCGGGGTGTTGCCGATGGCCGAGAGAATGTTGTTGTGAATTTTCATGACCACACCTTTCTAATGCGGGCGCTTGCGGAAGCGATCGTTTTTTAGCAGCGACTCGATACGCTCGAGCACGTCGGCCTTGTACACCCGTGAGCCACAGCTGCGGCAGGCCCCTTGGGGCACGTCGGTGAGCACCACCACCTTGGCATTCACCGTCATCCGCACCTCGACGGAACGGTGCTCGTAGATACCGAGGCAGGGGCAGTGGCCGTAGTCAGGTTTCAACACGTCGTTCTCGTAGTCTTGGTCACAGGAGCCGCCGTAAGATACAAAAGCCCGTGGCAAAGGTCCCGTCTCCTCATAGCGCCAACCCGTTCGAAGCCGTCGAAAAGACCCAGAAGGTTCGACCGGCGAAGAGCGAGAGCGCCGCCCCCCCGAAGGAAGCGAAAGCCGTCACCCGAGAATCGGCGCCTTTTCGGCCTCCGCCGGCCGCCAACACCCTGAAGAAGCCCGTCAGCGCTCCACCGTCGGCGCCTGTCAAGAGCGCGAAAGATGACTTCGCGGCCAGGGCCTCGCCTCCCGTTGCCCAACAGCCACCCCCGGCGTCCACTCCGCTTGCGGTGCCGAAGTTGCCCAAAGCGGTCGATTCTTTCGCGGTGCTCCACGCAGCGTTGGAGCACGGCACTTACTTCGTCGACGACGACGCCGAGCCCACACGCGAGGTCGAGCCCATTGACCCCGATTTCGCCGCCGCGATTGAAGAAGTCAGGGCTTTGCTCGAAGAGGTGCAAGGCGTGGTGCGGGTCGGCGCCGGCCGAGATGAAGCGCAGGCTCCGGTGATTCTGGTCGTCACTTCTCAAGGCTTTGGCGAAGCGTCGATGAAGCAGGTGCCAGAAAAGGTGAAAGGCTTCTCGACGTTAATCACCGTGCCGTACACTCTGTTGCCGCTGCGGCGCGAGCGATGACCGCCATGGCTCGTTCAACAAGGGGTAATTGAAGTTGGAAATCGAACAGACATTTCGAACTCAGGTGGAGCAGGCCACGGGCAGCAAACTGAAGAGCCCGAAAGTGGTCAAGCTCAAGGGCGATGCGAGCAATCGCTCGTATTACCGCATCGCCGATGGCAACTCGAGCTGGGTGGCGATGGTAATGCCCCCCGACGCCAAGAAGGCCAGTGAAGAGGCCACCAAGGGAGAGCCGCCCAAAGAGCTGCCCTTCGTCAATGTTCATCGCTACCTCACTGGCTTGAAGGTGCGGGTGCCGCACATTCTTCGCTACGACGAGCCCGCCGGCATCATGGTGCTCGAAGACCTCTCAGACGTGACCTTCGAAGAAGCGCTGCGTGCCACCGGCAAGCAGGAAGCACTCTACAAAGAAGCGGTGGAGCTGCTCGCCCACCTCCGCGCGCGAGCGGAGGCTCACCCCGACCCTGCGTGCTTGGCCTTCACCCGAGCCTTCGATGAAGACCTTTACGATTGGGAACTGCACCACTTTCGCGAGTGGGGCATGGAAGCGTGGAGCGGCCGAAAGTCCACCGGCGAAGAACGCGCGATTCTTGATTCGAACTTTCGCCGCATCGCCCGTGAGCTTGCCGCCGCGCCCAAGGGCTTCACCCACCGCGACTATCAGAGCCGCAACATCATGGTGAAGACCGGCGAATTGGTGGTGATCGACTTTCAAGACGCGCTGCAGGGCCCGCGCCAGTACGACTTGGTGGCGTTGCTGCGTGACAGCTATGTGGAGCTGGAGCGGCCCTTCGTCGATGCGATGTTGGACCATTACATCGTCTGCTTCGAGCGCGAGACCGGCGAGCACATCGACGCCAAGGCCTTCAAGGCGTTCTTCGATTTGCTCACCGTGCAGCGCAAGCTCAAAGACGCCGGCCGCTTCGAGTTCATCAACCGCGTGAAGGGCAACCCGGGCTTTCTGCCGTCGATTCCGGCGTCGCTGCGGTACGTGAAAACCGCTTTCGACAAGCAGCCCGAGCTGTGGCCGCTGCGCAAGTTGATCGCCGGCTACGTTCCGGAGCTCGCGTAAGCAATGAAAGCGATGGTGCTCTGCGCGGGCTTGGGCACACGCTTACGGCCGCTGACGAACCACTGGCCCAAGCCGGCGATACCGTTGTTGGGGCAGCCGCTCTTTCGGTACACGCTGGCCACGCTGAAGGCCGCGGGCATCACCGACATCGGCATCAACACCCATCACTTGCCGGACGTGATGCTCCGCGTGGCGAGGGACGAATGCGCCCGCTTAGGCTGCACCATCACCACGGTGCACGAGCCGCAGATTCTGGGCACCGGGGGGGGCATTCGCGGGCTGCGTGACTTTCTCTCCGACGCTCCTTTTCTGGTGGTGAATGGGGACGTTCTCTTCGCCGCCGATTTTCGGCCCTTCATCGAGGCGCACCTGAAGTCGGGAGCGGAGGCGACGATGGTGCTCCTGCCGATGCCGGAGGGTGAAAAGTTCAACCCCGTGGAGGTGGACGAGTCCGGACAGGTTCGCCGCATCGCCGGGAAGGGGCCGGGAGGGCAAAAGCTCTCACCGTGGCATTTTAGCGGCGTGCACGTGCTCTCTCCGTCGATCTTCGACTTCATCGCTCCCGTGGGGCCTACTGACATCAACCACGACACGTATCTACAGATGCTGGCGCAAGGCCGCGGTGTGCGCGCGCACCTGCTCACCGATACCCAGGTCTACTGGTCTGACTTGGGCACGCCCGCGCGTTACGGGGCCACGCACCAACAGCTGCTCTACGGGCAGGTGCCGATGGCGCAGTTCGGTGACGCGTCGCCGTTCCGAGGCTTGCGCTCGAGCGGAGTGCACACGTTTATTCACCCGTCAGCGTCGATGTCAGACGCGAAAGTCGTGGGCCCGGCGTGGTTTGGGGAAGGCGCGAAGTTGGGGGCGGGGGTGCGCATCGGCGCGGCGACCTCCATTGGCCGCAGGGCGCAGGTACCTGACGGAGTGAGCTTGAACCGGGTCGCTGTGCTCGACGGAGTGCAGGTGCCGAAGGTGGCGCTGCTCGAAGACTGCGTGGTCGGCCCTGACGGCCCGGTCGCGTATTAGGTGCCGGGCGTATTAGGTGCCGGACTTTACGTTGTTTACATTCTCGTGCCGAAGACGGGCGAACAGCCGGAGAATGTAAACAACGTAAAGTCCGGCACCCGGCTCGCCCAGCTCGCACCCGGCTCGCTTACGGGTGAAACCGCGCGAGCACTCAGGTCACGTTATCTGTGCTGCCGTTGGCGTTCGCCATTTCAATCAGCGTCGAGCACGCGGCGTCGAGGTTACCGTGCTGGGTCAACACTGCTTGAATCTGAGGGTCGGTCACCATGCCCGACAGCCCGTCGGAGCACAGTAGAAAGACGTCTCCGTCCATCGGGTCGACGCGGGTGACGTCTACCTGCACCGTGTCTTTCATGCCCAGCGCGCGGACGATGACGTTCTTGTGCGGAAACGCCTCAATCTCTTCGGGAGTGAGCTTCTTCGCCTTCAGGTAATCGTTGAGCAGCGAGTGGTCTTCGGTGATTTGCCGCAAGAAGCCTTTGCGAAAGAAGTACACCCGGCTGTCCCCGACGTGACCGATGTACGCCGACGCCCCGGCGAAGTGCAGGGTGACGATGGTGGTGCCCATGCCGCGAAAGCGCTGCTCTGAGCTCGCCTTCTCGAAGATGCGTACGTTGGCGAGCTTGATGCCGGTCGCGAGCCGGTTCTCATCGTAGTTGCGCGTCTTGTCCATTTTGTAAGGCCACGTCGCTTCATGGTCCTTACCGGTCATGCTGAAAAATTCCGACAGCTCTTCAACGGCGATCTTCGACGCGATTTCGCCTGAAGAATGGCCGCCCATGCCGTCTGCCACCACGAACAATTGCTGCTCGGGCAGCAACAGGTAATTGTCTTCGTTGTGGTTTCGCTTCATGCCGACGTGCGTCAGCCCAGCGATATCGATTTTCATGGGAAGTGCATCGGTGACTTGCAAGCGGCTCAAGTTAACCAACTCGGTTCAACGCGGTCAAAGGAACTCGGCACGACGATGCTCGCCTAAAACTCGAGCACATCACCGACCTGTGTACTGC
>CXWL01012749.1_pt1 | contig 15620 bp, 21 predicted proteins | sample 590931 | NCBI WGS metagenome assembly CXWL01 (sample SAMEA3498368, study PRJEB10139) | groundwater metagenome | biome: water well; material: biofilm material | place: Germany | collected 2015-04-27 | reverse complement strand
CTGCGGAAGACGCTGGACTAGAAGGTAGATTAGGCCGCCGCGCCGGTCTCTCGGCCAAGAGCTCGTGCGATGTCTCGCGGTTTTGCACCGAGAATCACGAGGCCGCGCACGAGTAAATCGATCGAAACAGTCCGGTCAGCTGCCTCCATCTTCGCCACGCGAGATTGGCTCGATCGAAGTTGTTTCGCGAGAGTCAACTGAGAAATACCACGAGCCTCACGACGAGCTCGTAATGCTTGGCTCAAGTTCACCTTCATGTCGACTAGTACGACCTCTTCCGGACTAAGCTTCAGGAATGTGCCGACTGAACCGACGCGCCAACTGCGTGCCTCAAGTCGCTTTTGTTTAGCTTTCTCCATCGCCACTCCTCCTTAGCCTGAAACCAGATCATAAGAACGCAATCGTCGTTGACATGCTTCAATGACTTGATGCGGTGTTGCACGTGTCTTCTTGTTAAATACTTCTGCGATCACAATGGCATCGGAATCCACCCGGTACAGAATGCGCCATGTTCCCGTCTCATCAGGCACCCGCAGTTCATGGCAACGCGCGCCAACGATAGGCATCGGACGTGACTGAGGCATGCTCAGCTTTTCACCCCTCTGTAGCCGACGAAGTAGAATGCCCGTCTCAACTCGGGCTGCTGCCGATAACGGCGGACTTTTTACCTCCCCATGTAACCAGACCAGAGGTTTATCAGTCAGGTTCATTGACTATACTGTATGTCATTACTGACATAACATCAAGTGCTCGGGGATTGATTCACTACGCGACGACTCCGCGCAAGACGCGAAAGCCCACTAACCCGACGAAGGGTTCTCGTGATCGGCGGATTGAGGGAAAGAAATGGCAGGGGAGCTTGAAGACGTTACGGAAAACACGTGATGAGTCTTGATGACGATCCGATCAAGTGGCAGCAGGATTTTAGAATTGAGTTTTGTCGGTCGCTTTGGTGGCGTTAGCCTGGAGCTGTGCAAGCACCGCTCGCGCCTCGGGGATAAAGTCGGGTCGGTTGTGTTGTTGGGCGAGGGCTAAGGCATCAGTCGCCAATGTCACGGCTTCCTGATGTCGGCCATGCTCGCATCGCACCTTGGCAAGGGATAAGCGAGCATTGACGGCTTTCGGCGCTCGGTTTACCACCTGCTCCAAAAGCGCCTCTCCTTTTTCAGCATCGCCCCCCAATAGGCTCGGCAGTTTCACCAGTAGTGTTCCTTTCGCCGAGAGCGCATCGATGTGGGCTGGATCGAGTTCAAGAACCCGGTTGAGTTCATTCATCATGCGGCGGAGCCCAAAGAGCGAGGTAAGAGATTCTCCGTCGACACGGAGCAATTCTCCGAGATTGCAGAATAGCGCAAAGTGGGCATCGGCGCTTCCCTCATCCGCCGCCACCGCGCGCTCTCCCATGATCTGCCCCTGTTGAAAATGGGCCAGACGCGTCGCACGATCCACAGCCAGTCTCCCACGATGACATGCTTCAAGAGCCTGTTCGGCAAGATGGTCGCCTGACCCTTGCGCTGGAGATGGCATCGGCAGAAAGAACAGGCCGCTTGCAAGGGTACCCGCCAGTGCGAGAGTTTTCATCCGCATCATTCAACCATTCAACGGGAGAAGGTCAAGCGCTCGCCTGTTCACCGGGAGCCATCATGCCCAGAATATTGAATCCGCCATCCACGTAGATCACTTCACCGGTAATGCCCCGTCCTAATGAGCTGACCAGGAACAAGGCCGTGTCGCCAACTTCACCCTGTTCGGTTGGACGACGGAGCGGCGCAAATTCCCTATGCAGATCGACCATTTTAGAAATGCCCGAGACCCCGCGCGCGGCAAGGGTCTTAATGGGCCCTGCGGAGATGGCATTTACCCGGACATTCTGTGGACCGAGGTCATACGCCAAGTAGCGGACCGTAGCTTCAAGCGCGGCTTTGGCGACACCCATCACGTTATAGTGAGGTACGACGCGCTCGCTACCGAGATAGGTAAGCGTGACGATGGAGCCTCCGGTGGTCATCAATGGCAAGGCAGCCCTGGTGACGGCCACAAGCGAATAGGCGCTGATGTCGAGCGCCATCGCAAACCCCTGTCGACTCGTATTCACAAATTGACCCGCGAGTTCTTCGCGCGGAGCGAATGCCAGGGAGTGGACCAGGAAATCGATCTGGCCGACTTCCTTCTGAACCTGCTGCATGAGCGACGTAATCTCTCCGTCGTGGCTCACATCGCATGGAAATGCTTTCGCGCCAGGCAAGGTAGCAGCCAGCTCCTCTACGTTTTGCTTCAGCCGTTCGTTTTGATAGTTGAAAAGGAGCTGAGCTCCCTGGCCAGCTACCGATTGGGCAATGGCCCAGGCGATGCTGTGTTTATTGGCGACACCGATGATGAGTCCTTTTTTACCAGTGAGTAACATCGGCCCTGATCTCCTTGTTTAGAGGGTATTTATGAGCAGTACAAGGCCTGACTTTTCGCTTCCATTCATCGAAGCACCGACAACTCCCATGGCTTCGAGAAAGGCTACACAAGCGAGGAGAGCCGTACTGCCAGTGGGCACGGAAGATAGCATGATTTAATGTCACTGTGAATTGACGAGATTGCATTGTGAATGCCTCAGCGTCTTTTCTGAGGCAGTTTAGTAGAAAGTCACACTATTCCGCCACAAGAAGAATACGAAGCGCTCTCGTCCAGCATTGTCCTTACCGCGCATAAGATGCTGATTAGTTGATACAAAGTTGAACCGACGCAAACAAGAGAGTCCGGCACCAAGTTTGCTCAGTACATCTCGTGAGTGTGCCAATGGTCGGCACACACTTTTTCAACTTCAAGGAGGTAACAAGTTATGAAGCGTTTATTGATGGCAATCATGGCAGTCGCAGTGGCAGTGACCTTCAGCGCTCCTTCTTTCGCCGGTGAGAAGAAAGAAGAGAAAAAGGGCGGCCACGTCGTGGTGTCTGCTGAGGAGAAGAAGAAGGATGCCGGCAAAGCTGAGGACACCTTCGGCGACAAGAAGGAAGAGAAGAAAGGTGGCCACGCGGACACCTTCGGCGAAGAGAAGAAAGATAAGGGCGGAAAGTAAGACTCCGTCTAGTGAGGTTTGGCTTGGGGGCACTTCCACTTTTTTGTGTGGAGTGCCCTCAGGTTGTTTTTAGCCCTCTGATATAGACCGCCTGTAATCCAACAATCGTTTTGCTATCTCGAATCGTCCCATCTACGATTCTTTCCATCGCAGCGGTCAACGGCATCTCGACAATCTCCAAGACTTCGTCGTGATCCAGTTGCTGCCTGCCTTGTATCAATCCGGTGGCCTTGTAGACGTGGATCACTTCATCCGCGAATCCCGGTGCGGTAAAGATGCTGGAGAGCAGTTCAAACGAAGACGCGCGATAGCCGACTTCTTCTTCCAGCTCGCGTGTCGCGCAATGCAATGGGTCTTCACCAGGAGAAAGTTTTCCCGCTGGAATTTCATAAATGAATCCCCCGGCCGCATGACGGAACTGCCGAACCAACACCACCGTGCCATCGTCTTTCATGGGCACAACTGCAGCGGCCCCTGGATGGCGGATGGTCTCGAGATCAATCGTCACGCCATTCGGTAATTTCACGGTGTCGACATTCAGTGTCACAACTTTGCCGGTATAGATGTTTCTCGTCACAGAAGACCACTCTCCTTCGCTTCTCACCCCTTACCCTTCACGCCTCACCGATTTTTTATAGAACGCCGCCTTCACCACCTTGGCTGGAACCGCTTTTCCTCGAATGTCGATACAGAGGTCCGTTCCAACGTCACTATACTTCGTGGACACATAACCCAAACCGATCCCTTTCTGAAGAAGGGGAGAAAGATTGCCGCTGGTCACTTCTCCAATGGGCGACTGCGGAGACGAAGACGAGAGGATGGTGAACCCATGGCGCGGAACAGCTTTTTCGAGTAACTCAAAGCGCACGAATCGGCGAGACACACCCGCTTGCTTCTGTGTCAGCAACACAGGCTTGCCGATAAAGTCCCCCTTCTCGAAGCACACAGCCCATTCCGCGCCGGCCTCGATCGGTGTCGTGCGTTCATCGATATCGTTGCCGTAGAGCAGATAGCCCATCTCCAGACGCAGAAGATCCCGTGCCCCGAGTCCAGCTGGCTTCAACCCGAACGACTGGCCTGTGTCCAACAGCTTGTCCCAGACGGGGCCGGCTGGTCCGTAGACATAGAACTCATAGCCGAATTCTCCGGTATAGCCCGTTCGTGCAATCAGGCACTCCACATCCGAGACTCGCGCCATTGTGGATTCTCTAAGCTTGAGCTGCTCCAACTGTGGCAATCCGACCGCTGCGACGATCGCTCGCGCCGCCTGTCCCTGCAAGGCGATTTGCGCGATCTCTGCGGAACGGTCGGAGACCTGACAGTCAGAATCATCCCGGCTGTGCTCCGTCAGCCACGAGACAATCTTCTCTCGATTGGACGCATTCACACACAACAGAAATTCCCCGGCCCTCGCTAACCGATAGACGAAGATATCGTCCTTGATGCCGCCCTGCTCGTTACAGACCATTGAGTACTGCGCCTGCATAGGCCGCAACGCTGCGAGATCATTGGTCGTCATGCGCTGGATGAACGACTCCGCGCCGGAGCCGGTGACGACAATGCGTCCCATGTGGCTGACATCGAAGAGGCCGGCCTTGCTCCGAACCGTGTGATACTCATCCAGCACGCCACTGTACTGGATGGGCATTTCCCAGCCGGCAAAGTCGACCAGCTTGGCCCCGGCGGCGCGATGTTGTGCGATGAGCGGTGTCTGCTGCATGGTCGGGCTATCGCACCCCGAGCAATTCGACGTCGAAAATCAGCGTGGCATTCGGTGGGATGGCACCACCGGCACCTTGTGGTCCATAGCCCAAATTGGATGGGATGGTCAGTTTGCGCTTGCCTCCCACCTTCATCCCCTGCACCCCTTCGTCCCAACCCTTAATGACACGCCCGGCGCCGAGAGGAAATGAAAATGGCTGTCCACGATCGACGGAGCTATCGAACTTCTTACCGTTTTCCAGCCACCCCGTATAGTGGACGCTCACCGTCTTGCCGGACACGGCCACATCTCCGGTTCCGACCACCTGATCCACGTAGTTGAGCCCGGACGACGTCGTAATGTCCTGCGCGTTTGACCCATTTTCGCTCGCTGCCATAATGCGTTCTCCTCCTAATATCGATGTCAGAACCAACAACGTGACCATTGATGAGATTGATAGAAATTTCATAGCGCGTCTCCTTCGTCTTATCTGTATGGCATGGGAGATATTGTTCGGTCAACTGGATTTTGGCTACGAATCTCGCTCGGCAAAGAGAGCCAGGCTGGCGGTGTACCCGTGCAAGAAATTACGATGGCCGACAGGTCCAATCTCGCCTTGTGCAAAGAACCCCGCGATCGGAATCGGTCCCAGTCGGTCGGTCGCGGCGGTGGCATCGTGGTGGGGTCTGCCGAACAGCCCTCGACCTCGACCACAACAGCTAAACATGAGCGCGCCGAGAGCAGGATGCCGATGGCCGGCTCGGTCGGTCGCCAACAGGATGTTCAAGTCTTCCGTGGCTGATTCCGCGTCGCGCAGATGAAACTGCACCGTTTGTCCTTCTTGGACCACCTCTCCAACCGCAATCGCCCCACTCGTTTGGTCGGCCCCCAGGAGGTTTCGAATGAGAAAATCGCCGCGCTCGAATCGGTTCCGGTGCTCATTGATCACGATGCCGAGATGGAGGGCTCGATGGGCTCGGCCCCGGTCTTCCTCCTTCAACGTTTCGAACACGGTTTGTAAGCGTTCGAGTGCTGGTGCCCCCCCAAGCTCATGGATGAGATTGCCTTCCGACTTCGTGACCACAAACCGTTCGCCCACTAGACGACATCCCTGGGAGATAATGGGGCGAACGTCTATCGGTCCGGACAGACGAACACCGACCAACCCTCCGTCGAGAACCTGCTCGTGGAGAATCAGCCGATTCATGCCGGCCTCGTGTCCACCCCCAGCTAACCCTCCAATGACTTTGGCTCCAGGGTATCGTTCATCGATGAGGCCAAGGACTTCTTGAACGGGAGTCGTGAAGGGATCGGCGAATAACAGAATGGGCGTATCCCCCGCCCCTGGCGGAGGCCATCCAGAGAGTTGGAACTGGTCCTGCGTGGGTGAAAATGCTGACTGAAAGGCGTCCAGCCCAACGCCTGGAAGCACGGCCGCCCATACGGTCACGGCCGGAGCCGTTTCCAATTCCTCGGCTCCGGAAATCACACCCTCCCCACTGCACCCGATGAGCAATCGAGGACACAGCCGCTCGGTCAGCATACTCGCCAACACCTCAGCTCGCGCCGCATGATGGGCAGAAAAGAATACACAGGCGAGATCAATCGGCGTATCACCAAGCTGCGCCTGAATCGCATCGGCGAGATCCCGGGCAGCGGCTTCCGTATCGCCCGTTTGTGCCAGAGTGTTGGCAAACCGGAAGGCTGTGTTCTGGGGGGCAGATGACGATAAACCAGGCATGCGTAGGCGTGAGTAAACCGCTAGCGATCAGACTCCCGGATCCATGCGCTGGGATCGGGTCTGCGCGAGCTTTTTATAATATCGCCAGAGATACGAGTGGTAGTCGTCGACTTGTGCCAGGAGGTAGTGCAGTTCGGTCGGGTCCTCGGTTTCCAACGCGTGCACCATCCGCTCCTTGAGGAACTCGGCAAAGGCTTCTGTTTTTTGCACCGCCGTCAGCAGTTGGAGTCCGCCGCCGATCTGATAGTCGGCCATACCATTCCTCCGGGTTAACCTTCGCAGGATAGCGAGGGAATCGCCACATTTGCAAGCTTGGTTCACCTCACAACAAACGCTCAGAAATTCAGTGGAACAGTTTCATCGCGAACTGGACAGGAGTGTTTGGAGGCGGCCCAGGTCGATCGCCTCAATCCGATGCCCGTCGCGGCCCGTGATGGTGGTGGCCATGGTGAGGGCGTTGAGGATCGCTTCTTCGGTGGCCTCCACTGTCGCTGAGATGAGCGGATTCAGATGGGTGTCGGCGAGATGGGTCAACAGGTAGGTGGGCTCTTTTGGATAGTGAGGAATGACGTTCGCCGTTGAAAAGGCGAGCATGAAGTCGCCGCTGCTGTGTCGGGCGGTGGAGCCGGTGCGGGCGAGGCCCAGCGCGGCGCGTTTCGCGAGTCGTGTGAGTTGTCGACTGTCGAGCGGCGCATCGGTGGCGATGATGACGATGATGGAGCCTTCGCTCTGGCCCGGTGAGAGGACATCAGACATCTGTGGCGGCGGCTCATAGAGTTTGCCCACCGGCACACCCGCGATGAGGAGTTCCGGCCTGCGGCCATGGTTCGCATTGACCAAGACCCCAATCGTATAGCCGCCTTCTTTCTCAGAGAGTTTCCGCGAGGCCGTGCCGATGCCGCCTTTGAACCCGTAGGAGACCATGCCCGTGCCGGCCCCGACGGTGCCTTCTTTCACTGGACCGCCGCTCGCGCTGTCGAGCGCAGCGATGACATCTTGCTCGGACACATGGCGGCCCTGGATATCGTTCAATCGTCCATCGTCACATTCGGCGACCACCGGCGTGAGCGTGTCATCTTCGATGCCAATCGCCGGATATTGTTTGATCATCCAGCTCATGACACCGTTGGCCACGCGCGGGATGTTGAGCGTATTCGTGAGTGCGATGGGATACTCCAGAAATCCCGACTCCGCCACCCAGGAGAGGCCGGTCATTTCACCCGTGCCGTTGAGGACGAAGGAACCGGCAGCCACCTTCTTGTGCCACACATCGTTGCGCGGAATCACGACCGTCACGCCGGTACGGACTGGACCCTGACCTGGCTTGAGCGGCCCCTCGCCTTGGATGAGGGTCGCGTGACCGACTCTCACGCCAGCCACGTCGGTAATGGCATTGAGAGGCCCGGCCTGATAAGACCCGATGGCGATGCCAAGATCTCGAAGACGATGACGGCTCTGGTCCGATTCGGCAGCCGCTGCGGAAAGGCAACCAGAAATTAAGATGGCAATACAGGACAGTAGGAGCAACTGAGTCAGTCGCTCGCCGTCGACTGATCTCACCAGCAAAGACTTATACCTCATGTGTGCTGTTCTGATGAGGAATTCGCACATCGATCTTTGGATGTTCCGCCTGGATCGCAGCACCCAATGAGAGTGCTTGTTTTTCCTCCCCGTGCACGATGAAGACGGTGCTGGGTCGTGGGGTGATTGCGCGCACATAGGCCAACAGATCATTGCGGTCGGCGTGGGCCGACAGGCCGTTGAACTTGACGATCTGAGCGCGTCGCTTCGTCGGCACCCCAAAGATTGGCACGACATCCCAGCCCTCGACCAGTTTCCGCCCAAGTGTATGTTCGGCTTGAAAACCGACGAACACGATCACGTTCGCTTCATCCTGAATGGCATGTTTCAGATGGTGAATGACCCGGCCGCCCTCGCACATCCCCGACGAAGAGATGATGACACAGGGGCCCCGCATAGCATTGAGCCGCTTGCTGTCCTCGGATGATGACACGAAGTGGATGTAGCGTGAGGCGAAGACATCGTTATTCGAGGAAAAGGTCTTCAGCGTTTCCTCGTCATAACATTCCGGGTGACGCTTGAAGACATCTGTCGCCTTACCAGCCAAGGGCGAATCGATATAGATGGGAATGGGGTCGACGCGCCCTTCACCCACCAGCTCCTTAATCCGCATTACCAGCTCTTGGGTGCGGCCCACCGCGAAGGCCGGCACGATGATCTTGCTTTTGTGTAGCCGCGCGTGGGCGATCAAGTCCTGGGCTTTTTTCTTCATCTCCTCGCCCGCCTGTTCGTGCAAGCGGTCGCCGTAGGTGGATTCCAGAATGAGGATATCGCAGGCGGGCGGCGGCTCCGGATCACGCAGGATCGGCATGTGAGACCGCCCTAGGTCGCCACTAAACAAGACGGTGGTGCTATTGCCCCGCGCCGTATACTTCACGCGGACGGCTGCCGATCCTAAGATATGGCCAGCATCGTGAAATGAGGCTACCACGCGGGGGGCGATTTTAAGCTGGTCACCGTATCGCGCGCCTTCAAACTTCCTGACAATCTTCCTGACATCGTCGCCGCTGTACAGCGGCTGAATGCATGTTCTCCCGCGCCGCTTTTCTTGTTTATTCACGTATCGGCAGTCGTTTTCTTGCACACGGGCGGAATCTTCGAGCATGATGCCCGCGAGATCGGCTGAGGCTCGGGTAAGGTAGACTTTCCCGGAGAAGCCCTGTCGGGGCAACACCGGCAGCGCGCCCGAATGGTCGATATGCGCGTGTGACAGCAGGACAGCGCTGAGCGATTTTGGGTCGAAACCCAGTTCTCGGTTTTTTCGTACCGCCTCGTCTCGTCGTCCTTGAAACATTCCGCAATCCAACAACATTCGAAAGCCTGGCACTTCCACCAGATGTCTGCTTCCGGTGACGGAACGGGCAGCGCCATGGAATGAGAGTTTCATATCGTTGGTACTCCATTGTGGCGTGAGATGAGGTCCCAAGCTTCCTGGGCCGTTTCAGCGTAGTGAAACAGTCTCAGATCTGCCTGTGCAATTAATCCGCAATCGACCAGGAATTGCCAGTTGATGAGCCGCTCCCAAAAGTCCCGTCCGACTAACACGACGATGACGCTCTGGGTTTTCCCGGTCTGGAGCAAGGTGAGCGTTTCGAACAACTCATCGATTGTGCCGAATCCTCCGGGAAACGCGACGAGTGCCTTGGCCCGGATGAGGAAGTGCATTTTTCTGATGGCGAAATAGCGAAACTGAAAATTGAGCCGCGGCGTGATGTAGGGATTGGGATATTGCTCGTGGGGAAGCGTAATGTTCAGCCCGATGGATTTCGCGTTGACATCTGCTGCCCCACGATTCGCCGCTTCCATGATGCCGGGACCTCCGCCTGTCACGATCACATAATCACAGTGGCCATCAATCTGGCAGGTCGACGATACGAGGCGGCTAAATTCTCGGGCCACATCATAATACTTAGCGAGCTCGAACTGCTGTTTGGTGATCGCAACGTTGCGTTGGCAGCCAAGGTCGTTTGGCGCCCGAGCTGCCTCTTCCTCCGCCCTCTTCAGTGCTTGCCTCGCAGCAGTTGGCTCCTGCAACCTTGCACTGCCAAAAACGACGATGGTGGATTGGATCTGTTCTTCCTTTTGGATGAGTTCTGGTTTCAGCAGTTCGAGGCCGATGCGAATGGGCCGAAGCTCATCCCGCTGGAGAAACTCTGTATCTTTATCAGCCGGGATATAGGACGAAGAATGCTGGTCAGGGTCAAAGAGCGGCGGATGGTCGGATACTTCCTGATCCATGGGTCGGCATTATAGCTGCCCGATGATGACAGCGGCAATTCATTGTGTAGTGGGTTTTGTATGTGGTTAAAAGGGATAAGGATGGAACGGAGGTCTGGTGAGACTGCGTTGAAAACCTTGCTGGACTACAACCCAGTCCAGGTTACAGAACACTTGGAACTCATCGACCCCAAGTCCGGTTCGTGAAAAGATTAAATCTGGATCCACGGGTGTCCAGGGTTTCGCTAACCATCCAAAATTGACACGCGAGTATTTGATATCGAGGAATCGGTATGTTGCAACAACCCCTGAGTCAGCATCTGTGATGGTATCCGGCGCGCCGAGCCTGGTGACGACGTCGGTGAAGGTGGTCTTTCCCGGAACGATAAATGCGACGCTCTCTGGAGTGAGGGTGGTATTGAGGGTCACGCGAGCCACATTACACCCCATGAATGGCAGACTCACCATCACCGCCACCAGTAAGGAAATGGTCCTTTTCCCCACATTCTTCATGTCACTCCCCGAATGGCCAAAATCGAAAGCTCAAGTTATCTGTGCGTTTCGATGAAATGATCTCTTCGACGATCCCGTCACGATTCACAATGATAAACACGTCATCACTCTTCACTGAAAGACGCGTGAAGTTGAGGAGAATTAGGAGCAGGCTTCCCGCCTTTGCATCATAGCGATAATAGTGAAAGACATCCCGTCCGTTGAGTTGCAGAAGCCGATCTGGTGCGCCCAGCAGGTTGACCACTTCTGTTTTCGTGGTCGTCCCTTTCTGAATCGCTGCGACAATCTCGGCTTTGACGTCATCGCCAACCGTCCCTCGACTGAAGGCACAGCCTTGAAACAACAATGCAGCCATAACGAAACCGAGCACACAGTGACCGACTTTCATGTGAACTCCTTGTCTATTTCTGGATCGCCTCAGGCCCCAGAATGAAATCCTGTTCGAATACCGTGTAGACGGACGGCGCGAGCCCCACACGCTGATACACGGTTTGAGCGCTGCGGTTCTCTCGCTCCACATACAACCTAATCCCGCAGACTTTTGGATCGGTTTTCGCCTTGGCCAAGATATGCTTGTACATAGCTCGAAATACCCCCCTGCCACGCCGTTCTGGAGCGACATAGACGCTCTGAATCCACCAAAAGACCCCGTTTCGCCAGTCACTCCATTCGTACGTCATCATGAGTTGGCCGACCGGCTTGCGGCTCTTGTCTTCTGGAAGTTCAGCCACGATATACGATCCATACCCAGGGTTTTCTAAGAAGGCTCGAATGCCCTGGCGCAATGTTGGGAGATCAAGCCGGCGATTCTCTGTTTCGAGTGCCATGGCCCTATTGAACTCGACGATGGTGTCTGTATCGTGCCTGGTCGCCGGTCTGATCTGGATGCTCTCACTCGCCATAGATCATGTGAGACGCGATGGTGACGCGTCGAGCCAACCGTTTGGTGGTCTATAGAACCCGGCGGAAAACTCCATTTTCATCGCGTCTTCGACCGGAAGATTGATCGCCCGCAGCGCATGTTCCGGGATGAAGGCCAGGAAGCCTGTAAAGGGATGAATCGCGGTGGGAACGAAGACCATGAAGAGGGTGTGGGCAGGCTCGACTTGAACGGATGGAGGCGCCGTGCCCATCACAAATCCCAACGCCCAACAGCCATCGCGCGGAAACGGAAAGGCGACCACTTTGCTGCGCCCGAAGCGAGAGCGAAAATTCAGTACGTCAGTCATTCCTTTTAATGTCAGATAGATGCTCTGTACCAGAGGGATCTTTTCAATGCGTTGTTCCAGCCGCGCCAGTAAGCCTTGCCCGATGACATGATCAGCGATGAGACCGACAACAATGAGAAGAATGATCAAGAGGAGCAGTCCGAGGCCGGGGAGAGGATCCGATATGTACTGTCCGACCAAGCCGTCGAGTGTCGTAAAAAGCGTCCTGAGAATCAAGAACGTGGTCCAGGCTGGGACCAGCACGATGAGGCCTGCCATGCATGTCTTCGAGAAGGCTTTGATCATCACGACATTTCCTTGAGGAAGGCCCGCTCAGTGTAGCAGATATGCCAGAGGATGAGGAGTTCCTTCTGGCAGCTTGCGCTTGATGTGGCTATCGATTATTCTACTTCCCATCACACAGCTGGAGGTTGACGGTCATGAGTATTGATAAAGAGCTCTTGGCAATTCTCTGTTGCCCGGAAACGAAACAAGCAGTGAGTCTGGCCGAAGAGTCTCTCATTCAGAAGCTCAATGCTATAGTTGCCCGTGGCGAATTGAAGAATGCAGGGAAGCGCCCCGTGTCTGGCGAGCTTGACGGTGGGTTGATCCGCTCCGATCGGAAGATTCTCTACCCTATCCGCGACCACATTCCGGTGATGCTGATTGAGGAAGGCATTCCGCTCGACCAAATTGATTGACCCAGGCGCTCAGATATTTCTCTCGCCTTGTCGCATTGGGATATTGGGTTTGGGTTGCTGCCTCTGATCGCCGCTCCATCTCTTCTGTAGGTCCCCAGACGTACCGGTTTTTGGCTTTCCACCTTTAGACGCTTAAACTTTTGTGTGATCAGAATCGACAGGCGTGTGGATTTCAGATCACGACCTTCGTTGCCCATGCGAGTAGGCGGGACGGGATTCTGCAACCGTTGATGTGTGAAGGGGCTAGGGAGCGACGATCTGAGGGGGCTTGGCGGGATTGTCTGTCTTCGACCCCGTAGAGGTTCCGCAGTGGCTGCAGAGATATTCATACAGATTGCCGGTTGGCAGAACGAGAAGAAGCCGCTCTCTTGTCGGAGTGGCCACACGGCACCGAGGGCAGAACAATAGAGAGGCATTGAGTGAGCCGAATTGCTCTTGTGGAGTGTCTGCAGAGGGACGTGGCCTGGTTCTGGGGGTGCGATGAGGGCCAGGAATCCACTGGCTGCCTGGTTTGCGGGAAGGTGGAAACATGTCTTTATCTTAGTGAGAAGGGGAAGTCTTGGTCAAGGGTTACTCAATTTCAATCTGGATCATACTGATGATCTACCTGTTTGGCTAATGAAAGCCATCCTCGGCTGAGACGATCGATCCAAGAACTCGAGGACTGTAGCTAGAAGAGTTACCACTTTAGGACGTGCGCTCGCACCTGCGAGTTGAAATTAGACTGAATGAGTGTGCTCCTGATCGGACAAAACGGTAGGCTAGCGTGGTCCTATCTCATACAGCGACCTCGTGGATGGTGAGTAGCTCTTCTGACGCCGGGAGATTGGCTGGAGAAGGGAAGCCTACCTCTGCCGCGTGAGGAGAGGCAGGCCCCCTGTTGCTTGAAAAGACCCTGTTAGACGGTGGTTTTAGCAGACTCGATTTCAGTTGCTGTGATGAGGCTTGAAAGATAATCCGCAACGAAATTGAGGGCTTCCTCCCGTCCATCGGCACGCCGTCCTTTTTCTCTTCGCTGGACGGATAGCTCATGTTCTAAATCTGATTTGACTTCCCCCAGAATACGCTGGAGGGACGTTGGCGTCAGATTGGTGTCCATGTCTTCTAGTTCCTGACAGCGGTCGAGGACCCAATTGAGGCCTTCAATACGTCCAGCGTAATGCTCCTGCTCCGCGGTGTCGATTCGTGCCATTGCGGTGGCAAACGCCTGGGCTTCGTAAATCAAATTGTAGAAGCTGGTGACGGCCCTTTGTAACGATGGAAGCATAATACTCCTTCTCCTTTGGATGAGCTGTAATTATACATGAGATTGGAGTGCCGACAAGGAGTATTTTTTGTTGTGGTTTAGGTGAAGAGGAGCGACTGGAACTCATTCATGAAGCCATAGTAGAGAGACGCAAAATCTTTTAAGCAGTCCGGGCTGGTCTCCTTCAACCGTTTGAAGAAAAAGACCTGCGTGCGTGGATCAAGCTGCTCCAGAAGTTGGCTCAGCTGAGACATAGAATAACTGCCGGCTGGAACACTGAGAATATAATGAACAAGGCGCTCAACGAACTGTTGAGCGACATATTCGCTATTCAGATAGCCATCTGGGAGTTTACCTGAAGCGAGAAACTCATCAAACGGAATGGCCTGGGCAGCAAAGGGAACTGCTTGCTGCTGATGTGACGTCACGCCTGGAGTACTCCCCAATACAATAGCAACGACACCATACTTCAAAACTGTACTGGACAGGGTCTCTCTCGTCAAGCGCGCAGAAGAAGCAGTGCTGGTGAGCCATAAGACTGATGGAAGGAGATGGATTGGCTCTAGTTTTGTTGAGAGCCGTATGTAGGTATTGGGCTGGTTACTGGCGAAGACTGTGATGTGAGTGAAGGGGCGCCTGGAAAATGTCGATACACGGATGTGCTTGAAAAATGATCACGAACTGCTTGCCCAGATAAATACAGGAGCGCTGCCGCCCTGAAACAAGCAGGGGCGGAGCCAAAGAAGGACTCCGCCCCTGATTCGACACAGTAACTGTGTCAGATCATAGCCAGGTTACGCGCTCAGCTGGCCGGATGTAGATCGGCTCTTCGACCTGAATCCTGGCCACTTCCTTCCCCGACTTATTGAAGCCCAAGACGGTGTCGTTGTACATCTCGAACCGCTTCCCGTGGATCTGGGTTTCAAATACTTTTGGCCCAGGGATGACATCGTAACGGAACACAATCTGCTGACTGGCCCGCCAAAGCTGGAGGACGGCCAACAGTTCTCGACTGGGGACCAAGTATTTTTCAATGGCATTATCTACACCGGGACCAAACATCTGCCGGGCATAGCCCCGTGGGGAATGGCGCGGGGGAATGTAGAACCCATTGGGCTCGGTTCCCCATTGCGGATACAACGGCAAGGCTACTTGCTCGACCCGGATCGCATAGTAGAGCGGATGCCACCGATCTTCCGCCCACAGGCCATCCTCACCGATCCGCATCAAGCTCTGCATGCGAATCTTCCCGACGCAGGCTGCCATACAGCGCGTTTCCATTGGCTCGCCGCCGGTCAGAGGGTCTTTCCCTTCGATACGCGGATAACAAGCAATACACTTCTCACTAACGCGGGTCGTCCCCCGATACATAGGCTTCTTATAGGGGCATTGCTCAACACACTTCTTGTAACCCCGGCACCGGTTCTGATCGATGAGGACGATGCCATCCTCCGGCCGCTTGTAAATGGCCTTCCGAGGGCAGGCCGCCAAGCAGCCGGGATAGGTACAGTGATTACAAATACGCTGGAGATAAAAGAAGAAGGTCTCGTGTTCCGGGAGGCTGCTCCCGGTCATTTTCCAGGGTTCATCCCGCGAGAAGCCGGTCTTGTCAATGCCTTCGACTAAGGCGCGCATTGAAGTGGC